>OHSO01001120.1_pt1 | contig 12505 bp, 10 predicted proteins | sample 1578651 | NCBI WGS metagenome assembly OHSO01 (sample SAMEA3879524, study PRJEB24766) | human gut metagenome | biome: human-associated habitat; feature: feces | place: USA | collected 1985/1987 | reverse complement strand
GCATCATCACCTGCATCGGCGTGTCCCACATCGGCAATCTGGGCAGTCAGGAGAACATCTGCAAGGCAAAGCTGGAGATCTGCAACGGTCTGCCGGAGGGCGCACCGCTGGTGCTGAACTACGACGACCCCTTCCTGCGCAAGGCAGTACTGCCCGCCCATGTGCGCCCGGTGTGGTTCAGCCTGAGCGATGAAAACGCAGACGTCTGCGCCCTGTCCATCCGGCAGGAGACTGACGGCATGAGTTTTGTGCTGGAGGATCAGGAGCACGGCACCTTTGTGGTGAATATCCCCGCCATGGGACGCCACAATGTGGCAAACGCCTTGGCTGCCTACTGCGCCGCTACCCGTCTGGGCTGCGACGCCAAGAGGGTCATCCGGGGCCTTTCCAACTTTGAGCAGACCGGCCGCCGCCAGAAGGTGGTGGACAGCGAGGGCGTGACCGTCATCGAGGACTGCTACAACGCAAACCCGGACAGCATGAAGGCCGCGCTGGCGATGTTTAAGGACTTCCCCTGCAAGCGCCGTTTTGCCCTGCTGGGCGATATGCTGGAGCTGGGCGAGCTGAGCCGCGAGGCACACGAGGAGCTGGGACGTCTTGCCGCCGAGAGCGGGCTGTATTGCCTGATCACCTACGGCGAGCAGGCCAAGCGCACCGCCGTGGTGGCTGCCGCCAAGGGGGTAGAGACCCTGCACGCAGAAAATTACCGCGAGGCCGCCGATGCCCTGCTGGACCGGGTGCAGCCCGGCGATGCCGTTCTGGTAAAGGCCAGCCACGGCATGGCACTGGAAAAAGTGCTGGATATCTTCTACGAAGAGCATAAAGAAGCAGAAGTATAACTATTTGGCGAAATGGAGTGTCTGAGTTATGGAGCGTTTCGCCTTGGCAGCGGCGGTGGTGCTGGGCTTTGCCCTTACGGCAGCCCTGTGCAGCCTGTTTGTGCCGCTGCGGCGGGTGCTGGAACGCCGCGAACAAAACCAGCAGCCGGTACAGTCTGAGCAGCCCCGGCCTGCACCCCTGCGCGCCCCGCTGTGGGGTGGGCTGTGTGCGGCGGCGGGCACGGTGGCTGCGGTGGGCGTGGGCTGGCTTGCCGCCTGCGTGGGTCAGCCGGAGTTGCTGGGCAGCGAGGGCCGGTTGATGACACGGCTGCTCACGGCGCTGGCCGGAAGCCTTGCCTTTGGGGCAGTGGGTCTTGCAGAGGACCTTGCCCGGATGCGCAGCCCGGCGGCGCTGGGGCTGCGGCGGGACGTGCGGCTTTTGCTGGAAGCACTAGCCGCGGCATTCGTTCTTTTGCTGCTGCAGGCAGCGGGCTGTCTGCCCCGGGGACTGGGCGTGCCCGGGGCGGGGTATGTGCTGCTGGGCAGCGCCGTGCCCTTTTTGTGGGCGGTGCTCATGGTGGCGCTGGCCGAGTGTGCCCGCATCGCCGAGCGGGACGAAGGCACGGTGTGCGGCGCGGCCTTTGTGGCCATGCTGGCGTTGATGATGGCAGAGGCCGGCTTGGGCGTGCCCGGGCTGGCGGTGCTGCCCGCCGCGCTTGCCGGGGCACTGGTGGCACTGGGGCTGTGGGCGTTCCCCCCGGCAAGGCTGGGGGTGGGCTGCTGCGGCAGCCTGCTGGCGGCGGGTGCCATCGGCTGCATCCCGCTCAGTCTGGATATGACCAGCCTGACTGTGCCGCTGGCGCTGCCCTTCTGGGCGGCAGGCGGTCTTTTGGCAGCGCAGCTGCTGGGTGCAAAACGCACCGGCAAGCCCTTGCGCTGCTGGGTAAAAAAGCATAAAATGAGCCCGGAGACGGTGTTCCTGTGCAGCTTTGCGCTGAGCGCTGTCGGCTATGTACTGGCGCTGGCGCTGCTGCGCTGGTGCTGACCGGGCACAGAGAGGGAAGGGAGCGCAGATGGCGACTATCCGCAAAAAACACAGAGCGCCGGTGCCGGTGTTCCAGCGAGACCCGGGCCCGTGGTCCCGGCTGCTGATCGACTGGCTGGCTACGCTGGCTGTTATTATGATCTTTGGGTTGGTGATGCTGTTCAGCGCCAGCTACACCACCGGTTACCTGCGCATGGGCGACAGCTTCCACTACATCAAGCAGCAGGCGCTGTGCATGATACTGGGGCTGGGCTGTATGTTCCTGATAAGCTATGTGGATCACCGTTTTCTGCGCAAGATGGTGGTGCCGGGGTACTTCATCGTGCTGGCCATGCTGGCCGTCACCCTGACCATGGCACCCCTGAACGGCTGCCGCCGCTGGATCCGCTTTGCAGGCCTTACGCTGCAATCCTCGGAGGTGGCAAAGTTTGAGATGATCCTGTTCAGTTCCCATCTTGCAGCCAAGGCGCCACAGGTGGAGCGGCTGGACCCGGAGCGCCGCATCCTGCTTACCCCCCGGGAGTGGCTGCGGGTGCGGGTATGGAAGCAGCTGGTGGTGCCGGTGCTGCCCCTTATACCGGTGGTCCTCCTGCTGGCGCTGGAACCGCATATGTCCGGCATCGTGCTGACGGTGGCGGTGGTGGGCACCATCCTGCTGCTGTCCGGCAGCGGCGGTGTGCTGACATGGGCGGGTGCCATCACGGCGGGCACCCTGCTGGAGACCCTGCTCTCCCATGTGGACTCTATCCCCTACCTGCAAAAGCGTCTGGACGGCTGGACGCAGGATCTGAGCCAGATGACCGACCAGACCGTGCAGAGCCTTTATGCTATCGGCTCCGGCGGACTGAAGGGGCTGGGGCTGGGCAACAGCGTGGAAAAGCAGCTCTGGCTGCCGGAAAGCACCAACGACTTCATTTTCAGCGTGGTGTGCGAGGAACTGGGCTTCATTGGCGCAGTGCTCATCATCGTGCTGTTCGTGCTGTTCATCGTGCAGGGGCTGCTCATCGCCTATAAGGCGGAAAATCTGTACTGCACCATGGTGGGTATCGGCATCATGGCACAGATCGCGTGGCAGGTGTTCTGCAACATCGCCGTGGTCACCAATACCCTGCCCAACACCGGCATCAGCCTGCCCTTCTTCTCCTCCGGCGGTACCAGCCTGATTTTGCTGCTGGCAGAGATGGGCGTAATGGTGAACATAGGCCGCAACGGCGAGCGGGCAGCGCAGCAGCGGGAGCAGATGCGTGCCCAGCGGGAGGCCGCCCGCGCCGAGCGCGAGGCAGAACTTGCCCGCAAGACCATTGACTTGGCTTCTGCCCGCGCAGCCCGTACAGAACAGTAAAACAAACCGCAAGCCCGCCCGGCCGCAGGCCGGGCATTTATAAGGAGGAATCACCATGCGTGTTCTCATCGCAGCCGGCGGCACTGCCGGACATATCAACCCTGCACTGGCCATTGCCGGTGCTCTGAAAAAAGCCGACCCTACCGCCGAGATCCACTTTGCAGGCCGTAAGGAGGGCATGGAGTACCGTCTGGTCACACAGGCGGGCTACCCCTTCCACCATATTGAGATCACCGGTTTTCAGCGCAAGCTCAGCCTGCACAACATCAAACGCAACATCATCACCCTGTGGAATCTGGCGCTTTCCGGCCCCAAGGCCAAGGCCATGATGAAGGAAGTAAAGCCGGATCTCGTCATCGGCTGCGGCGGTTATGTGTCCGGCCCGGTGGTGCGCTGCGCCGCCAAAATGGGCATCCACACCGCCCTGCACGAGCAGAACGCTTTCCCCGGTGTGACCAATAAGCTGCTGGCCCCGGATGTGGATATCGTGTTTGCCGCCGTGCCCGCCGCCGTGGAAAAGCTGGGCGCACCGGACAAGACCCTTGTGGTGGGCAATCCCGTGCGGCCGGAGGTGTTTGCACAGGCCGCCAACCGCGAGGCCATCCGCGCACAGCTGGGTGCGGGCGACCGCACGGTCATCCTGTCCTTCGGCGGCAGCCTGGGCGCACGCCGGGTGAACGAGGTGGTGGCAGACCTGTGCGCCTGGGAGCAGCATGAGCACAAGCCGGTGCTGCACCTGCACGCCACCGGGCAGTACGGGGTGCAGCTGTTTGAGCAGCTGCAAAAGCAGAAGGATTTTGCCCCCGGCGACAGCCTTGTGGTAAAGGAATACATCAACAATATGCCGGAGCTGTTGGCGGCGGCAGACCTCGTCATCAGCCGCGCCGGTGCGCTGACGCTGGCCGAACTGGAAGCCGTGGGACGCGCCGCTGTGCTGATCCCCAGCCCCAATGTGGCGGAGAACCACCAGTACTACAACGCCATGGAACTGCAGAAGGCCGGGGCGGCTGTGGTCATTGAAGAAAAAGACCTGACCGGCGAAAAGCTGGTGCAGACTGTTTCTGCCATGCTGGCACAGCCCGGCAAGCTGGCCGAGATGGGCAAAAACGCCCGCAGCCTGTCTGTGGACGACAGTCTGGACCGCATCACTGCGGCGCTGCTCAAGCTGGTAAAGACCCCGTGATGCAGCCCCGGAATAAACAGGAAAGAAGGTGCGAATGATGCAGCAGAACCGTGACCGCAACGGCAGACCCCGGAACCCGAGACCCTATGACCTGAACCGGGATGTGGTGCGCACCTCTGCGCCTTCGCAGGATCATACGCCCCGGAGCACCGGCAGCAGCCGCTACGGCTACAACGGCGAGCCGCTCAGCCGCCCGCCCTCCCGCAGCGCCAACGGCAGTGTGCGCTCCTCCCGGGCAGATAACAGCATCCAGTTCCCCACCCAGACCCAATCCCAGCCCCGCCGCCCGGCGCAGGGGCAGGGGAGCAATACCACCCAGTACCCCGCCGGTAACCGCCCGGCGGGCAGCAGACCAAAAAACGCGAAGTCTGGCGGCAAACAGCGCCGCCCGGCAAACAATGCCCGCAGCGGGCAGAGCAGCCGAAAAAACCAGAATTACCAGAATGCAAACCGGCAGCACCCGGCGGGCAACGATCAGCGCCTGCGCCCGGCGCAGGGTGCCCCGCAGCAAAGCCCTGCCCGGCGGGAAATGCGCAAAAAGCGCAAGGTGACCCGCGCCACATTGCGCCGCCGCCGGATGCTGCGCCGCCTGACCGCCTTTGCCATGCTGCTGTGCGTCATTGGCGCGGGCATCTACCTGACCATGACCATGCTGTTCCGCATCAACTCCATTCAGGTGCAGACCCCGGACGGCAAGCAGGTGACCGAAATCGCGGGCTACTCCGCAGACAGCATTTTGCAGCGGATGGGCGTGCAGCTGGAGGAAAACATCTTCAGCTTTGAGCCCGGCGAAAAGGCCGCGGTGCTGGAGCAGAACTTCCCGCTGCTGGGCTCCATCAAGGTGATCCGGGACTACCCCAATACCGTGGTGGTGCAGGTGACCGAGGCCGTGCCCGCCTACGCGGTGCAAAACGGCAATAAATGGCTTGTGATCTCGGACAAATGGAAGATTTTGTCCGAGGAAAGCACCCAGCCTGAGGGGCTTTGCACCCTGTACGGCGGCAAGCTGCAGGACACCGCCCCGGGACAGGGCTTCTGGTTCGTGGACGATGCGGACGCGGCAAGCGCCTCCGGCTCGGAAACCGCCGAAAGTGAAAGCACGGTGAGCACCGAGACCGCCCGTATGGAAGCGCTGCGCACACTGCGCAGCAAGCTGGAGGAATACGGCCTGTCGCAGGACGTGACACGGCTGGAAGTGGCAGACACCGAGCAGCTCGCATTTTTGTATCAGGACCGCATCAGCGTGCTGCTGGGTACGCTGAACGATCTGGATTATAAGCTGGACCGCGCCCGCTATGTACTGACCAACGCCGACGGCAAGGGCTGCGGCCCCACCGACACCGGGCGGCTGGATTTCAGCCATACAAGCGCCAGCAGCACCCGCAAGATCTATTTTGCACAGGGCGAGCCAACCCTGCCCTCCGGCTATGTGGTGCCGCCCAAGGCAGAGGAACCCGCCCCGGCAGAGGACACTGCCGACAGCACCGACAGTGCAGAAAGCACGGATACTGCCGACACCACCGAACCGGCGGCTGAAACGGACACCGAGCAGCTGCCCCTGACCCACCCTGACCGCATGACGGCCAACGAAGAAGAAAACCCCATGTAAAGAAGCTCTTTGGAGGAGACTGTATGAAGCTGGAACAACTGATGGAAGGCGTGCCCTTTACCCTTGTGCAGGGCAGTCTGGATACTGAGATCGCAGATATCATCTACGACAGCCGCAAGGCTGCCCCGGGGCTTTTGTTCGTGTGCATCGTGGGCACCCAGCGGGACAGCCACGCGTTTGCCGCTGACTGCGCTGCCAAGGGAATCAGCGCGCTGGTCATCCAGCACGACATCGACCTTTCTGCCCTGCCCGGGGTGACCGTGGTCAAGGTGGAGAGCAGCCGCTATGCCATGGCGCTGATGAGCGCCAACCTCTTCGGCAATCCTGCCCGCCAGATGACCATGATCGGCGTTACCGGCACCAAGGGCAAGACCACTACCACCCACATGATCAAAAGCGTGCTGGAGGCCGCAGGCCGCAAGGTGGGCATGATCGGCACCAACGGCATCTACTATATGGGACGCCACAAGGACACCGCCAACACCACCCCGGAAAGCTACGAGCTGCAAAAGACCTTCCGGGAGTTTCTGGATGCCGGCTGCGATACCGCGCTGATGGAGGTATCCAGTCAGGGCCTGATGATGGACCGCGTGGCGGGCGTGCACTACGATGTGGGCGTGTTCACCAACCTTTCGCCGGATCACATCGGCCCCGGCGAGCACAAGACCTTTGAGGAGTACCGCAGCTGGAAGGGACAGCTGTTCAAGCGCTGCGATGTGGGCGTGGTGAATATCGATGACGAGAACACCGCCGCCCTGCTGGAAGGCCACACCTGCAAGCTGGTCACCTATGGCCGCGATGAAAAGGCCGACTACCGCGAGACCGGCTACAAACTGCTGCGCACCCACGATTTTCTGGGCGTTGCCTTCCACGTTACCGGCAAGGACGAGATGGACGTCAAGGTGAATATGCCCGGCGAGTTCAGCGTGTACAACGCGCTGGCAGCGCTGGCCGTGGGCAAGGTGCTGGGTCTGCCGGATGCCGCCATCCACGATGGTCTGGGCAAGTGCGTGGTGAAGGGCCGTGTGGAGCTGGTGCCCATCAGCAAAAAGTTCACCATCCTGCTGGACTACGCCCACAACGAGGTATCCACCGAGAGCCTGCTTACCACCCTGCGCGCCTACAAGCCCCACCGTCTGGTGGTGGTGTTCGGCTGCGGCGGCAACCGCTCCAAGCTGCGCCGCTACGGCATGGGCGAGATCTGCGCCAAGATGGCCGATTTCTCCATCCTCACCGAGGACAACAACCGCTTTGAAAAGGTAGAGGATATTATTGCGGATATCCGCGAGGGCATGAACAAGGGCAACCCGGACGCGAAGTTCGTGGAGATCCCCGACCGTCTGGACGCCCTGCACTACGCAGTGGATCACGCACAGGAGGGTGACCTGATCGCCGTCATCGGAAAGGGTCACGAGACCTACCGCGACCGCGAGGGCGTCAAGACCCCCTTCCTTGAGCGGGAACTGCTGGAAGAGTACGCACAGCAGATCGGGCTGGAATAAGAAAATAATATTATTATTGCGGGAAAGGCCGCTGCACAAAGTACTGTGCAGCGGCCTTTTTGCGTCTGTGGGAGCCCCTATATAAAGAGGAAGCAAACTGTGTCGAAAATGTAAAAGATAAAAATTTTTAACTAAAACCATTGACTTATCCAACGGTTTGATTATAATGGTCGTGTTCGATACCTCATAAATTTTAGGTAAATAATTAAAAACAAACAGTGAACATAAAGGAGAATACTACTATGACTTTCGAGGAAATGAAGAAGATCGTTGTCGATACCCTGAGCTGCGATGAGGACAAGGTGACCATGGAGGCCAGCCTGACCGAGGATCTGGAGGCCGACAGCCTGGACGCTGTGGAGCTGAACATGGCACTGGAAGAGGCCTGCGGCGTGTCCATCCCCGATGAGGAGCTGGCAAACCTCAAGACCGTGGGCGATATCTTCAACTACATCAATGCCCATGTCTGAGGCTGACCGAGGCGAAACGAGATGAACAGTATCAAAGACCTGCTGCCGGGCAGCATGCGGGAGCGCACCTTCCAGCTGAAGGCCCGGCGGGATGCGGGTGCCGTGTGGAACGACCCGCAGTTCGTGGAATGCAAAAAGTGCGGACGCCGCGCCACCCGCCAGATCTGGAACAAGGCACAGTACGTCTGCCCCAATTGCGGGGTGCACCTGCCCATCGGCGGGTACTACCGCCTGAGCCTCGTCCTTGACAAGGGCAGCTTCCGGGAATTGGACGCAGACCTTGCCCCGCAGGATGTGCTGCAGTTTCCCGGCTACCCGGAAAAGCTGGAAGCACAGACCGGCAAGACCGGCCTGAAGGAGGCTGTCATCACCGCCACGGGGCGCATCGAGGGCACCCCGGTGGTAGTTGCAGTGCTGGACAGCCGGTTCTTTATGGGCAGCATGAGCACCACCGTGGGCGAAAAGATCACCCGCGCCGTGGAGCACGCCACTGCAAAGCACCTGCCGCTGATCATCTTCTCGGCCAGCGGCGGCGCCCGGATGCAGGAGGGCATTTTCAGCCTGATGCAGATGGCAAAGACCTCTGCCGCCATCGAGCGGTTCTCCGCCCGGGGCGGGCTGTACATCAGCGTGCTGACCCACCCCACCACCGGCGGCGTGACTGCCAGCTTTGCCAGCCTTGGCGATATTATGCTGGCCGAGCCCGGGGCGCTGATCGGCTTTGCGGGCCCCCGGGTCATTGAACAGACCATCGGCGAAAAGCTGCCCGCAGGCTTCCAGCGCAGCGAGTTCCAGTACGAGCACGGCTTTGTGGACAAGGTAGTGCCCCGTACCGAGATGCGCGAAACACTGGCGCAGCTGCTGCGGCTGCACGCCTGAGGAGGGAGCGCCTTATGATCAAGGACATCTTACAACAGCTCGCACCGCTGGATGAAAAGATCGCCGCTTTGCGCGGCGACCCGGCGGACGAGAACATGACCGATATCACCAACCACGCTGCCGAGCTGGCAGAGCTTTCCGCACAGGAGGACGCTTTGCTGTCCGGCTGCGGGGCACTGACCGCAGAGGACAGAGTTTTTCTGGCACGCCACCCGGAGCGCCCCCACATCGACGAGATCGTGGATGCACTGTTCACCGACTTCTTTGAGCAGTGCGGCGACCGCCAGTGCAAGGAGGATGCCGCCATTCTGGGCGGTGTGGCGCTGTTCCACGGCCAGCCGGTCACGGTCATTGGCCACCGCAAGGGCAGCACGCTGGAGGAAAACCTGCGCTGCAACTTTGGTATGCCCGGGCCGGAGGGCTACCGCAAGGCCTTGCGCCTGATGAAGCAGGCCGAAAAATTTGACCGTCCCATCATTACCTTCATCGACACCCCGGGCGCATACCCCGGCAAGGACGCCGAGGAGCGCGGACAGGGCGAGGCCATTGCCCGCAACCTGATGGAGATGAGCGGCCTGACCGTGCCGGTGATCGCAGTGGTCACCGGCGAGGGCTCCTCCGGCGGCGCGCTGGCGCTGGGTGTGGCAAACCGCATCCTCATGCTGGAAAACGCCGTCTACTCGGTGCTGAGCCCCGAAGGCTTTGCCAGTATCCTGTGGAAGGATTCCTCCCGCAGCGGCGAAGCCTGCGAGATCATGAAGCTGACCGCACAGGATCTGTACAAGGACGGCATCGTGGAGGAGATCATCCCGGAGCCGGTGGGCGGCGCACAGCGCGCCCACGGGGTACTGTTCGGCAATCTGGACGAGGCACTGCAGCGTCAGCTGCGCAGCCTTGCCCGCATGAACGGCCGTCAGCTGGCCGAGCAGCGCTACCAGAAATTCCGTCAGATCGGAGAAATGAGGAAAGCATGAAGGGTTTGCGTCTGATCGCCACCGGCGGGGCTTTGCCCGGCCGCACGGTCACCAACGAAGAGTTGAGCCGCACCGTGGATACCAGCGACGAGTGGATCACCACCCGCACCGGCATCCGCACACGGCACTACTGCACCGAGGGCGAAAATGCCGCTACACTGGCCATTGCTGCCGCAAAGCAGGCGCTGCAGCGCAGCGGTCTTGCTCCGGCAGACATTGCCTGCTGCGTCTGTGCCACCCTTTCCGCACCGGACGCCACCCCAAGCGTGGCCTGTCAGGTACAGGCGGCGCTGGCACTGCCGGAAAACCGCCCCGCACTGGATGTGAACGCCGCCTGTTCCGGCTTTTTGTATGGCACGGCGGTGGCGCGCGGCCTGCTGGCTACGCTGGGCGGGCGGTACGCGCTGGTTATCGGCACGGAAGCACTCTCCCGCCTGATGGACCCCGCCGACCGCTCCACCTGTGTGCTGTTCGGCGATGGTGCCGGTGCGGCGGTGTTTGAACTGACCGACACCTCCGCGCCCTTTGCCATCACGCTGGGTGCCCGGGGCGATGCCGCCATCCATGCCGGCGGCCCCAGCCGCGCAGGCTCGGCACCCATCAGCATGGACGGCAGGGCAGTGTTCCGCTTTGCGGTGGATGCCCTGCCCAAATGCCTGCACACCGTGCTGGACGAGACCGGCCTTACGCTGGACAATCTGGACTGGGTGGTCTGCCATCAGGCCAACAGCCGCATCATCGACCACTGCGTCAAGGCGCTGCACGCCGATGGTGCAAAGTTCTACAAAAACATGGACCGCCACGGCAACACCAGTGCTGCCAGCATCCCGGTGGCGCTGAACGAGCTGGCTGAAAGCGGCCAGCTGCACCCCGGCCAGACCCTTGCCTGCATCGGCTTCGGCGGCGGCCTGACATGGGGCGGCATGATCGTGGAATATAAAGGATAAAGACCATGAAACTTTTAAACGAGATCCTGGGGACGAAATACCCCATCATTCAGGGCGGCATGGCAAACATTGCCACCGGCGAGTTTGCCGCCGCCTGCTCCAACGCCGGTGCACTGGGCATCATCGGTGCGGGCGGCATGAATGCCGATACCCTGCGCCAGAACATCCGCCGCTGCCGGGAGCTGACTGACAAGCCCTTTGGTGTGAACATCATGCTCATGCACCCGCAGGCAGATGCGTTTGCCCAGATCGTGGTGGAGGAAAAAGTCGCCGTGGTCACCACCGGCGCAGGCAACCCGGGAAAGTACGTTCCCATGTGGAAAGCTGTCGGTATCAAGGTGATTCCGGTGGTGGCTGCTGCCGTGCTGGCACGGCATTTGGAGCCGCTGGGCATCGACGCCGTCATCGCCGAGGGCACCGAGAGCGGCGGCCATGTGGGCGAGATGACCACCATGGCACTGGTGCCGCAGGTGGTGGACGCGGTCAGCGTGCCGGTCATCGCCGCAGGCGGCATTGCCGATGGCCGTCAGCTGGCGGCTGCGCTGGCGCTGGGCGCTTGCGGGGTGCAGGTGGGCACCTGCCTGCTGGCAAGCGAGGAGTGCCCCATTCACCCCAACTACAAGGCCGCGCTGCTCAAAGCCGGGGACAGTGACACCATCGTCACCGGTCGCACCGTGGGTGCACCGGTGCGTGTGCTGAAAAACCGCATGAGCCGGGAGTATGTCCGTCAGGAAAAGGCGGGCGCGGACAAGATGGAACTGGAAAAATACACGCTGGGCAGTCTGCGCCGCGCCGTCTTTGAGGGCGACACCGCCACCGGCAGTCTGATGGCCGGTCAGGTGGCCGGTATGCTCCACGAGGTGCGCCCTGTGGCCGACATCCTCGACGAGCTGTGGGAGAGCGGGAGGCAGCGGATGCATTCGCTGAGCGAGCTATGCTGACCCTCGCAGGCAAGCCGCTGGCCGTGCCTGTCTTACAGGGCGGCATGGGCGTGGGCGTTTCTCTGGGCGGGCTGGCCGGTGCCGTGGCGGCCTGCGGCGGCATGGGGTGCATCTCCACCGCCGACACAGGCTACCGAGAACCCGATTTTGCCCGCGACCCTTACGCAGCAAATCTCCGTGCGCTGAAAAAAGAAATCGCCAAAGCGAAAGAGATCGCAGGCGGCGCGGGACTGGTGGCCATCAACGCGATGGTCGCCACCCAGAACTACGCCGATGCCGTCCGCACTGCTGTGGAGGCAGGCGTGGATGCCATCGTATCGGGTGCGGGCCTCCCGCTGGAGCTGCCCGGGCTTGTGAAATGTGCCGATGTGGCGCTGGCCCCCATCGTGTCCAGCGGCCGTGCGGCAAAACTCATCCTCCGCCGGTGGGCCAAGGCGTTTGGCCGCACTGCCGACTTCGTGGTCATCGAGGGCTGCAAGGCAGGCGGACATCTGGGCTTTTCGGAGGAGGAGCTTCTGGCCGGGAAATGCCAGACCCTCGACGAGATCCTGCCCGAAGTACTGGCCGAGGTGAAGCCTTTCGAGGCTCAGTTCGGCCACGACATCCCGGTCTTCGTGGCCGGAGGTGTCTACACGGGCGAGGACATCGCCCACTATACTAAGATGGGTGCTGCGGGCGCACAGCTCGCCACCCGGTTCATCCCCACCTATGAGTGCGACGCCAGCCAGACCTACAAAGACGTCCTGCTGGCCGCAAAGCCGGAGGACGTCCGCATCATCCACAGCCCTGTGGGGA
>OHSO01001090.1_pt1 | contig 12783 bp, 13 predicted proteins | sample 1578651 | NCBI WGS metagenome assembly OHSO01 (sample SAMEA3879524, study PRJEB24766) | human gut metagenome | biome: human-associated habitat; feature: feces | place: USA | collected 1985/1987 | reverse complement strand
CATCTTCCGGCAAATCTTCTCCGGCATAAACGTACAGGCCCAGACCAAACATAGCAAGGTTCTTCACCAAGCACCGCATGATAGCCTTATTCACATCGAACATGGAGGCTGCTTCTACGGTGCGTTCTTCCATGCCGATTTTTTCACGGCGGCGGGTCTGCGGATTGTAGTCCCATTTCGGGGTGTTGTAGGTATAAGGCGTGGCTTTCATGGCTTTATTTGCGCTATCCAGTACAGGCAGCCACATTTCGTGCGAAACGCCCTCAATCGTGACAGTGGTATACACCATGAAGCCGGTTATGGGGTCATAAACATAGGGCAGGCCGTTGAATTTCTTAACCTCATAGCTGGCAGCAGGATACAGCTTTTTCACCTCCGCCCAAGCATACGCCCAGCTTACATATTTCAGTTCCGTGTTGCCGGACTTCTTGACTTCCAGATGATCTTTGAAGTCGATAGCGAATAATTTTACGAACGGATTTTCTGTGGCCATAAGATAACCTCCAAGAAAAAAGGCGGCAGAGCATTTACTCCCTGCCGCCAATTACAAATGTTATGCCGCATGAACGATGGTGAACCTGCGGCTGCTTACATTTTTGCTGTACTGGTTGAAAATGTCCGGCTGCTCTTTCCGCAGGCGTTGGGAATCCACACGCTTGCTTTCGGAGGATACCCACGATACCTTATAGCCCGGTGCTGTGCCATAGGCAGCATCCTGCATTTGCAGCTTGACCTGCTGTTCGATAGCCGTTTTCTCCTGTTCCATCTGCTCGATTTGGTCGGAAAGCTCCTGCCGCTTATCCAGAAGTCCATGCAGGGCACTCAGGTCAGCAGTCTTGTCCCGGTTGTCTACCTCATAAAGCTGGTTGATTTGCTGGGTGTCACAATCGCAACCGTTGGGTGCAGGGGGAATCTGGGGCACAACATGGTTCGTCCAGAAAAGTTCTTCCTTATCAATGAGATCAGAAAGCACCTGCTTATCTGTCACGATTTTGTGGATCACCAGCTCTCGGCCGAAAATCAAAGCCGCCACATACCAGCAGTCGAAACCGCTGACGGCTAAGTAGTGGTCAACCTGCGCCAGATAGTGAGCCGGGATTTTGCCATCAGCCCACTTGTCCGCAGAAAACGGTGAGACCGTTTTGCATTCCAGCCCGGCCTTCTGTCCAACGATCAGGCGGTCGAAGTCTGCCAGAAGCAGCGGATGTTCCTCACTCTGGTAGATGGCATTTGCACGGCGCACCTTAAAGCCCGTTTCTTCGGAGAACCGCTGCGCCACATAATCCTCCAAGTCACGACCCTGCCGCATGGCTTCGTTGTCGATATTTTCAATGGTATCGCTGATTTTGTCGTGGTACACCTGAAATGCGGAGCGATAGGGATTCATGCCAAGAATGGCACCAGCATCCGTGCCGGTAATGCCGCATTTGCGATAACGGAGCCAATCCTTTTTGGATAAATTCAATGTAGATACAAGCCTTTTCATGCAATATTTAACCTCTCTTTCATCTGTTCTTCTACAATGGAGAAATCATATTCCACCAAGTCTTTGATAATGGTGGAAAACTCATCCACCAAGGTGCGGTCATCGTCCAGCCACAGGGTATATAGGAAATCCAGAATGTTCCGCTGTACCCGGAGATGGTTCCAGAAACGCTCGTCCATCTGCTTTTCGGTGTCCAGCGTAATCAAGGCACTGACAATGGTGCTTTTCATCGTAATCTCGTATGCCGTGGTGCAAGTAGGCTTCGGAAAATCGACTTCGATGCTGTTCAGGAACTCAGAAAATTCCCGGACAGCCCGGTTGCTCACATCGTTCATACGTCCTCCTTTATGCGGCGGCCAGCACCATCTTGTAAGCCTTGTCGATCATGGGATTGCCCTCTGCGGTGCGCAGGAACAGGTTTTCGTTGTAGTTACGAGTTTTACGAATGGGGTCTGCATGGGTGGCAAAGTCCGAAACAGCGTTCACGAACCGCCAACCGTTCTTTCCGACCCACTCCAGATCAGGTGCATTGTAGTAGCGAGCCTTCAAATCTTCCTGCAAGCGCAGGTTGTTCTTCCGCTGGCCATCGGTTAAGTCTTCCGTGACAGGGAAAAACTCGTTGATGAACTCTTGCACCTTGCGGTCAGACAGCTTGATGGTGGTCAGCTCATGGATGCCCTTGCCCAGCTCCCCCATGTAGCTGTTGGCAAGCTGTAAGGTTTCACGAGCGTCCTGCACCCGGAGCAGAACATTTTCGGTATGGCGGGCAGTCCAGATGCGCTTTGCAGTACCTAGAGCCAGATTCAGAGTGTTCTGGCAGACCACACGAACCGGGGTCATAGCGACTTTTACACCAGAACTGCCATCGTGACTGTTGAAGAACACAAGATACGGTGTCACTTCGTCACCAGCGATGATGTATTTCTCCGGCAGCTTTGCCAGCATCCAGACCTTCTTGCCGCCCTGCAAAGAACCGGCAGTTTCATAAGTAACGCCCTCACCCAGCAGGTCATCGGTAAACTGAAATGCTTCTTCGTTCTGCACAATGCGGTAGCGGTCAGACACCACACCCAGAACAGCATCATCGGTGCTGCGGACATTGGCGCGATAGCCGGGGATCATTGCACCCGTGTCTGAGTAGATGTTGCGGCTTTCCACCTGCCAATCGAGACCAGCCAACTCCAAGGCTTCACGGCTTGCAGGGGCATCCATAACGATACGGCCAAGGCCATGCCACGGGGTTTCACGGACAGAGAACATGGTTTCAACGTTTGCGGGCATACTCTTTACCTCCAAAATTTTTGATTATCTTATTTCTTTTCGATCTGATGAGCCGTCCAGACAATGATTTTCGCAGCACCTTTTCCGACTGCTTTCACCACCTCCACCAATACTTTTTCTAAGATTTCTGCCATTGATTTTTCCTCCGTTTTTCTGTAAAAATCAAAGACCAGTAAGCCGATGTGATTGCTTACTGGTCTTTCTATCCAATGGTATAATATATCATTATATCTGCTTCAGATACGCCTAACTTGTACCAAGTGTGTCCGATGTGTCCGTGTTTTTGCGAATCAGTCTTATGTTTTCGTGTCTTTCAGGTGTTTTATGGGTGGAGATATAAGGATATAATAAAACTTGTTTTGAAAATCTCTGACACAACCGGCACAGCCGACACAGCCTCCTACTTCTGAGTTTTCGACCAGATTCCCACAACCACCGTGAGATCCTGCCATTCATTTTTGCGGATTCCTTGATTTCGGGATGCCTTAAAAGCCTTTGCCTCCTCAAAGGAAATCGAAAAGCGTGCCATCTCTACAAAGCCATCCATCGTATATGCTGCGGCGTTTCTCGCCTGTACCTCTGACATCTGAAAGTCGAGTGCCCAGCGAAATTCTTCATTTGTCAAAGGCGTAATCTGCGCCACACAGCTGTTGATAAGCTCCCGATCAACATCGTTCTTTGATGCCCGCTGCCATTCATCCAGCTTCTGCGAGATCAGCTTCATGTCCAGTGCTCCACTGCGTTCATCCTCCTGTTCTACGCTCTCATACTGGGATTGCAGATCTGCGATCTGGTTGTCTAAGCCTTTGCGACGTTCCATAAGTTCCTGTTTGGTGATGATGCCGTCTGCACACAGGTCAATATACTTGTCCAGCCGCTCTCTCTGCTTAGCGATGCTCTTTTCCAGCATTGCCTTTCTGGAAATACGAACCGTCTTTTCCTCTGCCATACAGCGGCTCAGGATTTTATAGACCTCTTTAACTGTCTTTCCCTTGTCAAATGTGAGATGTTCAAACACCTTTGCCGCCATCAAGTCCAGCTTCCACTCACTGATAGCCTTGATTTGGCAACTGATGCTCAAATCAAGGCCATGTTCCTGCAAGTAGCTGATGCTCGGCCTGCGTGTACGGCGGTAGCACTGAAATCCATGAATTACAGCACCATCCCGGTTCACACGCCACTTGAACTGAATAAATCCTGCACCGCAACTGCAACGCAATTTTGCCGTCCAGACCGACTTAGGCGTATTTCTCATGTACTTGTGCTTTTTTCCGTTTTCATCGATTACTCGTGCTGATCTCGATGCCAAAATCTGCTGGCATCTCTCCCACATTTCTTCCGAAACCAATGGCTCAAAATCCCCTTTCACATAGATGTAGCTGCTTTCATCCAGATTTTTGATACGCTTCTGCGTCAAATAGCCGTCACTATGGGATTTATTATAGCAAATGCATCCCTTATATGTTGCATTGTGCAGGACCCGACTCACCTTGGAAGCGTCCCACGAAACATGACCTCCCGCATCCAACCGTCCAAGACGATATAACTCTGCGACTATTTTCTGTAGGCCGACTTTACCACTCGAATACATCTGGAAAATCAACCTTACAGTTTCAGCCTGTTCCAGTTCGGGAACATAGGTTCCATTCTCCCTGCGGAATCCCAAGATGTTTCCGTTGCCATACAGAATGTGCCTTTCCCGACTGATTTTCTGCCCTGCCTTCACACGTTCTGAGATTTTGCGGCTTTCATCCTGTGCCATGGAAGACATGAGCGACAGTCGGAGTTCGCCATCATCGGCAGCCGTGTTGATACCGTCATTGATAAAAAGCACATCCACGCCCATAGCCTTCATCTGGCGCGTATAGGACAAAGCATCCACTGTATTTCGTGCAAAGCGGCTCACCTCACGGGTAATGATAAGGTCAAATTTACCTTTCTTTGCATCCTCTATCATATGCAAAAACTCTGGCCGCTTCTGTGCCTGTGTTCCGGTGATGCCTTGATCCACATAGACCTCCACGATTTCCCAGTCCGAGTGCCGGGAGCCTTCAATTTTATACCACTCCAACTGGTTTCCCAGTGCATTGATCTGTGCCTCATGTTCGGTTGAGACACGCGCATATACTGCTACTCGCATATTTTACCTCCACATTTTGAGATTTCAGGATAAAAAGAAAAGCTCTGGCAGAATTCTCCACCAGAGCCTCTCTCTGTCGCTTACGAAGCCTTTGCAGGCGGTTCTTCCTCCTGCTCACGCTTCATCCGAAGGAAGTTCTGATAGGTGGGCAGGTTCAGCAGTCCTGCCGCAAAAAGAGCTTCGATCAGACAATAGGCCATCGCCTTTTCGTCAACGTTCAGCATCGTGACACCTCCATAGTGTTTGTGATTGTGCTTGGTGATTAGAGATATAACATATCACTGAGAAGTCAGACGTTACGGACGAAGGCGGATTCCTCGGAACGCTGACACAGGGTGTTCGTGTGCAATCATTCCTTCACCTGAGCACCGGGAACGTCCGTGCTCAAATCCCATCGCAATCAACGTCCTTCTTAAATCCGAGTCTGTGCACGCTCCTATATTCTTTTCCTTGCAAAAATCCAGGTAGGCTTCGTATAAGTCAGACAAAGCCACTTCAGCATTTATATTGCTCGTATCACAGATTTCTTGCATAAACCTTTTTACAGGCGAGTACTTCGCGCTGTCCACATAAGGAATCTCCGGGAAGATGTAGTTGCGCTGAACGAGCTTTCGCGCATAATACAGTGCCTTTGTAACAATTGCGTCCCGCTCGGCCCAGATTTTGTCTCCCAAATCCGGGTCTTGCTGATTATCCGGGATTGCATAATTAAAGGGCAGATATACAATACGCTTGATGAGTGCCTCATCCTCTCCGTCAATGATGAGCGGGTGATTACTTGAAAAGACAAACTTTATACGCCTCTCCAGCAGCGCATCATCGCGATATTTTCGTGGAATATTCATTGAATCTCCTCCAGTGATTTGTTTCAGCCGAGAAGCTGCTTCATCGTCGATTTTTGAGCTAGACATATCCATATCGAAATTGATAACGGAAGTTGCCAGGGAAGCCATTCCAAATTGGTTTGTCAGATTCTTGAGTCTGATGCTACTGATAGACTCTTTAGGGTACAGGCTTCGGATAAAGCTTCCCAGAACGCTCTTACCGCTATTTCCGACGCCTTTCATGAAAATAAAGAACTTTCCTCGTGCAGGGTAGATAAGCAAATACCCAATTACCATCCAAAATCGCTCCATCAGCTGGGGATCACCGCCCGTGACCCGATGCAAATAGCCCTCAAATATCGGGCATTCTGCCTTCGGAGCATATTTTGCCTTAATGTAGGTAAAAGTTACTTGATCAGGGCTGTGTGGGTGAAGTTTACACTCTACAAGTTCAAAGACACCATTTTTCAAAGGTGCATAAATCGGCCCATTTTCCGATTCACTGCACTCAATTTGGGGATCCGTCAAGAAACACTCGTAGAGATCCTTATACCCATGGAGGCTGGATTCATTATTGAGTTCATAGTCCACATACTTACGATATAGCTTGATCAGTTGCTTTGCATCAAGCTGTGTGTAGTAATAGTTGTTGTAATAATACAGCGTATTTCCATAGGAAATGATGTGGACGTGTTTTTTCACTTCCCTTGTCAAGTCCACGAGGGACTGATCTTTAGAAACTTTCTTGACGGCCAGTTCTGGTGTTGGAAGACTTACTGGATCAGACAATGTGCTTTTCTGCACATCATCTGGTACGTCATCCATCATCAAGACCATTGGTGGTACTGCATCTCTCGCATTGAGAGAACCGGGATAGTCCGAAAGCTGTTCGGAGAGTATCGGCGCATCCAACTTATGCCGTGTCTTGTTCCGTTTCTCCTTAAATATCTCGCCGGTCTTCGGTCTATCCTCAGGGACAATCGACGTCATATTCTCTAATAGCTCAACCTCACCAGACTGGAGAACTTCATTAGAATCATTGAAATCGTAATCCCATGCGGACACAGCTTCTGTCCCTTCAGTCGGCCGGACACGCTGCTCAAGCAATTTCTTTCGTTTTTCCTTGAATTCGGCTTTATTCATGCTTTTCTTCCTCCTTAGAAGTTTTCTGAACGTAGCTTTGCGCGATAAGATTCTCGATGAAGTTCTGCTTACCTGTCGTATTGCCAGAAATGAGATAATCAATTCTCGTCAGTCCACCATCCTGGTTGTCACCAACCCAGATGTATCCAGTTTCCGTATCCCAAGCATGAACCAAAAGCTCGTAGTGAGTCTCCTGTTCAATATCTTCGGTATGACCAACGATGATTGGTACATCTCCTCTGAGAATAAGGCCGAAGAAGATTTTTCCAGATTTGTCGGTTTTCGTGCTGTACAGAATCCGAAAGTTCTTAGTTCCATCCTCAATTTTCCAATTGTAGGCCGTGATCTGCTTTCCATTCTTGAAAACAAAAAGCTGAAGTCCCTCAAGGGTGGAGAAATATTCTCCTTCACGGAAGACTACCTTACCATTTAATCGAGCAATAGCTGAGTAGTCAGTTTTTCCTTTGAATGCCTTGTCAGTCAATTCAACACTGGTCACTGTAACATTGCGTTCCTCCTCGCTCAGTGATTTGTAGATTTCTTCGTTGCTTTTCTGTGTCATCATTATGACCTCCCAAATAAATAATAATTTGCTTCGACAATGTATCTGTCGTTTGCAGGTATGATTATACTCAGCCCTGCTTTCAGCTTCACGTAAAAAACAACGGTGCTCTTTTTCAAAAAAGAGCACCGTTGTTCATATTTCGTTCATATATTGATACCATTTGTTGTTTCTTCAATTCAATATACAAAAACCGTCCTTATTTTTTCAACCTTCTGCAACATTACTTCATATATATCAGTTAAAAACTTTTTTCATCCGTACACCCTTTCATTCGTTTTTCTTCTCATACCGCTTTAACTGGCGTATCACTTCCTTTTTCATATCATGAGCCATATCATAATCAATTGTCTCTAAGCAGTATGTAATTTTCTCCATACAGCTTTCTAGTTCTCCATCCACAAAATCAAATACTGCTTTATTCTCTTTTCTATCATAATTATTATCAAAATCTGTTATTGTATTATACATTGCCTCAATCAAAATCCATGTCTTGGATTTTGTCAGTTCCATTTTTTCTTCAATTAAAAGGTCTTGCATCCTAGTCATCATCGCCTTCTTACTAAAATGCATTGCCTTATTCTCCCATAATGATTGAAAACCTCTAATTATTATTTTTTCTAGCACAATGTCCGATAGCTGATACTGCACTAACTGATATGTAAGTTTATTTTCACGTCTATCTACAAAGTTCTTCCATTCATCTTCTTTTCTCTCTAAAAGCAAATCAAAGAACACCATATTTGATGCTGTAAGCAGTGTTTTATCCGCTATCATTGTAACCAATTTCTTATATTCATTTCCGATGATAATTTTGAGTTTCTTTTTAATTTCCTTTCCTATTTTTTCTCTTTTCTCTCTTACGTCAAGGTTATATTCAGGATCTTCTGCCTTATTATTTTTAGCATTATTCTTTGCTTGTTCATCAAGATAGTTTTGAACCTTTGCGTCCGTGATCTTACATATCTTCAATTCAACTCCATTTTTTCGCATCCACTGTTTCAGGCAGTATTCTTGAAATGTCAATGTCTCCTGAGATTCCTTTACATTTTCATATCGTGAAACGATTTCTTTATATACTTCATCCCATTTTTTTAGTTCTTGATTGCACTTTCGCTCTCTTTTTTCATCCTCTTTTTTTCTTCTAATTGCTTCCTGTATAATTTTTTCGCCTTCTGACAATTCCATAGTTTCCTCCTAAAAAACAAACCCTCCCCGGCAAAACCATTCAGTTTCACCGGGGAGGGTTTATCATACGCTTATCTTCCCATGTTTTGCACGATTAGTGCATCTTCATGCAACAATCTTACTTTCTGGGATTTTTGATAGCAGCCTGTTCTGCACTTTATAAACAGAGAGCACAAGAAAACGCACATTTACGTTATTTATTTTTTCAAGCATTCGATTTTTTATCCTTTTCGTAATATCTTTAGAAAATAACACATTTTTGCTTTTGCAGTTTTCGGGACAAACTACAACGCATTTTTTCATCCATTTTCCATCCATTTTTTCTCAAAAATGGAACTTCAAAAATTTTCCATATCACAAAAAGGAGGTGTTTTTCCACATGAACACACCCATACAGTTGAAAATCCGATGGCACACCAAATGACGCTCGACTACTTCTATGGGCAGTCGGGTGAACTATTTTCCTACTTCCGCATCCCAAAGGCATTGTTTCAGGACAGCCGTTTTCGGCAGCTTTCTACGGATGCCCGGACGCTGTACGGCATCCTGCTCGACCGCATGAGCCTGTCGGTCAAAAACGGCTGGATGGACAAGCAGGGGCGGGTGTATATCATCTACACTGTCCGGGAAGTGCAGGAATCGCTCTGCTGCGCCGAACACAAGGCGATCAAACTGTTCCGAGAGCTGGAACAAATCGACCTGATCGAACGCAAGCGGCGAGGTCTGGGCAGACCCAGCCTAATCTACGTCAAAGACTTCACCACAGGGTTGTCAAAAATGCACAATCTGAATTGCGCAAACAGCAATTCAGGCGTTGCCCAAATCGCAGTTCAGGAGCAGCCAAAAACGCAAGCAAATAAGACTGATAAGAATAATACAGAGATGAATAAACCTGATCCTATCCACTCAGGAGACATTCGTGAACAGCTTGAGGATTATTTTTATCAGGCGTTGGAGGTCAAACTGCTGCTTCGGCTTTTCCCGGATGATGAAGATACCATCTATCAGATAGTAGATTTGCTGGTGGACACCTGTGCCACCAAACGCAGGCTGCTCCGAATCGCTGGAGATGATAAGCCTGCCGAGGTGGTACGCAGTCGGCTGAAAAAGCTGAATGCAGACCATATCCGCTTTGTGCTGAACAGCCTTGCCGAAAATGCTACCCCCGTGCGGAACATGAAGCAGTATCTGCTTGCCTCGCTCTACAATGCGCCCACGACCATGAATCTACACTATCAGAACCAGACGAACCATGACTTTGCGCACGGTTCCCGGAAAGCGGGGTGATGTTATCGCAAAGAAAGCAACAGTTATCGCAATCACAAACCAGAAAGGCGGTGTCGGAAAAAGCACCACCTGTGAAAATCTGGGTATCGGGCTGGCAATGGAGGGCAAGAAAGTTCTGCTGGTGGACACTGACCCACAGGGCAGTCTTACCATCAGCATGGGCTGGCAGCAGCCGGACGAACTGCCCACCACCCTTTCCACCTTGATGGCAAAAGCCATGAACGACCAGAGCATTCCGCCCGGCGAGGGCATTCTGCACCACGCAGAGGGCGTTGACTTGATCCCTGCCAACATCGAACTGGCAGGGCTGGAAGTGGCGTTGGTGAACAGCATGAACCGAGAAAAGATGCTGAAACAGGTGCTGGACAGTGCCAAACGGGAGTACGATTATATCCTGCTGGACTGTATGCCCTCGCTGGGGATGCTGACCATCAACGCACTGGCAGCGGCAGACGCTGCCCTGATTCCGGTGCAGGCGCAGTATCTTTCCGCAAAAGGTCTGGAACAGCTTTTGCAGACCGTCCAAAAGGTCCGGCGGCAGATCAACCCGAAGCTGAAAATCGAGGGCATTCTGCTGACCATGACCGACAGCCGTACCAACTACGGAAAACAGATCAGCAATCTGATCCGGCAGGCATACGGAAAGCACCTGAAGGTGTTTGAGCAGACCATTCCCCGGTCAGTCCGTGCGGCTGAAACCAGTGCAGCAGGCAAAAGCATCTTTGCCTATGACCCCAAGGGCAAGGTGGCAGAAGCCTACAAATCTCTTGCAAAGGAGGTGCTGGCGGATGCCGATCGACAGCGGAAACTTAGCTCTGAAAGGGCTAGATGACCTGTTTTCCACCGAGGAAAACCGACAGGAGGAACAGCGGGAGCAGGTACAGCAGATTCCCATTGATGCGCTGCACCCCTTCACTAACCACCCCTTTAAGGTGCTGGACGATGAAGCCATGACCCGGACGGTGGAGAGTATTGCACAGTACGGTGTGCTGGCTCCGCTGATTGCCCGCCCCTGCCCGGACGGTGACGGCTATGAGATCATCTCCGGGCACCGCCGTCAGTATGCTGCTAAACTTGCCGGGCTGGATACCCTGCCGGTTATCGTGCGGCAGATGTCGGACGATGCGGCTGTGATATTGATGGTGGATTCCAACCTTCAGCGTGAACACATCCTGCCCAGCGAGAGGGCTTTCGCCTACAAAATGAAGCTGGAAGCTCTAAAAAATCAAGGTGCTAGGTCAGATTTAACTTCCCGACAAGTTGTCGGGAAGTTGGAGGCGGCTGATTTGGTTGGAAAAGGAAACGAAGAAAGCGGCAGACAAGTCCAGCGCTTTATCCGTCTGACCAACCTCATCCCGGAACTGCTGGACATGGTAGACGAAAAGAAGATCTCCTTCAATCCCGCTGTGGAACTGTCCTATCTGGACGAAAGCCAACAGCGGGATTTTTTAGAAGCCATGGATGGTACCCAAAATGCCCCATCTGTATCGCAGGCTCAGCAACTAAAGAAGATGGCGCAGTGTGGTGAGTTCACCTATGAAAAGGCGTTTGACATTTTGGGGCAGGAAAAGAAGAGTGAGCAGGACACTGTAACTATCAAAAACGACATCCTGCGCAAATACTTTCCGCGCAGTTACACGCCCCGGCAAATGGAAGAAAAAATCATTCAGCTTTTGGATGCGTGGCAACAGCAACGGCAGCAAGCCAAGCTGAAAAAGCGCAAGCAGGAAGCAGAACGATGAACGTAAGACCCGAAGGGGTCTTTTTTGTTTGCAAAAATTTGGAGACTAACTATTAAAAGTCAAGCCCCAAAATGAAAAAATCCGTCTGCCGACTGCTGCCCCTGACAAACAGCATTCAAATGCCATAATCAATGCAGCGAGGGCGACGGAGAGAATAGCAAAGCAAGCCCGGCCAACCCTCGCAGAAACAGAATAGCATTTGAATGCTTCGGTTTGTCAAGGGTTCGCTGCGCCAGCTAAGTTGTTCTTGGATTTGGCTCAGGCTCTGGAGAGAATCAGGCAGCTACAAGATATGCTTTGCCAGATTTCTGCAAGGCATAGATTAGCCGCACAAGTTTCTTCGTGGCATGGGATAAGGCAACATTGTAGTGCTTTCCTTCAGCACGTTTCTTGGCAAGATATTCAGCAAAGACGGGATTCCAGTGGCAGACGTACTTGGTTGCGTTGTAGAGGGCATATCGCAAATAACGAGAACCACGCTTCTCCATGTGAGCGTAACAGTTTGTAAGTTTTCCGGACTGGTATGTAGATGGAGAGCAGCCAGCGTAAGCAAGGATTTTGTCAGGAGATTCAAAGTTGGAAAAATCACCGATTTCAGCAAGAATCATGGCTGCTGACTGGATACCGACACCGGGAATAGAAAGAATCGGTGGATTCAGTTCATCCATGATTTTCTGAATAGAAACTTCAATTTCATCAATCTCGGAGGTGAGTTCCCGAATGAGTTTAATGGTATGCTTCAGTTCCAGAAATTTAGCAGGCATAACGGAACCAATGGAAGTTCTGGCAGCATCTCGAATCTGGATAGCCTTATCTTTGCCATAACGACCCTTGGATGCTGTCGCAAGAAGGTTTGTCAGCTTGGTGAGATGAATTTCTGAAATCTGTTTTGCACCGGGATATTCACTGAGGAGCGCATAAACCGAAGCAATATGGAGAGAGGGAACGAGCTTCTCCAGTTCTGGAAACAGAATCGTGACCAGTCTGGACACTGACTGCTTCAGCTTGGCTCTTTCACGAACCTTATCGAATCGGTATCTTGTTAGTGACTTTAACTCTTCGTTATGGTATGCTGTATCCGTGTAGGACTTGAGGTCTACATCGGACAATAGCATAGTTGCAATCGTTCT
>OHSO01001076.1_pt1 | contig 12866 bp, 10 predicted proteins | sample 1578651 | NCBI WGS metagenome assembly OHSO01 (sample SAMEA3879524, study PRJEB24766) | human gut metagenome | biome: human-associated habitat; feature: feces | place: USA | collected 1985/1987 | reverse complement strand
GGATATATGCGATTTCGGCGCAGATTTTTTCCTGTATTTTATTGGTGTTTAGTATCAGAGCCTTTCTATAACCAAAACTTCCCCTGCAACTAAAAAAGTATAATTGCAGCAAAATTTCTCATATTTATCTTTAGAGGTTCGCTTTATAAAAGATCTCCGCATTTCTCCTATGCAAAATATACTTTGCACCAAACTGCGTTCTGTCCGCAGCAGGCAACACACATAACTATTAATACAGACCCTGTCAAAAGTTAAAAATATATTAAATCGTTGCAAAAGCCGTTTTTTTATGATATAATGTTGTTTGCGGGCTTTTTGCAGGTCTTTCTGCCGTCAGGAAAGCACGCAAAAGCTCCGCTTATTGTATTGTATCCCGAAAGGGAATAATAACAAGGAGGAATTTTTATCATGAAAAACAAACAGAAGATCGCCCGTATCGTAATTATGGGTCTGCTTACGGCGATTCTCGTCGTAATGTCATTCACGCCGCTCGGTTATCTCAACATCGGACCGCTTTCTATCACGCTCAACATTATCCCCGTTGCTGTCGCTGCACTTACAATGGGACCTGTCGGAGGCGCAGCTGTGGGAGCTGTTTTCGGACTCACAAGCTTTCTCCAGTGTGTTGGCATCGGACTTCCAAGTCCATTCGGCGTAGCGCTTTTCGGCATCAGTCCGCTGTTCACGATCATCACCTGCTTCGTACCGAGAATTCTTGACGGACTTCTTCTCGGATACATCAATAAATTCGTATCAAAGATCTCCAACGGCATTGTTTCCTGCTTTGTAACAGGCTTCGCCGCTGCTTTTCTCAACACGCTGTTCTTTATGACAACGCTTATGCTGCTGTTCGGAAAGACAGAGTTAATAATGGATATGCGAGGAGAAATGAACATTCTCGCCTTTATGTGCGCATTCGTCGGAGTAAATGCTGTTTTCGAGATCATAGCTTCGACCATCGTTACCGGCGCAGTTGGAACGGCTCTTATCAAAGCAAAGCTTATCCCAAATTTCAAGACAACCGAAGCATAAGGAGCAAACGCTATGATCTTAGCAATTGACGTAGGAAATTCAAATATAGTTATCGGCTGCTGCGAGGACGGAAAGATCGCTTTTTCCGAAAGAATATCCACCTCGCGTGAAAACACGGCACTTGAATATGCGATCTCATTCAAAACGATACTTGAACTTTACAACATCAAGCAGAACGAGATCGACGGCGCAATAATCTCGTCCGTTGTTCCGTCCGTAACGACCACGATAAAGCTTGCGATAAAGAAGATCGCAGGAATTGATGCCAAAATAGTAGGTCCCGGAACAAAAACAGGGCTCAACATCATCATCGATAACCCCGCACAGCTTGGAAGCGACCTCGTTGTTGACGCTGTTGCAGGCATTTCCGAATATAAACTTCCGCTCATAATCTTTGATATGGGTACGGCTACGACCGCTTCTGTCATCGACAGCAAGGGCAGCTACCTCGGAGGAATGATAATCCCGGGCGTGAACGTTTCGCTCAACGCCCTGACGGCAGGAACATCACAGCTTCCGAAGATAAACCTCGAACCGCCGAAAAAAGTCATCAGCAGCAACACCGTTGACTGCATGAAGAGCGGAATAATCTTTGGTCAGGCTTCGCTCATCGACGGCGTTATCGACCGCTTTGAGGAGGAGCTTGGACAGAAATGCACTGTCATAGCCACGGGCGGACTTTCGGGCAGCATTATCCCCTACTGCAAGCGCAAGGTCATTCACGATAAGGATCTGCTTTTAAAGGGTCTTATAAAGATATACGAAAAGAATAAATAAAAAACGGCGCAGCTCACAACAATGAACTGCGCCGCTTTTCTTTTGTTAAATCATTGCTCCGTTTCAACAGTTGCTGACTGCTCCTGCTGTACATCTTCGGCGGTTTTGATCGTCATATTCATAGCGAATTTAAACATCAGCACAACAATAAGTATTACAGCGAGTACCTCGAAAAAAAGCTTGATATATGCAATAACTCTGCGCTTTCCGATCTTCATAAAACCATCCCTTCCTTTGGACAAAACCGAGAGAACACAGCTTGCTCTCCCGGTAATTGTTATTATAGCACCTTGATTTTGAATTGTCAATCATCAACTCTACGCTTAGTTTATTGCAATTATTTTAGATTTGAAACATCGAAAGGCGAAAAGCTATGGATCGGATCAGAACAGGCGAGATAATCAGAGCAATGCACTTAAAGAAAAAAGATGACGCAGGCTGCTCTTGCTGAATAAATAGGTGTCAGCGACAAGGCTGTTTCCAAGTGGGAACGCGGCTGCGGCGCGCCCGATGTGTCGATACTCCCCTTGCTTGCGGCGGAGCTCGGAATCGATATGGAAAATCTTATCAACGGAGAAATAGAGAAAAATGATTTGATAAACGGAAACATGAAAAAGCTGAAGCTTTACGTCTGCCCCGACTGCGGTAACATTGTTTTCTCGGCAGCCGAAGCATCCGTGAGCTGCTGCGGAAAGAAGCTTTCTGCGCTTGAACCGAAGAAAGCTTCGGACGATGAAAAGCTTGCCACGGAAATAATCGAAAGCGAGATCTACGTTTCGTCTTCGCACGAAATGACACGCGAGAATTACATCTCATTTGCGGCTTTGCTCCGAGATGATACGGTAATACTCCGCAAATTCTATCCCGAGTGGAATATGGAAACACGTTTTCCGATGGGAATGAGCGGTATCCCCGTCTGGTACAGCACCCGTGACGGACTTTTTTATTAGTATGTAAAGTAAACGCAAAACTCCCTTTTCAAACCGAAAAGGGAGTTATCTTTTATGTATTCAGACCTCACAATAAGCAGCTCTGCCCTCTTTAAAGAGGTCGCCACCGTGTGAATCAACGGTAACGGTCACAGGAAATTTCTCAACGTAAAGCCTTTTTACCGACTCACAGCCGAGATCTTCAAATGCTATTACCTCGCATTTTTTTATGCAACTTGCAGCCAAAGCGCCTGCGCCGCCGATAGCGCAGAAATATACTGCGTTATTGCGCTTTACAGCGTCTTTTACAGCTTCGCTGCGTTCGCCCTTGCCTATCATTGCACGAAGTCCGCAGTCAAGAAGCCTTGGTGCAAACTTATCCATTCTTCCCGATGTGGTAGGACCGCAAGAACCGATAGCCTTGCCGGGAGCGGCAGGCGTAGGACCTGCATAATAGATAACAGCGTCCCTGATATCGAACGGGAGCGGTTTACCCTCGTTCAGAAGTGCATCAAATCGTTTATGCGCCGCATCACGGGCAGTATAGACCGTTCCCGTGAGCAGAACTTTGTCGCCGATGCGCAGCTTGTCGCAGTACTGCGGAAGCTGTTCGACGGTCAATTCGTAAATTTCTGCCATTATCAGCCGTTTTCACTTCCTGCAGCGGCTTCGGCTGCCTTTGTAAGGCTCTCGAGTTCGCTCATATCAAAGCCGAAGTTAGCCTTTGGAGCAGACGGTGCAGGTGCAGGTGCGGGAGCCGGGGCAGGTGCAGGAGCAGGGGCCGGTGTCGGAATATGTTTTTCATCAAATGCGGGAGCACTTCCGCTGATGACAGACTGTGTATCTGCAATGCGAGCCTTAGCTTCATCAAGCTTTGCAAGGCTTTCGCCCGAGAACATTTCGAGAACTTCACGAAGCTTTGCAACGTTGGTCTCGATCTCGTCGACCTCTGCCTTAACGGAAGCCTTAAGAGCCTCGGAAGCAGACTTCATTGCGCTGGACTTATCCTCGGCTTCGGAGAGGATCTTGGAAGCCTTGGCATTAGCCTCCTTGACCTTTGAAGAAGCTTCTTCGTCAGCCTTATTAACGATAGTAGCAGCCTTGCCGTTAGCATCGTCAACGACCTGATTTGCAAGGCGCTTAGCGTCTTCGTCCATCTTTCTTGCGTTTTCCTTAGCCTGCGTAACGATCATGTTGGCAGACTTCTGTGCCTCGAGGAATACATTGCCGAGATCCATTGCGCTGTTGTCGGGTGACGACGTAGCGATCTTGTTCTTTGCGTCCTGAAGTTCTTCTTCAAGTGCGGCATTCTGTGCCTTGAGATCTTCGATCTCCTTATCCTTTTCAGCAAGCTCACCTGTGATAGTGCCGAGCTGATTCGTAAGTGAATCGTTATTTGTCTGGAGTTCTGTGATCTTAGCCTTGTCAGCCGCAAGCAGCTCCTCATACTTTTCGTCATTTACGCCGTTGCCGCCGCCTGCTTCTTCGAGAAGAGCCTTCTTCTCATCGAGTTCAGCCTGAAGAGTGTAAATTTTCGTATTTAATTCATCAACGTACGCAAGCACGTCCTTTTTATCAAATCCGCCAAAGTTGACCGTTTTAAGGAATCCTGTACCTTCTGCCATAACAATAACCTCCAAAAAATAAAATGCTTAAATGCCGAAAATAACAAATACTTAATTTCCGATACATTTTCACACAACAATTATAACATATCTGTTCAAAATTAACAAGCATATTTTATGGTTATTTGTCACCAAAAATTTGTAAAAAAATTTAGTTATTTAGCTATTTTTTAATTTTTTCGCAGAAATAACACTTCAGAATAAAAAAATACGGCAATTTTCCTGATGTGACAAATATTTTATTGATTCGGTGGGATAATATTCCTTGAAATTACTGATCTGTTAAGAGGAGATGGCTTTTTTATGTATAATATCGAAGCTTTTACAAAAAAGGCGAACATCGTTATCGAAAATTCATTCCTTGCGGCAGGAAAGCTCGGTCACACATACGTTGGGAGCGAACATATCCTGCTTTCGTTGATATCGGAGCAAAGCTGCTCTGCGGCACAGGCGTTCCGCGTCTGCGGCATAACCGAAGCCGATGTCCGCGCGAAGATAATCGAGCTTGTCGGCATCGGCGAACCCTGCCCCGTCGATGATGACTGCATGACCTCCTGCGCACATAAGATACTCACCTCGGCAAGCAGTATCGCTGCCTCCTGCGGCTCACGGCTGACAGGAACGGAGCATCTTCTCTCCGCTTTGCTTGAACAGACCGAATCGACCGCCGTTACTATATTAAAAGAACTTGGCGGAAATTTCGGCAGCCTTAATTCCGCCTGCACAAAGCGAACCCGTGAGGTCTCGCATACGGCTCTGAACAAATACGGGAAGGATCTTGTCCGCGAAGCCGCCGAGAAAAAATGCGATCCTATTATCGGCAGAAGCCGTGAAATACGCCGAACGGTGCAGATACTTTCGCGCCGAAGCAAAAACAACCCTTGTCTTATCGGCGAAGCAGGCGTAGGCAAGACCGCCGTCGTCGAGGGCATCGCGATGCTCATTGCGAGCGGTGATGTCCCCCGGTCGCTGCGCTGCAAACACATCTTCTCCCTCAATCTCACCTCTATGCTCGCAGGAGCAAAATACCGCGGCGACTTTGAGGAGCGCGTAAAGCAGTGCATTGACGAAGCCGCCGATGACGGCAACATCATTCTTTTCATAGACGAACTTCACACCATAGTCGGTGCAGGTGCGGCGGAGGGCGCTATCGATGCGGCGAACATTCTCAAACCACAGCTTGCGCGAGGTGAGATACAGCTTATAGGTGCAACGACCATCGCCGAGTTTCGCAAATCGATCGAAAAAGATGCCGCACTTGAACGCCGCTTTCAGCAGGTGATGATAAACGAACCGACCGAAAGCGAAGCTCTTGAAATTCTGAGCGGAGTAAAACCCGTTTACGAGGATTTCCACAATGCAATCATTACTGACGAAGCTTTGAAAGCCGCAGTGGAGCTTTCGGTTCGCTATCTTCCCGAGCGTTTTCTCCCCGACAAGGCTATCGACCTCATCGATGAGGCCGCTTCAAAGGCGCGAATACGTGAATCTTCATCTCCTCAGACTTTGAGCGAGCTTTCCGAAAGCCTTAAACGAATGCTCGACAAAGAGCCTTGCCGTGCCACTCCTCAGAAACAGAACAAACGCCGTGCCGACCTGCCGAGCTGGTTCAGTCCGAGCGAAGAAAAGCCCGTTACAGTCGGCAGAGAGGACATCGCCGCAGTTATCTCCGATATAAAAGGTATTCCGCTCGGTCAGCTCACAGCGGACGAAGAAACACGTTTGCTCTCGCTTGAAACCGAGCTTCACAAACGCGTCATCGGGCAGGATAAGGCTGTTCACGCTGTTGCCGATGCTGTTCGCCGCAGCCGCTCGGGATTTCGCGATGAGAAGCGTCCGCTCGGCTGTTTCCTTTTCACGGGTCCAACCGGTTCGGGCAAGACCGAGCTTTCCAAAGCGCTCTCGGAATGCCTTTTCGGCGACCTGAAATCACTTATTCGGCTCGATATGTCGGAATATCAGGAGAAGCACAGCATATCGCGGCTCATCGGCTCGCCGCCGGGAGCTCTCACCGAGCAAGTCCGCCGCAAGCCGTACAGCATCGTTCTTTTTGACGAAATAGAAAAAGCCCACCCCGACATAAGCTCTCTGCTGCTCCAGATCGCTGAGGAGGGCGAACTCACGGACGGTCTTGGTCGGATGGTGAACTTCCGCAATACAATTATTATTATGACCTCAAACCTCGGCGCGGAAAAGCTTTCGGGAAAGGGTTCTGTCGGCTTCGTGCAGTCTGAACAGCAGAAGAAAAACAATGTCGGCGACACCGTGCGCGAATTTTTCCCGCCCGAACTGCTCGGCAGACTTGATGAAATAATCGTGTTCGACAGCTTGTCAAAGGAAGAGCTTGCCCGGATCGCGCAGCTTATGCTTTCATCTCTTAAAAGCCGCGCCGAAAAGCTTGGCATCTCGATCGAATTTGACCCGTCGGCAGTTGAAAAGCTTTCCTGCCCGAATGATAAAAGCGGTGCGCGCGGACTTCGCCATGATATCACGGTGAACGTTGAAAACCTGCTCTCGCAAAAGCTTCTCTCGGGCGAGATACACCGCGGTGACAAGATACGGCTCATCTTCAACGGTGAATGCTTCGCCATAAACGAAGCCGTCGCAATGTGACATTGCCGCACAAGCTGTCACGAAAAACTTGTGCGGTATTTTTCTGCCAAAAATCGACCCTTTTTCCGAACTGTTTTCAAGCCAAAAAATTTTTTAGCAAATTTTTCTTTTACCTCTTGACAAATCTATACCTTTGTGGTATAGTAATAACAAGAGGTAAGGTCAACCTTACCTAACCTAACTTTGATTATGAAAAAATTTATCTGAAAGGACTTGAAAATTATGAAAAAATGGATATGTTCAATATGCGGTTATGTTTATGAGGGCGAAAACCCACCTGCTGCCTGCCCGCAGTGTAAAGCACCTGCTTCAAAGTTCACAGAAGCTGCCGATGATAACGCTCTCTGGGCTTGCGATCACGTTGTAGGCTCTGCACAGGGTGTTGACCCCGAGATCATCGAGGGACTTCGTCAGAACTTCAACGGCGAATGTTCCGAAGTCGGAATGTACCTTGCAATGGCAAGAGTAGCATTCAGAGAGGGCTATCCCGAAGTTGGTCTTTACTACGAAAAAGCAGCTTACGAAGAAGCTGAACACGCTGCAAAGTTCGCAGAACTCCTTGGCGAAGTTGTAACAGACTCCACAAAGAAGAACCTCGAAATGCGCTATCAGGCTGAGAGCGGCGCTTGCGAGGGCAAGCTTGCACTTGCCAAGAAAGCAAAGGAACTCGGTCTTGACGCTATCCACGACACTGTTCACGAAATGGCAAAGGACGAGGCTCGTCACGGCAGAGCTTTCAAGGGTCTGCTCGACAGATATTTTGCTAAGTAATTTAAGATGAAAAGAGTCATAGTTCGGCATAAGCTCCGGACTATGACTTTTTACTTGAAAACTATTGACAATAATACAATTTGTGGTATAATAAAAACAGAGAGTTCGTCAGATAGACGATAGCCCTCGGCTTTATAGTTTAAACAAATTTAATTTAAACCAATCCGTCTACTGCAATAGGCGGATTAGTTCTTTTTATTGGCTGTTATCAGACTGATAACAGTATCAATGACCTTGCAAACGCAAGTGATACAGGTAAGTACAAAAGTAAATACTTCCATAGTATCGATCCTCCTACAGATAAAATCCGTAAGAGCTGAACCTGACCCTTTCTTTAATAACCTTACGGAAATAAATAGGAGGGTATCCGTCTATCTTATACGTCAATTGTAAAAAATTTACGCTGACAAACTCTCTGCAAGGTTTATTATATCACCTATGTCAAATTATGTCAAGAAAAAAACAATAAATAAACTAAATCGTCAGGCGATTAAAACTGCCGATTTTTAACAAAATAAAACGTTCGGTCAGCATATCACGACCGAACGTTTTTTTTACTTAATGATAAATTTTGCGAAAAGCGCAGCTGCGGTATTGAACCACTCGGGATATGTATCATGGAACATATCATAATACTGCTGATATACATCGGGACTTTGGCTTTTCAGCATTTGCATTACCTCGGGCATATGGTTCATCACAATATACACAACGAGAACCATGAAAAGTATGCCCAGAACAAGAGCCACTGCCGAGCAGATTATCCCTGCGGTCGATGCGCCTTTTCCGACGGGATAACGCTTGCCCTTATATATGCAGCCGAGAATGATGCCTACTATCGGCAGGATCGGGATTAAATAGATCAACCCCGTAAATGTAAGCACGAGCGAGAGAATGCCGATAACGAGAGAAGCTGTTGCAAGTCCGGTTTTATACGGCATACCGTTCGGGTCGGCGTACATTCCGTTGTACTGATACTGACCCTGCGGAAGCGGCTGCTTGTATGGGTCGAAATCGGGCGGCACCTGCTGCTGACCGTTGTTTGCATAGGACATGTTGTAATGCTGCTGTGCCTGCGGTGCTCTCTGCTGCTGTTCAAACGGCATATTGTATGGGTCATAGCCGCTCTGCTCGGGCTGAGAAACTGCACCCTGCTGAGTGTTCTGCTCCTCGCGGCGCTCTTTGTCGGCAAAGCTTTCCTCGCCGAAATTTTTGTTTTCGTTATTGTTAAATTCGTCCATTGATATCTTCCTTTCGATGTTGAGAATACGGATTATGTTAAAAGAATTATAGCACACTATTATAATAATTGCAACATTTTTTTATAATTTTAAGCCTATCATTGCCTCGATCTCCGCAACAAGTCCGCGGTACATCTCCATTAGCCTGCCATGTTCTGCTTTTATGATATCGGCTTCACCGTTTTTCGCCGCGAATTCAAGCTTTTTCGCAAGCTCCGAAACCTCTGCCGCGCCGACCGTCAGCGATGTGCTTTTGAGCGAATGAACATATATCGCGTAATTCTTCCAGTCCTCATTTTCAAAGGAATTTTCAAGATTTGCGGTGTTTTCCTCCGCCGCTTCCGCAAAGGCTTTCATTATCTCGAAGTAAAGCTCCTCGCTGCCGCCGCTGTACTTTGATCCGACAGCGCGGTCGATGTATTTTGTCGTAAGATCGGCTATGCGGGCGGCATTTTCGTGCTTCGGCTCTTCCACATAAGGCTTGACAAGCTCCTTTGGCAGAAGTGCAAGGACTGTCTTTTCCAGCTTTATGGGATCAACGGGTTTTGAGATATATCCGTCAAAGCCAAGCTTCAGATAGACATCTCTCGAATCGGAAAAAGCGTTCGCTGTAAGCGCAACAACAGGAGTATCCTTGCAGAGGTTATCCCCGTTCCTTATTCGGCGAAAAGTTTCCGTTCCGTCGATATCGGGCATCATCTGATCGAGCAGTATGAGCGAATAGCGCCGCTTTTTCACGGCTTCAAGGCATTTCATACCGCCGTTGGCCGTGTCGATGTGTATTTTTGTGCCTTTGAGAAGTCCCTGAACGACCGCAAGGTTCATTTCATTGTCATCAACAACGAGGATATAAGCATCGGGAGCGATGAAAGACGGAGCATAGCTGCCCTTTTTTTCGTCCGAAAGCTTCAGTGCGCCGAGCTTTTCTTCGCCGAGCTTTTTCTGACGGACAGAGAAGCCGAACACCGAACCTGAGCCGTATGTGCTGATAAAGCGAAGCTCCGTTCCCATAAGTTCAAGCAGGCTTTTGCATATCGAAAGTCCAAGACCCGTTCCCTCGACCGTCTTGTTGCGCTTTTCGTCAAGGCGCTCGAACGTGTTGAAAATTTTGTCCTTGTCCTCGTCCTTTATGCCTATGCCCGTGTCTTCTACCGAAACAACAATGTTTATCTCACTGTCCGATATATCTTCGTGATATACCTTGAAGCTGACGTGACCGTGTTCGGTGTATTTTACCGCATTTGTGACGATGTTCGTTATGACCTGTTTGAGCCTGAGTTCGTCACCGAAAAGATACCTCGGTATTTCCGGCGAGATATCATAGCGGAAGCGAAGTCCCTTTTCACGGCATTTCACGTCAGCCGCGTGTATCGTATCGACAAGCATATTGCTTATGTCATATTCGGCGCAGACAATGCGTATCTTGCCCGATTCTATCTTTGAGATATCGAGGATATCATTGACAATGGAAAGGAGCGTTTTTCCCGAATTTTTTATATCCTCCGAGTATCGTAGGATACTTTCGCTGTCGGCTTCACGGTGGATCATCTCGTTCATTCCGAGAATGGTATTGATAGGCGTTCTTATCTCGTGCGAAACATTCGCAAGGAACTGGCTCTTCGCATTGTTCGCACGGTCAGCTTCTTCCTTTGCGGCACTTATCTCTTCATACTGTCGGCGAATGACCGAAAGGCTGCCGAGCTTTGTGATTATCCACGTTATGAATGCGATGCATGCCGCCGCGATGAGAAGCAGATACGCTTCAAATATCGTGGTTTCGTAGAATTCCGCTTCCTTTTCAACGAGGTAAACAGCCTCCTTGACCACTGCGCCGTCCGAGCCGAGTATCTGAAAATGAAGCTTGTATGTGCCGTGTTTAAGGTTGGTGAAGCTTATGTCGGAAAGTTCGCTCTGCTCAACGTCAACACTGCTCGCCTCAAAGCCTTCAAGCTCGATGTGAACGGCAGGGTCGCTGAGTGTGTAATTCAGCACGGACGGCTCAAAATCAAGCCTCTTCGCGTAGGGCGGTATCACGAACTTGCCCGTATAACCGTCCTCGCTGACAGGATAAACGACTTCCCTGTCGTTTATCCGAACCTGATTTACAGCGATGTTGAAGTCGGTCGTGCTGCTGTAAAGTTCACGGAGCGAAACCGTGTAAACGCCGCTGCTGCTGCAAAAAACGAGCAGACCGTTCTCAGTGCAGAGATTCCAAGAGTTCGCCGTTATTGAAGCACCGAAGCCGTTTTTTCGGTTGTAAAGCTTATACTCCGAGCAGATATCCCTTTCAAGCTCCGATGCGCTGACCGAGAAAAGTCCCGAACTGCCGAGTATCCACGCGGTATCGCGTTCTTCATCTATGTAAATATCGAAATTGTTCGTGTAGCGGAAGGTCGTTATCCTGTGTGTTTCGTAGTCCTTATCCATTGTGTAAAGACCCGTTCCCGTCACAACGAAGTAAATATCCTTGTATGGGACGATGCGAAGAATAACGGGTGAAATGCTCTCGCTGCCGATGTGATAATAAATTCTTCCCCCGTCCAGAACATAAATGCCGTCACCGTCGCTCCCAGCAAGAACGCGTCCGTTTTCTTCCTCTATGGCGCAGAGTATATGCGGATTGTCCAGTCCGTAGTCGGCGGAAAGAGTATGCGTTACTTTGTCATCGTTTATATAGGATATGCCCGTTGAGCTTGCGGCGAAAACAGTCCCGTCCGAAAGCTCCATTGTAAAGCGGAACTTTGAACCGTTAGTCCCTGCGGAATATTCGTTGAAAAGCTTTGCGGTCTGTTCCCTGTGATTGTATTTTACAAGTCCATCCTGACCGTAGGTGGATATCCAGACATTGCCCTTGGAATCCTCCATAATGTTTCTTATCCTGCTGCCGTCAAGCTCCCTGACTATCGCCGCATCAACGTTTTTGCCGCTGCTGTCGATCATCTGAAGTCCGCTGTCATAGCCGATGTAAAGTATATCTCCGCTTGCACATACGGCGTTTGCGACCTGCTCGCCAAGTCCGTATCGGCTGCTGAGATTTCGGAACGGATTGACCGTTGCTTTTATCACGCCCTGACGGGTCGATATGAACCATGTGTTGCCCTGATAGTCGGTTATAGCGTCAATGATGTTGCTGTTGAAATAATCGAGCGTCATCTGTCTGACCTTGCCGAATGCATCTATCTTAGCGATGCCGTTGTCGGCACAGACCCAATATCCGCCGTTTTCCGCAGGCTTTATGTTCGTCACTGCCGTGCAGGGAGAAACGTTCGCAAATATTTTCTGCTGTATCCTGTTTTCGTCAACGCTGCATTCATAAACGCGGAATCTTTCCGTACCTGCGAGGAAAACGCCGTCACCCACATAGTTTATGCTGTCGAAAGCACTTCCGTCAATGGCTGTTTCGCTGCGCAGGCATTTGCCGTCTTTGTATGCCGCAAGAATGCCGCTGTTCGTTACAGCCATTATCGTTCCGTCCTCCGAAGCCGCCGCGGAGGTTATGTATGTGATATCACTGTCGAACTGCACGACCGAAACTCCGTCTTCGGGCGAGATGAAATAGGAAAGTCCTGCCGTTCCGACAAAGATGTTGCCATTTGCGTCCTCGGTGAAACAGCGTATCGATTTTTCCGAAAGTCCCTTTTCATAATTGTGTTCCCCTTCCCATCCAATGAATAAATATGAATTGCATGAATATCATAAACAGCATACCCAACAAATAAAAGGAAGTGTCTTCTCCAAGATGCTTCCTATTTTTGTGTGGAGAAATGAGTTTATATCGAGTTTCCTATTTATCAGCATCCCCAGCAAAGACCTTCAAAATAAAAATTTGGAGGTCTTTTATTATGGCATTAACCAACGAGGAACTACAACAAATTCTT
>OHSO01001074.1_pt1 | contig 12868 bp, 13 predicted proteins | sample 1578651 | NCBI WGS metagenome assembly OHSO01 (sample SAMEA3879524, study PRJEB24766) | human gut metagenome | biome: human-associated habitat; feature: feces | place: USA | collected 1985/1987 | reverse complement strand
TGAACCATATTAGTACTGATATATATAAATAATTTAGATCATTTACTTACCTTTATAGTCTTTAATTGCTGCATATAAACGATAAAGTGGAGTTGTGTTTATATTTAAGAATGTAGAGCGTCCTGTCGAGACAAGATCAAGTACGACGTTTGATTTTATCGTTTTATGATATTCTAAAATATGCGAAGTCCATCGTGATATTCCACCAGCGACTCCCCCATATGGCGCAACTAAAAGTACACGCAAATCTTCTTTCATTTTCATTAACCTATTAATTATTATATTAAAATACAAATAGAACTGGTAGGTGGTATTGAACCACTAACGCAAGCGCTATACCTGAACTACCAGTTTCGTAATGATTACAAACGTGCATCAATAATTTCACGTGGTAATGTGCACTTCACATCAAAGATGACATGCTTATCCTTAAGAAGGGTAGGAACATCAAGACCTTCAAACTTCTTATGAGCAACAGCTGCAATACAAGCATCAAACTTCTGAGAAGGAAGTTCTGTAACAATATCAATGCCATACTCACGCTTGGCAATAGCTGGGTTGGCCCAAGGATCGTAAACCGTAACATTAACATTAAACTCCTTCAAAGCACGATAGATGTCGATTACCTTCGTGTTGCGAACATCAGGACAATTCTCTTTGAATGTGAAACCAAGTATCAACAATTCTGAGTTGAGCACCTGAATACCTTTCTTCAACATGTGCTTAACAGTTTCTGTAGCAACATACTCACCCATACCATCATTCATACGACGACCTGCAAGAATGATTTCAGGATTATGGCCATGACGCTGTGCACACTGTGCCAAATAGTAAGGGTCTACACCGATACAGTGACCTCCTACCAAACCTGGACGGAAAGGTAGGAAGTTCCACTTGGTTCCAGCTGCCTCTAATACGTCAAGTGTGTCAATACCCATCTTTGTAAAGATGTGAGACAACTCATTAACAAAGGCAATGTTAATATCACGCTGTGAGTTTTCAATAACCTTAGCAGCTTCTGCCACCTTGATTGTAGGAGCGAGATGGGTACCAGCAGTAATGACAGAAGAGTACACTTCGTTTACATACTTACCAATTTCAGGAGTAGAACCAGAAGTTACCTTCTTGATGTGTTCTACTGTGTGTTGCTTATCACCGGGATTGATACGCTCTGGAGAGTAACCAGCGAAGAAATCTTCGTTCATCTTCATACCGCTGACTTTCTCTACAACAGGAATACATTCATCCTCCGTTACACCAGGATATACTGTTGATTCATAAACGACAACATCACCCTTAGAAATTACCTTACCAACAGTGGTTGAAGCGCCATAAAGCGGAGTAAGGTCAGGGTTATTGTTTTCATCAACAGGAGTAGGAACGGCAACAACATAGAAGTTGCAATCGCGAATGGCTTCAATGTCGGAAGTACACACCAAACCATGATTATTGATGGCATCTTGAAGAAGTTCATCGCTTACTTCAAGTGTAGCATCATGACCTGCCATCAATGCCTCGCAACGCTTGGTATTCATGTCAAAACCAACAGTTTTGTACTTTGTTGAGAACAGACGAGCGAGTGGAAGACCTACATAACCAAGGCCTATCACACAAATTTTTGTTTCTTTCATTGCTTTATTTTTTGAAAACGATTAATTACAGGTTATTCTTATACCAATCAATAGCTGCTGCTATACCTCGCTGGAAGCTCCATTCTGGATCGTAGCCAAGCAATTTCTTTGCTTTGCTGATGTCTGCATTGGAATGTTTGATATCTCCAGCACGGTCAGGGCCAAATTCAGGTTCTACGTCTACACCAAGAGCCTTTGTTAATCCATAATAGATGTCTATCAGATACTCACGACCTCCGTATGCAATGTTAAATGCTTGACCTGCAGCTTCATGGGGGGCGAGACAAGCTTTAAGGTTGGCTTCAATTACATTCTCGATATAAGTGAAATCACGTGACTGCTTGCCATCACCATTGATACGACACTTCTGACCATTAAGCAATTGCTTAATAAACTTAGGAATTACAGCTGCATATGCTCCATCAGGATCTTGACGACGGCCAAAAACATTGAAATATCGCATACCGTAAGTGTCAAGACCATAGTGACGAGTGTACTGTTTTGCCCATTCCTCATCACAACGCTTACTTACAGCATATGGAGAAAGCAAGTTACCTTCAACACCTTCCTTCTTCGGTAGGTTTGGTTCGTCACCATACACAGAACTTGAAGAGGCATAGACAAACTTCTTAACACCATTCTGACGAGCTGCTTCCAACATATTCAGTGTTCCCTGAATATTGTTGAGTGAATAGAAAAGCGGCATCTCGATTGAACGAGGTACAGATCCCCATGCCGCTTGATTGAGAACAAAGTCAACACCTTCACATGCTTTCATGCAAGTGTCAAGGTCTTTGATATCCCCCTTGACAAACTCGTAATTAGGGTTGTCAAGAAACATATCCACATTTTTCTGCTTACCTGTAGACAAGTCATCGAGTGCGCGCACACGATAGCCCATACCAAGGATTGCTTCACAAAGGTTGCTGCCAATAAAACCTGCAGCACCTGTCACCAAGAACAATGAGTTCTCAGGGAATTTTAAATGTTTATATGCCATAAAATATTATAAAAATAATTTTAGTTTTTCGAATTACTGTAAATTTTAAGATATTCCAACGCCGTATTCTCAATCGAATATCTTATAAATGATTTACTTGCCATTAATTTCATATGAGTTCTTTCTTCAGAAGGCAAGCAACTAAACCTTTTCAACATGAAATAATAATCATCAACAGAAAGACTGTGTGAAAGCATTCCGTTTTCACCATCCTTAATCATATTAACAATACCACCAACTGGTGTACAAAGAACAGGACAGCCAACTGAAAAAGCCTCAATGATTGTCATTGGCATACCTTCCATTTTAGATGAAAGGCACATTGCATCTGCTTGAGCTAAATAATCTCGCACATGGGCGACAGGCCCTATATATTTAAATTGATTAACCATATTTGGTATTAATGATTCATATAATGTTATATAGGAATCATTTCTACCCATCCATATCATCTTTGAATTTGGATATTCTTCAACAAACTTTGCAAACGCTTTTATTAATAATTGTTGATTTTTTACTGGCTGACAACTCGCGGGATGTATAAATAGAAATTGTGTCTCATTGTCCCTCAAGGATGAGATTCCATTCCCCATATAGTTAGACACACCATTATAAATCATTGGTGCATTAATTTTATAATAATTATCAAATGATTTTTTGATTCTTCGGATATAGTCACAGGAGTACAGAAACCATGTTTAAATAAAAAGAATCTACTCCATCTCATAAAACTTTTACCTGCTTCACGACGTGCCTCCGAATGTATTGTAGCATAAAACCTAATTTTATTGCGAAGTAAAACAGCCGATAATAAAGTATATGGAATTGCGCCTATATGCGCATGCACCACATCATATCCACCCTCTTTTATTAATTGATAAAGACGAATATAGCACTTTATATCAAATCCTTTCTTCTTTTTGAGAGAATAATGATGGGACTTTCTATTCAACTCTCTAAATAAATCATTGTCTTTTGTAATATCAAACAATGTTACAATATCGCACTCATAACCGAGTTTAACTAACTCATTTGTAAGTTCAATCGTAAAATGTTCTGCTCCCCCTTGACCAAGAGTTGGTATAACTTGTAGTATTTTCATTTCTTCAACATGTTTCTTAGCTTATATAATAACGGATAATCATATTTCTTAAAATCAATTACAAACGACCTTTGAAACATATTAAATGTATGAACACCTGCATATTTGTACGAAATAGGTTCTATACGACAGATCTGTTTATGACCATCATACAAAATAACCGCCTTACCATATCCTCCGAAACAATCTTGTGCAGGTCGAATTAATCTGCCATCTACAGAAGTTAAAAACATACCTGCCATACGAGCAGTATTCTTCTTAAAAGTATGTTCACAAGTATGCGTAAATGGCCCAAGCAGAAAATCTGAACTGTATTCATGTAGCACACATCCATTTGTCTCAGGAACACGAGTTGCATACATCCGATAAATATTTCCATCCTTTCTAATAACAGCATCTGTTATAGGCTCTTCAACCATCAGTTTTGCCTCAACAAGTTTATCTGTATATTTATCATAACGATATATGTAACTTGCTCCAGAAGCTGAGTTTTCTGGGTGAACATAAACTTCCCCATTTACTCTATAAATAACGGGAAATGATAGATGTGTTGAAAGTTCAAGAATGATAGAACATTCCTCTATTATATTATTCTTCTTATTTACCTTTAAGCGAGCAATGCGACCTCTTTTTACACCATAGTCAAATTTCTCTACAAGAAACTGAATTACATTCTCATCCTCATCAAGAATAAAAGGATCGGCAAACCACTTATTTCTATATGTATTCTTAACTATGTTTATTTTTACTTTTTTTAAACCCTCAGAAATAATACTATCCGTATAAGTACCATATGCAATATCCCACGCATAATGAGCAAGTTTTTCTTTTAGAGCATTCATTTGATGATATGTATTTTTTTTAACACCAGTTTACAATAGCCGGAAATTTGCTGACACAAACCTATATAGAAAGGCTTTGTATCAGTTTTATCATACTCCATAAAATGGTCTGTTTTTCGAATATCTTTAATCCATTGCAACAACGTTATTTTGCGTTTGAGTACATTTATAAAATCATCAAACTCAGGCATGACAATTGTTTTGCGAATGAGATTAGCTGTCTCATTTTTCCAATCATCTTTTCCAATACAATAGCAGTACCAAATGTAAGGAAGATTTACCCCAGCTGCAGTAACACAAATAGAATTCCCATCATTTCTCATATTCATCTCCATAAAATAATCTTTACCATCCTTTCCCCGCAAGAATTCCAAACTGAAAAGACCTGAATAGCCTATTGTCTGAATAAATTTCTTGCAAGCATCAATTCCGTCATACTTAAATTCGTCAAAACCCACATACTTAAGAAAACCTGTATTTGTATTCTCTGGTTGCCTCAGAATAATAGAAGCCCCTGGAATAACAACTATTTCTCCACCATTCAAGGAGCAACCTATTAGCTGAAACTCCAATTCTTTCTCTACAAACTTTTGTATCTGAAATTTATGACAGTGAACTGTTAAAAAAAAATGATCCAGTTCAGTTTTGTTCTTTACAATTGCAATATCCGCTTTCGACCCTTCTATACTTTTTAGGGGTTTTAATATATACTTTCTATTGTCAGTAAACATCAACTCATCGAGAGTATAATTCTTAGGAGTTGTAATACCACACTCATAGGCAACCTTTGACATTATATTTTTATCCATCACTTTCTCTACATTGCCTTTCCCGATGGGCAAATGATAATATGCAATCAATTTTTCCCAATATGAATCCAAAACTGCGGTAACAAAATCAGCACAGGAAATCACGACAGCTTTTGAATTAGGATCTTTAATTTTCAGAAGAAAGTCTACTATCTTATCTGCTGATGACAGAACCTGATACTGGGATACATATTTACTATAACATAAATACGGCTTTTTATGGTCTGTCACAACTATCACAAAAGATTTTAAACCTTTGTAACCTAAAGAACGAATTACTCCAAGTGTATTATGGTGATTTCCACCAATAACTATGACTTTATTTTGTTTCATTTTCATAGAGACTAATAAACTTAACACATACATTCTTCGAATCGTATTGTTCAACATCTCTCACCTTAAACTGAGTAGAATAATCTCCCTTAATAAATTTTTCGAAATTAGCACATTCAACATCAGAAAAAGTTGTAGAAATATTTAATATTGGTCTCTTCGAAAGACTGTAATCAATGAGTTTACTTGGTGTTTGCACACTAGAGTTGTTATTTATATTAATCAAGAAGTCCATAGAACTCATAACTTTTACCAACTCAGCACGAGGTATGTAACTACGTATATCCAATTTGTCTCCCAATACTTTTTTAAAATCTCCGAATACATTATCTGAAGGTACATATACTATAAACTTGAAATTATAATCTACAGTCGTAAGGTATTGTAAGAACTGCCTTGGATCCCTCATATTGGGATAAACAGCACCTGAATAGAAGAAGGTTGGAACAACATTTTTCTTATAATTAACAAGTTCGAAAGAACTAAAATCGACACTCTGAGGAATAATACTAATTTTATTACGAACCTCTTTATAATAAGCATCTCGCCCCTTCTCCACAGGAATAACAATTTGATCTGTCATCTTTCCCCAAAATTTCTCTAATGGTTGTAGGAATAGTTTGCAACGCTTCACATCAGGATCACCCATAAAGGGGTCCCCACAGTCTGACACCCAATATCTAAAATTAAGATGTTTCAAGTGTTTTTTCTTATAATAAGCAGTTCCCCAATGGACACCATATGGATGAGCTATAGTAATAAGATAGTCGAAAGAGCCCTCTTTCTTCAATGCTTTTATCGCTTTAAAAAAATACTCGCAACGGGGATAATCAATCACATAATATAAAAGTCGAGTCAACGCCCGCTGAAGAAAGTTTTTCTTGAGGTATCCATCACTATTAGGATTGCCAAAACGAGATTTCCCTAATGTTTTTATATGCAAATTTGGCAGTTCTAGCTCCATTTGCGTGTAGTCATACTTGCCAAGTATTGTGTAGAGGGTCACATCATGTCCCATCTTGGCGAAACCTTTTGCTAATTCTGTAGTACGAAATGCTCTAGCAGAAATATGAGGGAACATAGTTCCCGAAATTATTACTATTTTCATATAATTATATATCTAATAACAGAAAATATAGGAGTTAATACAAAGCCAAAATCAAGAACGGCTGTCACGTCTTTAAATAAATAAAAGAGATTCATAAACCAAACGAAAGGCAATATATATACTAATTTTTGGTATTTATAATCACCAAAGAGGACTAAAAGAGAATAGGCTACAAGTGCATAATTCAAAACAAAAAAACGACCGCCTAAAGTTGGAACGACCATTGCAAAATTTGCAAAAGTAGCAATCACTATCATAACGTTTACTATCGTACGAGAAGGACCATGATTAATACGTTTTAGATTCATTATAACCAACAATATCAATAACTCTACATAATTCTTTGAAATAGAGGAAAACATCCTACTAACCCAATAAAAACCACTACCTTCACTTTGATAAAGAGCTATAATATTTTCTTTATCAGTATAGAAGTCAGCTTTACGAGCTATCGCAAAAGGTAATTCAATACCGTCAAGTGAAAAGAAAGAGAATTCACTTGCAAAGAAAGAGAATCCCCAACTAATACAAAATAAAATCATCCAAAGCCTTTCATACTTACTCAAAAAATAAGCAATCAACAACAATACTGGGAAAATAGAGAATGAAGCATGAACCATTGGAAGACATACTGAAAATAATATGTACCATAGTTTCTTGTCATAAAAGATTTTAAATAAACAAAATAGCCCCATCCATGATGCCGTCCAAAAACGCGCTCCATTTATGTTATAAATATTATTCCATAAAAACAAACATACTAATATTATACAAACAATAGAATTCGTAAAATTTTTCTCATCAACAAAATACCTCAAACATTTCAATTGAAAGAAAGCAAAAACAAGTGCCAAAGCGAAGAAAAAAAAGTGATAGTTATTAGATAGGCGACCTACTAAGTAGGCCATCGTAACGATATAGATATCTTGCGCGCCTGTATCAAATTCGAAATATTCAGATAAATAATTTTCATATTGAGTAGTCGACAGACCTTTATATCGTTCAAAATCTATTCGCATTGATATGCCATCCGCACTACCTTCAACACGTTCAAGACCGACACTAAAACAGAGGCCAAAACACAAACAAAATAAGAAAAGAGTCTGCCTTGACCGCTTTAACATTAGGTTTTTCATGGCAGAGATAAACCCTAACACTGGAGAAATCCAAAATAGTAATATTGAATTATTTGATATCATATCAGATTTTTAAATACTGTTTTAATTATTCGTTAACAATCTTAACCACATTATATACCATAAAAGCTGTGATTAATGTTTTCTTCATAGCAAGCAAAAAATAATAATCTGAAGATTCTAAAACTACCTTCTACAGTAAATTCAGAGTTCATAATTAGTAATATTTTTTCGTTGCACATTATTTCTATACCATACGTTAATGCTCAAGTTCGAGTATAGCACTTCGTACAGTACTTTTGTAACTACTTATATATAGATTTATTCTCATTTTAACTTGATTATTAACCATTTCATACATTCCATTAGCTCGACAATTAAAAATGTAGGTTTAAAATACGTCATTCTGATTTAAGTTCTAATTAGTGTACTTACAAAATAATTACGGAACTATATTGATTAATTTTTTGTAAATAAGACTTCCTTTTAGAAAACCATCAACTATATCCCTGTAGGTAATCTTAAACACCCAACATAAAACATAATAGTCTATTACAAAAAGAAATAAACTTACAAATAAAGAAAGGAACTTGTCAATTTCTATATTATTTAAAATGAAAAATGGAGGCATTGAAGCAATTATTGAAGCCAAAAGTAATTTGCCCATGGATTTTGGAGGAATTAAATCTACAATACTTCTATTTGCATAGGAAGCAATAACCATCATTAAAAGAAACATTTTTAACAGTTGACAGATTTCTGACGTAATTGCCACATAAACAGCTGAATCGCACGTTTTACAAACAGTATACTCAGCTATTACAATTACAAATGCTATTAACATATGGACATTGGCGTATACTTTAGTCTGTCCGATTGCAAGAATAATAGGATAAAATGGAATAATATATAGCAAACCACTTATATTCTTAATTACGAAATAAATAGATGATTGTGCATAAATATCACCATACATACAAGTCATTATAGTCCGTGCAAAGAAAATACTGAAGATTAACATTGGAAAAATCAATTTTGCGGACTTTAATAAAGCAGAATTCCACACAGCCAACGTGTCATTATTCATTCCATCACCTTTATCCATCCCTGAAAATACAGGAAGGAGCACAGCCGAAATAGCCCCCAAAATCATTCCCACAAATGGGAGTTCCATAAATCCATTTGAAAATTCTGCAAAAGTTTCATTACCATAATAATGACTAATAAAAAACTGATTAGAAGAAGAGATAATCATACCCCATAATGATGCATACAATAATGGTAACGAAAACTTAAAAATTTCCTTATATGTAAGATTGCTCTTTTTGTTCTCCACTCTTCTAACGGGCCATGTCTTTAGATACAAAGCAAGAAAAAATGTAATAAGCGAAGCTATGTCAAATCCAATTATAGCATACATATAATTTCCTGAAAACAGTATTACAGGAAGCACAATACAAACTATTGTTAAAATTCTTGTTGCTATTGTATAATATGCTAAATATTTCGTTTTTCTAAATGAAGCATATATTGCATCTAAACCCATCGTTGGCAATAAAAGAAACGGTGTTGGTGAAAACACTATTAAAGCTTTAAATAGATCTGAATTATTCATTACAGATGCAATTGGTCTTGCGAAGCACAAAAGTGATAATGTAAAGGTAGCCCCAAGAACGAAAAATATTTTTGTTACTTTAGAAATAATATCACGCGAATATTCTATGGCATATTTAGGTAGAAAATATGCATACGCTTTTGGTAAACCAAGCGTAAATATGGCAAGTAATGTATTATATACATACATCACTTGTTTATATGTTCCGTAATCACCTTTGTCGAAATATCGACTCAGTATCATAGGACTAACAATGCCTACAATGAATGAAAAGAAACTGCCTATAGCAACCCACGCAGCTTGTTTAGAATTTGACGTTTGCTCTTTCAACATTTTATATATCTAAATATTTCTTTCTATAAAATTTAAACTTTTCTTTTGGTATATATCCGTAGTATTCATATTCAGAATGCCATGGTTTAAATTTATCTTTATCAAGATATTTAATAATCTTAGCGGGAACACCCGCTAAGACACAAAATCCACTAGGAAAACTTTTGGTTACAACTGCACCAGCTGCCACAATTGTTCTTGGACCAAGTGTAACACCTGCTGTAATAACACTATTCATACCTATCCAAGAATAGTCACCAATAACAATAGGTGCTTCATTATAAAACCTTTGATCATACAAATCATGATTAGCACTTAGAATTCCAACATTAGGGCCAAATTGGACGTAATCTCCAATAAAAACGCCACCAGCTCCCTGTATATAGCATCCTGGTCTTGCAATAGTTGAATTACATCCTACATATATTTTTCTTGTATTGGCAATGGTACACGAAGGATGGACAGGATAATACCCCCCCATTTGCTACATCTACCTGTAAGTCGAAATAATATATAATTCCAATAGGATTGATTATGTATCCCTGTATTAACAGATTTAATATATGAGTAATAAAAGGGAACTAATCTCTTAATAAAAATCTTTATCAAATTCATATTTCTTACTTAATAATGACCCAGTAACCACTTAAATGGTTTATACTGAGATATTTTTATCATTAAAAAACATAATAGGTATTCAATTGTCATAAGTACAACAACGAAGCAGACAAAAGCGAACGCATCTTTGGGTTGCATATATATATATATACAGATACTTAAATAAGAAAACCAAAGGAGCAAAATGGAGATCATAAACAATTAAGCTATTCTGCCCCCAATATTCAATCCATTTATTCTCATTAATTCTTTTACATATAGACAATAAAAAAAGAGTACCACATGTTGACAATAACCAAAAAAGAGGAACTGCCTTTATCCATACAGACAACACTGCTGTTATATTGGGATTATACCAATAAATGGATATCCCCATAAACAAATCTTCAGTAGTTTTTCATAGATATATGCATTATCTTTTAAGAAAAGTCCAAGTGCAACAAAAAACGATGCGACCAATCCATGCTGGTAATAAAATAAATTAAGGCCTATTGTAAACTGATTTAAAACAACCCCAAGAATAAGTAAAGCGGCCGTTATAATCATTAATAATACATTCGACTTAAACATTCTATAAATAGTATAACATATAACTTTTGCTATTATAAGGGCCTGAATAAACCACAATGTTCCACCATTTTTAATTGCATTAAGGAAGACTAAGTATAAATCTTGATGTGTAACTAATAAACTATAGGAAATATCATTTATAATGGATAACGTAAATAGTGGCAGTACTAATTTTTTTAATAATGATTTTGTAAAAGATGCTATATCCTTTCTAAAAGAAGAACAATATCCAGAAATTAAAAAAAATGCTGGCATATAGAAACAAGTGAAAATATTATTCCACCCATAAACATATACAAAAAAATCATTCTCAAAATCAGTTCTTTTTAATGCAGAACGAAAATGCGCAAACACCAATAAAAGAATTAATATACCCTTAGCGATATCAAGGTATTTTACTCGTTTACCCCTCCCCCAAAAGGTTTACTCTATCTTTCTTATTATACATTCGACTATGTTTTTTAAAACAGAATGAGTAATATACATTATACTACTCAATCTGTTTGAAACGTTCTGTTTATATATGATATACTTTGTTCAATTTATGCAAAACATTGCAGCAGTCAAGCACCACCTTTCCTCTAAGTTTCTCTTCATTATCAAGAATATGCTGATGCTTAACCATAACAACAACCATATCCATATCATCCAAGAACTCATCAAAATTATTATACTGGTTCTCTGCTATCTTGTGTTTTTCAAGAAATGGATCATAGCAACGAAGAGGACGTGCAAGATGTCGCTCTTGTGCTTCAAGCATCTGGAGCGCAGGCGACTCGCGATAATCGTCTACATTCTCCTTATAGGTAAGACCATAAAGACCAACCTTGCGATTGTCTGTAATACCGTTCTCCTTCATTATTTCATAGATGCGATTGAGGACAAAAGTAGGCTGACTGTCGTTAGTTTTCATAGACTCATCGATAACTTTTGCTAACTGAGGATAGTCTCCAACCAAGAACCATGGATCAACAGAGATGCAGTGACCACCAACACCAGGACCAGGTTGAAGAATATTTACACGTGGGTGCATATTACAAATCTTAATGATTTCATACACATCCATATTATCATGACGACAGATACGAGCCAACTCATTTGCAAAAGCAATATTTACAGCACGGAATGTATTCTCTACTACTTTTGTCATTTCTGCCGTGCGAATATCAGTAACAACAATTTCTCCTTGACAGAAACTTGCATAATATTGCTTAACCTTCTCGCCAATCACTTTATCATCAGCTCCAATCGTACGGTTATTGTGAAGCAACTCATACACCATATTACCGGGGATGATACGTTCTGGAGCATGTACAAGATTTATGTCCTCACCAATAACGAAACCATTGTTTTCAATTACAGGACGAACAAACTTGTCAATTGTTCCAGGGCTTACTGTTGACTCAATCACAACAGTTGCTCCCTTAGGACAAACCTTCATAACGTCTTTAACAGCAGCTACCACATAGCAAGCATCTACCTTCTTGGAGAACTTGTCGTAAGGAGTTGGTACAGATACAATATACATATCTGTTTTCTGATACTCAGTGGTGAACTTGATACCTGCTTGAAGGGCATTTTGGAAGAGTTCGTCGAGACCATCCTCCTTGAAAGTAGTGTGACCTGCGTTGAGAGTATCAACGAGTTGCTTGTTATAGTCAGTACCTATGACCTCAACACCATGAGAAGCCATCATAAGGGCCGTCGGAAGTCCGATATAGCCCAAGCCAATTACATTAATCATATTATTAAGTATTATTTTAATTATCTT
>OHSO01001071.1_pt1 | contig 12888 bp, 10 predicted proteins | sample 1578651 | NCBI WGS metagenome assembly OHSO01 (sample SAMEA3879524, study PRJEB24766) | human gut metagenome | biome: human-associated habitat; feature: feces | place: USA | collected 1985/1987 | reverse complement strand
AGCGTGTATGTTTAAAACTCACTGGTAAAGTGGAACTTGATGTGTTTGAAATCTTGTTGTGCCATACTGAGCACATAGCCCGAGTCGGCCAAGAACACATCGCGTCCGTCGCGGTCTTTTGCCATATACTGATACTTACGTTTCTTAAAGGCGTCAAGCTCTTCGGGCGAGTCGCTTTCAATCCAGCAAGCCTTATACAGATGCACGGGTTCCCAACGACATTTTGCGTTATATTCGTTTTCCAGTCGATACTGAATAACCTCAAACTGTAGTTGTCCTACGGTGCCGATAATCTTGCGGCCATTAAACTGGTTGATGAACAGCTGAGCTACACCTTCGTCCATCAGTTGGCTAATGCCTTTCTCCAGCTGTTTCGATTTCATGGGGTCGTCGTTCTCAATATACTTAAACATCTCGGGCGAGAACGAGGGTAAGCCACGGAAGTGTAGCAGTTCGCCATCGGTCAGCGTGTCGCCAATCTTGAAGATACCGTTATCTGGCAAGCCAACGATGTCGCCAGGATAAGCCTCTTCAATGGTGCTCTTGCGCTGTGCCATAAACTGTGTGGGCGATGAAAAACGCACTGTTTTGCCCAGACGCACGTGCAGGTAGGGGTGGTTGCGTTCAAACTTGCCACTGCACACCTTACAGAAGGCGATACATGAGCGGTGGTTGGGGTCGATGTTAGCCGTAATTTTGAAGATAAAGCCTGTAAACTTAGGCTCTTCGGGGCTTACCATACGCTCTTCAGCCTTGGTGGGGCGGGGCGATGGTGCTATCTGTACGAAGCAGTTAAGCAGTTCTTGCACACCAAAGTTGTTCAAAGCCGAACCAAAGAACACGGGCGCTACCTCGGCCGAGCGATAGGTCTCTACCTCAAATTTAGGATATACACCATCAATCAGCTCAATGTCGTCGCGCAACTGCTGAGCGTCTTGCTCGCCGATGTGCTTTTCCAGTTCGCTACTATCAATATCTACCTCCACCTTTTCAGTTACGCGTTGTTTGTCGGGTTTGAACAGGTCGAGTTTGTTCTCATAAATATTATATACGCCCTTAAACTTGGCGCCTATGTTGATAGGCCACGACAAGGGGCGCACCTTGATATGCAGTTCTTCTTCAAGTTCGTCGAGCAGGTCAAATGGGTCGCGACCTTCGCGGTCCATCTTATTGATAAAGATGATAACGGGGGTGTTACGCATACGGCATACCTCCATCAGTTTGCGCGTTTGTGTCTCTACACCTTTAGCGCCGTCAACCACGATGATGGCCGAGTCGACAGCCGTCAGTGTGCGGAAAGTGTCTTCGCAGAAGTCTTGGTGGCCCGGTGTGTCAAGAATGTTCACCTTATAGTCGTGATAGTCAAACTCCATCACTGAGGTCGATACCGAGATACCACGTTGCTTTTCAATGTCCATCCAGTCGGATGTGGCTGTCTTCTTAATTTTGTTGTTCTTTACAGCGCCAGCCACCTGTATCTGTCCGCCGAACAGCAAAAACTTCTCTGTCAGCGTTGTCTTACCCGCGTCAGGGTGCGATATGATGGCAAATGTTCTTCTTCTTTCTATTTCCTGATACATTAAATATAATGAGTGTGATGTATGTGTGTGATAATTTTTATTCTATAACAATGCTTGCCAGTAGGGGGGAGGGGAGGTTTAGTCAAACTCTAATCCCTCGGTTTTATCCTTCAGATAATAGTCGCTCAGCATGCCGATAAATGTTGTTACTTCTTTTACAGCATTTGTGGTTTCTTGGCTTATTTCTTTCTTTTGCAAGCGCAGCATCATGGTGCCATACAGTAGGTTCATGCAAGTTTCGATCTCGCTTTTTTCTTTACCGCTCTTGTTGCGCAGCTCTACGATGAAGGGCAATACCTTATAATATTCAGAGGTGTAGAACGGAAACTTGGTGCTCTGCAGCAATTGGTTGTGCAGGTCGTTCATGGCCATCAGCGTCACCTCGTTTATCTGTAGGTGTCCGCTCTCGCGTTTGCCTTCTTGGTTCAGCATACGTATCAGGTTGGCATACCAGTCAATCATGTCTTCTTTCTGCTCGTCAGAGTAGTTGAACTGACTGATATATTCGGCCTTAATGCGCGACAGCGAACAGCCGTAGGCACGTATCAAGTCTTCTATCTGCCACATATACAGCAGATATTCGGCAATACTTTTCTTTCGTAATTCTTGGGCTATAAACATATTTTTTTACGTTTGTCTTCGTTAGGCCGTATGGCGTTATTTCTTTTTTAATACGGCAGCTTATACAGGTTGAACACCATGCCCAGCAGCATGATGATAGAGAAGATGATAACGATGCAACCCACCACACGGTTGATGATGAGGATGCCGTTGTCGTCAAACTTGCCGCGCACCTTGTCTACCAGCCATGTAAGGCCAAACCACCACATCAAAGCGCCAGCCACAATGCTGATATAGCCTATTGACATTTCAAGCGGACGGTTGGGGGCGATGAACGCAAACTGTGCAAAAAGGAAGATAAACAAGAAGATGATAAGCGGGTTTAGCGCTGTTACAATAAAGGCGGTAATGCCGTTATGTAGCAGCGAACCTTTGCTGGGCTTATTGCTTTTATGTATCTTTCTGGTAGGGTCAGAGCGGTAACAATAAATGCCGAATATTAACAACACAATGCTACCCGCTATTTGCAAAAGAAAGCGGCTGCGCTCGTTCTGTATAAAATCCATTACAAAACTCATACCGAAGCCTGTGAATAGGGCGTATATCAGATCGCTCACACATGCTCCTATGCCTGTAATAAAGCCATACCATCGGCCTTTGTTCAGCGTGCGTTGTATACACAACACACCTATCGGACCCATCGGGGCCGATGCCATAATGCCAATAAGCATGCCTTTAAATATAAAGTCTAATATATCTAATTGAATAGGAAACTGCATAACAACTGCAAAATTGCAAAATTTATGCGATATGGGCAAATTTTCTTTTCAAAACTTTGTCGCAACCGACTATTTTTAATAACTTTGCGAATGAAATAACAGACAAACAAATGGCTCTAAGACTAATTTAGTGTATGCGCGTGCCCAATGTTACGCGTGTTGTCTGTAACCCCTTAAGACTCGCGAATAAATATTTATTACTATTAATATATAAAACGAAAATCATGAGTTCAGATGTTACAATGAAACCGTATGTTATCGGTTTAGATTTAGGTGGAACAAACTCTGTGTTTGGTATTGTTGACAGCCGTGGCGATATTAAAGCTACCACTTCCATCAAGACACAAGGATACAAAGATGTAAATGATTATGTAGCTGCTTCTGTTGACGCACTGCAAATCATCATCGACCAGGTGGGTGGTATTGATAAAATCAAGGCAATGGGTATCGGTGCCCCTAATGGCAACTACTATAATGGTACTATCGAGTTTGCACCCAACCTTGAGTGGGGTCACGATGGCGTAGTGCCTTTGGCAAAGTTGTTCTCTGATAAGCTTGGCATCCCTGTTGCTCTTACCAACGATGCCAATGCAGCTGCTATCGGTGAGATGACTTATGGCGTAGCCCGTGGTATGAAAAACTTTATCGTTATCACTTTAGGCACAGGCGTAGGTTCAGGTATCGTGGTTAACGGTCAGTTAGTTTACGGCTGCGATGGTTTTGCTGGCGAGCTGGGTCACGTTATCATGGTGCGCGAGAATGGTCGCCCCTGTGGTTGCGGACGTACTGGATGTCTTGAGGCTTACTGTTCTGCTACAGGTGTAGCACGCACTGCACGCGAGTTCTTGGCTACCAGCGATGAGCCTTCATTGCTGCGCGAGCTCGATCCCGAGACTATCACTTCATACGACGTATCAGTAGCTGCTTCAAAGGGCGATGCTCTGGCAAACCGTATCTATACCTTCACTGGCAAGATGCTGGGCGAGGCCTGCGCCGACTTTGCTGCTTTCTCTTCTCCCGAGGCTTTCATCTTCTTCGGTGGTTTGACAAAGGCTGGCGACTTGCTGATGAATCCTATCAAGGAGGCTTATGATAAGACCGTGCTGAATATTTTCCGTAACAAGGCTAAGTTCTTAGTGAGCGGTCTTGATGGCTCTTCAGCTGCTGTGCTGGGTGCATCGGCAGTGGGTTGGGATATCTAATCTTTCCACCCTATTCATCTTTCGAACTATTATCGAAACATTGAATATAACCATAACGGGTTGCAACTTATTTTGTTGCAACCCGTTTTTTAGGTATGTTTGGTGTTATCATTTTTGTTCTTGTTAGCACGAACCATTTGTTTTAATTCTTTTGAATATAAAACGAATTTTCTATCGACTGGTGTGCTTTTCTGTTGTGCATACCCTTGCCTTTGCGCTCGCAGTATCTCTCACATTGTGAGCAAATATCATAACCCAGCATGGCACCGAGCATGAAATCTTCTTCTGGAGAGAGAAGGTTGAGGGGGCGTGTTACAATCATGCGTATGGCGTTAAGGCACTCTTCTCTGCCGAAATATAGGTTCAGACGATCGTTGCCTACTGACTGAATAATATATTTAATATTTTGGCTTTTCAGTCGACGTATGGCAAAGTCCTCATATTTCTTGTTAAAAGTGAAGAGCACCATACGGCGCACTCCCTTCTTGTATTCGTAGATATGATTCATCAACACTTTCATTTCTACTGGTAATATTGTGGATTGCTGCATGATTGAAAACTTGGGTGGTTAATAATGTGAGAGTAAGAACTAAAGGGTGTATATATGATTAGAGGTTAGGCTGAATTTCTTCCACCCAAGCGTTGATGCGCTCATCGGTCTTGTCGTCTTCGTTCACTTCGTCAAGTGCCAGTCCTACAAACTTGCCATCAACTACCGATTCTGAGTCGTCAAAAGTATAGCCTTCTGTTGAAACAGCTCCTATCACATTTGCGCCAGCCGTTTTTACAGCGTTATATATCTCTGCCATTCCGCCCACAAAAGTGTCGGGGTATGAGCCTGAGTCGCCACAGCCGAAAAGGGCTACAGTCTTGCTGCTAAGATCTGCGCTTTTAATAACCTTAATGCCATCATACCAGTCGTCCTGCATCTCGCCAGCGCCCCATGTTGATGTGCCAAGAATAAGGTTGTCGTTCTCGGCAATAACATTTTCGTCAAGGTCAGTTACGTTGATGATGTTGTCTACGCCCAATTTGGCTCCTATTCTGCTGGCAAGGTCTTCACAAGTGCCAGTGCTTGTGCCATAGATAATTACAGTTTTTTTCATACGTTTCAGTTGCTTTTATTTATAAATATGTGCTTAAAGTTTTGGTTTTATCACCGTTGCAAAGGTAGTTTGGTTTCTGTTTTTATGCAATACCTAAATATGATGATTTTAAAACACTCAAGCCCAGGTGTTTAAGTATGTTAAAAAAGGTTTGTATGGTTGGTGTGATGGCTGGTATAAGCTGAAGCCTGTTGTTAACGTATGGGCACAAAAAAACCGTCAAGCTATGCTTGACGGTCAATCTCTCATTTTTTCAGTTCGAGCTCCGAATTACTTGTTCAGAGTGTCAACTGCCTGAGCGGGAACAGTGTCAGTGTCAACCTGAGCTGTTGTGTCAGTTGTGTCAGCAGTTGCGTCGGTAGCAGCTGTTTTGTTACCACATGATGCGAAAGAGATAGCTGCGATAGCTACGAACATTAAAACTAATTTTTTCATTTTCTTTGCTTTTTAAATCTGTAAAACAATCTTTGTTTATTAAAACGTTGCAAAGGTAAGTATTTTTTCAATACAACGTTCATATTTTAAGAACTTTTTTTTAGTGTTTTTTGTAACAAATTTGTAAACGACTGATTATCAATATTATGTGAAATGATAATAAATGTTAATGCCTATAACTTCTTTGTTTTTCACTTCTTTTAGCGCTTTTTTATCTTTTCTTTCATGTGTTGTTCGTTTGTTTTGTGCGCCCACAGCGTCTTCGCGTGCGCGTATATATAATAAGGTGTATGGCTATTGTGGGAGATAAAAACAAACCCGTTTGTTTTGTATTGTCTTCGATTTACTGTACCTTTGCACGCAAATACGATACGAAATGATAGATACATCAGTTTTTCAAGGCAAAAAAGCTACATATTATACATTAGGTTGCAAGCTCAACTTCTCTGAAACCTCTACGTTCGGACAAATGTTGCAGCAGATGGGCGTGGTAACGGCCGCCGAAGGCGAGCAAGCCGACATCTGTTTAATCAACACTTGCTCGGTTACTGAGGTGGCTGACCACAAATGCCGACAGGCTATCAACCGCATGGTGCGTAACAATCCTGGTGCGCTCATGGTGGTAACAGGCTGCTACGCACAGTTGGCGTCAGAGGCTGTGAGCAAGATTGAGGGCGTCGACCTTGTGTTGGGCTCAAACGAAAAGGCCAACCTGATACAGTTTTTAAACGATGCCTGGGTAGAGAAGTCGCAGCGTTCTGCTGGCGCTGATAGCTCGCTGCACCGCCATTTTTCAGTGAAGACCAAAGATATAAAAAGCTTTGCGCCTTCATGCTCGCGTGGCAACCGCACCCGCTTTTTCTTAAAGGTGCAAGACGGTTGCGACTACTTCTGTACCTATTGCACCATTCCTTATGCGCGTGGTTTTTCACGCAACGCTCCTATAGCCGACCTGGTGCGTCAGGCCGAACAGGCTGCTGCTGAGGGTGGTAAAGAGATTGTTATCACAGGCGTGAACATTGGCGACTATGGAAAAACTACGGGCGAGTCGTTCCTCGACCTCTGTCGGGCGCTCGATGCTGTGCCAGGCATACAGCGCTACCGCATCAGTAGCATGGAGCCCGACTTGTTGACCGATGAGCTGATAGCCTTTTGCGCACAGAGTCGTGCCTTCATGCCCCACTTCCACATACCTTTGCAAAGCGGGTCTGACGAGGTGCTACGCCTCATGCACCGCCGTTACGACAAGGCATTGTTTGCCCACAAGATACAGCTTATTAAGCAGATGATGCCCAATGCCTTTATCGGTGTAGATGTAATGGTGGGTTGCCGTGGCGAGACCCCTGAATGTTTCGACGAGTGCTACCAGTTTCTCGATTCGCTCGATGTTACGCAGTTGCACGTCTTTCCTTACAGCGAGCGCCCTGGCACGGCAGCCCTACGCATACCCTATGTGGTTGACGAAAAGGAGAAGAAGCGTCGAAGCCACCTGTTGCTTGAACTGAGCGACCGTAAGTTGCATGCTTTTTACGAGGCTCGTATCGATCAAGAGGCTGAGGTGCTGCTTGAAAAAGCTACGCGCGGAAAAGCTATGCACGGCTTTACACGCGACTACGTGCGCATAGAGTTGCCTGCTGCTCAGGCTGATGAGCGCCTTGATAACAGCATTGTACGTGTGCGCTTAGGACAGTTTAATGCCAAGCGCGATGCCTTAAAGGCCACTCTTTTGTAATAACAACATTATTGCTGGAAAGATGAAAACAAAGACTGCTATCGTCATACTAAACTGGAATGGCGTTGCTATGCTGCAACGCTTTTTGCCATTGGTGCTGGAACATTCGGCCGAGGCCGAAGTGATTGTGGCCGACAATGCTTCTACTGACCAGTCGGTAGCTATGATGCGCGAGCATTTTCCGCAAGTGCGATTGGTGCTGCTCGACAGCAACTATGGCTTTGCTGAAGGCTATAACCTGGCGCTGAAACAGGTTGAGGCCGACTACTACCTGTTGCTAAACAGCGATGTAGAGGTGGGCGAGGGGTGGCTGAAACCTATTGTCGACTTTCTTGATACGCACCCCGACTATTGTGCCTGTCAGCCTAAATTGCGGGCTTGGCACCGCCGCACCCATTACGAATATGCGGGCGCAAGCGGCGGTTATCTCGACAAGTATGGTTACCCCTTCTGCCGCGGACGCGTTTTTAACACTGTTGAGGCCGACCATGGACAATATGATACGGTGGTCGATGTGTTGTGGGCCACGGGTGCATGTCTGCTTATTCGTAGTGTCGACTATTGGAAGGCGGGCGGACTGGATGCGCGCTTCTTTGCGCATTGCGAAGAAATTGACCTGTGCTGGCGCTTACGCCTGATGGGGCGCAAGATAGCGTGTGTGCCGCAGAGCCAGGTGTGGCACGTGGGTGGCGGAACACTGCCTAAGAGTAGCCCTATGAAGACGTATCTTAACTTTCGTAATAACCTTACGATGATTTATAAAGATGCAGCCGAAGCCGACCTGCAGCACATTATGCGTGTGCGACGTGTGCTCGACTATGTGGCGGCGCTACAGATGCTGCTCACCCTTCAGTGGGGCAATTTTAAAGCCGTAATACGTGCGCGAAACGATTTCGCACGATGGAAACACGACTTTGATGCCGACCGCCAGCGTATTCAACAGCAACGCGTGGTTAACACGGTGCCCGAGGTGTGGCCACACTCGTTGCTGGTGGCCTACTGGCTGAAAGGTAAGAAAACATTTGACCGATTGCTGAGCGGATTTGTTTCATAAATTCGTTTTTCACCGATTTGTTAATTTTTTTATCATATTAAGATCATCGCTTCTTATTTCACCCCTTCTTCAAAGCTGTATATTTATGCAAGAAAATGCATAAATATACAGCTTTTCTTTGTCTTTAGAAAGGCATCAAATTACAGTCTGAAAGCATGGGCTTTACGGCCTGAAACCAAGGGTTTCACAGCCTGAAATGGGCCTAATCAGGACCTGAAACCCATGCTTTCTCATTTCAAAGGTATCAAGAATGAAATGTGTAAGCAATAAGTGTGTATTTGCTTATAGATTGTTACTTATTTTATAAATATTAACCTAAAAAACGTAAAACCTGTTTTTGCATATTTATGCAAAAATCAAGTGTAAATGAATAGGCTTTCAGTGGTTTTGTATAAATAAGTAGGTGTTCATTATTATTTAATCAAAGTATCTATTATTAGTTGATGATCAATACTATACCCTCTAAACGGTAGAAAAGTGGCAATATAGCCTTATCTATTTCTGGAAACGTAGCAAAAAGACTGTTCATCTTGCCAAGCATATCATTGCTTGGAGAGATAACTTATTGCCATATACCCATAAAAACAAAAACGACCCGCACATTTGAGCATCGTTGAGAGGCTTGGCGGGTTCTCGTGCTGCAAAAATACGAATAATCATTGATAATACAAACTTTTTGCGAGACAAATCAAGCAAAAGTGGAATTCTTTGATACATTTATATTTAACAATGTTAAATCAGACCTTAAAATCATACTTAGCCAGCCAAACAAAGCGGTTTTCAAGGTAAAAGTGTTACGTTTGTAACGTCTATACCCATACCGGAAGCCCCGATGGGCAGAGGTTGGGCAGACATATATACATATAAGGCGAACTGTACGCTTTGGTCTTGACGCAGTAATAATCTCTTTCGATTCTTTATATATTGCCCTTGCCTGATGGCATGGGAAGAGAATTCGCGTATCTGTCTTCACATGCAACTAATCGCTATTTTATCCCGAATTGGGGTATTTGTTGTTTTCCAATGTCAAAGGATTTTGGGCGTAAACGTTGTTATGTAAGACTTTTATTATAGGTAAAAGTCTTACATAACCTCATGCGTCACTTCAATATTTCAGATGGACCAGATATCTTCCTCATAAAAGACTTCTCCCCAAAACGTTGAATGATGTCGGATTTGACTTGAGGAGAAATGGAATCACAACCAGCAAAAGCGAAATCCCCAATATTTGTCACACTATCTGGAATGTTGATACTTGAAAGGGAATTACAGGCAGAGTATTTGCAACCAGTTATTGCTCAATAGTTTGTGAGTAATAAGTCAGAAATATGGTCGTAAACTTTAACTGTACATTCTAAAGGGTGAAGATTTAACGCTTTTATTGTTTCTTAACTTGGCTGGAGTGCTAAATTGGGCGTTTTCTTCTCTTTTCGGTGCAATTTGCTTTCTGTTATTCCACTTCTATTTTGGCTTACTCCTAAGCCTCTACAAAGGTACGATATTTTGTTGGATATTCGCCCACTCCATTATCATTTGTAGATTCAGTTACGTGTTGCACAGCGATGTGTCAATAACTCAACTACGCAAAAGGAGGCGAGGGAATGGAAAAGAGGAATCTATTATTTTGGAGGGAGTGCAGTCTTCCGCTTGCCCAATTTATTCCTACTAAATAATATCCTCTCTGAAATAAAATAATAGGCTCTCAAATCAAAAAACTCTTGTTTGAGTTGATTTTTCTACTATTTCGTCAGTCGTTTGTCTCCGTTGCCGGATGCAGGATTAAGCCAAGCCGATGAATGGGGAAAGGTTTTGGGGCTGTTTACTCTCCGAAGGAGGAAGAAACTACGCCAAACGGTTTACGGCTTGACCTTTCCATATTCAATGAGGCTAGCTACCTTTGCATCCGACATAAGGGGATAAACGGCTATATGTGGAGTAAAGATTCATCGCCATAAAGGTTCTTGCTCCCAGTTATGAGGAAAGCCTAATAATTGAGTCTTGACAGATGGATGCTTTGCCAATAGTTGTTTAAAGTCGGGAACGAAGGTATTATAAGGAGCAACAGAGTTTAGCCAATATACAACATAACAAAGTTGAGGATATAAGACTTGCTCTCGAAACGAGAAGTCAGTAATCCAAGTATGAGGCATACGTTCCGGCATCATAGGCTTTACAGGGAACACTCGGTTTGATAGTCTTGAATGATGGGCGCAGCAGTTGCGAAGTACGGCAAGGCACTCTAACCAGCTTCTCAGAAATTTGTGGTGATTTAAGCCGAACTCTCTCGCCACAGCATGTTTTGCGGTAGCATTCGAGAAATTAGAATAGAGTTTTGATAGTGTACCCATTGAGATGACTTCCAATGTTTTCCACACAGGAGGCAAGTCAGGTTCACTATATTTACGGAAATGCTCAGTGATAAAACCATCGTGAGAGCGAGAAACCTCCTTACGGATTACGGACAAGTTTGCATCAAAACGAGTTCTATTGGTCGCATAACTTTCGTCCATAAACCAAAATGCTCCAAACTCCAACGCGAAATGCTTGATTATTTTAGTGCGCACAGAAACTTCTATCATTTGGATTGCAGTAAACAACAATGCTCTAAGTTCCTTATCAAAAGAATAAAGGTCTATGATGTCCGCAAAGTGGCTACCTACTCTAAATTGGTGCGTAATGCGATTTGCTTCAAAATGTCGCCAATAACCAGCAAGACGAAAGTAACTGATGTTGTCTAGGATTTCAATCGCTTGTTCAACATTATCAATGAGCAAGCCTCTCTCCCTGAGAATATCAATTTGCTGCTCTGTGGTTATGGCTTGGTTTGTATATCTGACTCCCATAAATAAAAATGTCCCGCTGGGTACGCTAATCTTACGGGAAGCGAGCGGGATTTGTTGGTGCAAAGGTAATTAATTATTTCTAACCTACCAAACAATAGAGCAAATATCAAACAGATATTTTTATCTTACCGCTTCTTTTTCAAATGTTTTTCCGTAATTCTGTACTCGGATTTGGGTAACCATTTCCATGCATTTGAAAATAAAGAAGCGTTATGCTACTCTTGTAAGTGCGAAGCTTGAGAAACTAAACACAAAATCAACAAGAATAGGCATGGTAGTTCCCACGTTATAGCGTGGGCTGCTTTACCATATCTGTTGATTTAGGTTTTCTCAGGACCTGCACTTTAAAATGTGGTTATTGGCAGTGTCACACTTCTTTTTTAGGAGAAAGTGTTACGACAAAAAGAAAAAAGTCAATAGATCTAGCAGCTCAATCCGGGGCAGCTAACGAAGTTGTGTCTAGATATGGATCGGCCTCAAAAGAACATTTAGTATCCTATTCTGGTGTTGACTCACAGTACATAAATGGGATTAAAATTTGGAATAAATAAATCGGGTGTCTTTCTGCAAAGAAAAAGAGTCGTTCCGATGCGTTTCCAGGGCTCACAAGGCTCAAGGCTCACTTATGCGGTATTTTAAACCTTGGTAGATGTGTAAGTATTTGCTTTACAGTCTGTTTGGTGGGACAAAACGTGCGGGATGAATATTATTCTTTGGTCTTTGGAAAGTTCAGGATTGTCTTGACTTTGTCTGTCGTTTTATAGAATTTGTGTTTGCTTTGACCAGGCTTGTTTTTTGCCGGGTTTTATTCATAATGGCCGGATCAATGGATATGGGGCACATTCGGATTTTTCACGATGCCCGGAATGACCAAGTGATGATGTCAATAGAAGTTTCTTTTATTTATACATTTTTCTTTCCGGTAAATGTCGGATGCGTTCGTGTATGTCTGGGGCTCATTATATTATTCATTTTATTTTTCAGAATATAGTCTTGTCCCCTTCTTTCTATTGTAATTAATTAAAAATCAGTGCGTTATTAGGTTTCTTGAAGCTTGTTTTGGGCTTAAATACCGCCTAAGTGAGCCTTTGAGCCCTGAGCCTTGGAAAGCTTGGTGAAAAGACCTTGTCATTCCTTTCAAAAGACCTGTTCTTTGTATAAAAAGACCTTGACGTTTTTTTAAAAGAACCTTGTCTTTGACGCCAAACATCAGGACCTTTTTTTTAAATGTCTGGATCTTTTTCAAAAACAACAAGACCTTTTTTCAAAAGGAACGGGTACAAACGGACGGCCGGTCCGTCTCTTTTCCCAGATAGTGTAATAATTATGAAGAAACTGTTTATTTTACTTGTGTGCCTGTTGCCTGTGTTGGCACAAGCTCAAATGGAAACCTCTGTAGCCGGATTCATCCCTTTATCCGGTAGCGGAAGAATAGTATATAATTTCAATCCCGGATGGCGCTTTCATCGTGGAAACATAAAAGGCGCGGAAGCCGTACGTTTTGATGATACATCCTGGCAGGTAGTGTCTGTTCCGCATACTGTGGAACTGATGCCTGCCGAGGCAAGCGGTTGCCGTAACTATCAGGGTGTGGCA
>OHSO01001070.1_pt1 | contig 12890 bp, 12 predicted proteins | sample 1578651 | NCBI WGS metagenome assembly OHSO01 (sample SAMEA3879524, study PRJEB24766) | human gut metagenome | biome: human-associated habitat; feature: feces | place: USA | collected 1985/1987 | reverse complement strand
GTATATTCTTAATCTCTTACCCTTATCTGAAGGTGGCTGCTTCATTGCAACTGCTTCTGTAAGAATTTCATTAAGCACACCTGTAGGCACACGCATGTTCTGGCTGTCGATAATCTCATCAATAAGCTCATATATCTTATTGAGTCTCTGTCCCGTAACTGCTGACACAAAAAGAATCTCCGCATATGGCATAAATGAAAGAACATCTTTAATCTTCTTCGTATGTTCATTCATAGTCTTGTCATTCTTCTCAATTGCATCCCACTTATTAACGGCAACAATAATACCCTTGCCACGCTCATGCGCAATACCTGCAATCTTGGCATCCTGTTCGGTAACACCCTCTGTTGCGTCAATAACAATAATTACAACATCGGCACGTTCTACTGCGCTTACAGTTCTGATGATACTGTATCTCTCAAGTTCTTCCTTAATCTTATTCTTACGTCTGAGTCCTGCCGTGTCAATAAATACATATTCTTTGCCGTTGAACTTAACGTCCGTATCAATTGCATCTCTTGTTGTGCCCGCAATATCAGATACAATTACTCTCTGGTCTCCGGTCAGCTTGTTGATTATTGATGACTTGCCGACATTAGGCTTACCTACTATGGCTATCTTAGGGCGCTCATCCTCTTCCTCATCAGCACTTCCTTCAGGAAAATGGCTTATAACCTCATCAAGCAGATCTCCTATTCCAAGCTGTGACTCTGCTGATATAGGCACAGGATCGCCTATTCCAAGATTATAGAATTCATACACATCAGGCATAAACTTTTCAAAATTATCTACCTTGTTGACAACTAAGATTACCGGCTTGCTTGAACGCCTGAGCATATCAGCCACCTTGGCATCTGCATCTACAAGTCCCTGCCGCACATCAGTAATAAACATAATTACATCTGCCGTATCTATGGCAATCTGTGCCTGCTCTCTCATCTGTGAGAGGATAATATCCTTTGAATCAGGCTCAATACCGCCTGTATCAATCAATGTAAATGACTTGTCCAGCCAGTTCACATCTGCATATATTCTGTCTCTTGTAACACCCGGCGTATCCTTGACAATTGATATCTTTCTTCCGGCGAGTACATTAAACAGTGTTGATTTGCCGACATTAGGTCTTCCGACCACGGCAACTATCGGTTTGCTCATATCTATCTATACCTTTCTTTATTAATACTGATCGATATGCTGAATCTATTGCTAAATCTAAACATACGATTAAATAATATCATACAAAATTGATTTTTGCAAAATATTATGCTATATTCGGAATATATTTGTATTTCATTATTTGAGAGGACTTAACAAAATATGCATTATAACAGAATAATAAAAACAGCAGCCGGTTGTCTTGCCGCCGCTGCCATAACACTTGCATCATTAATGACGGGAAGCGTAACAGCCAGCGCAGCTGACTCTTCTTCCGCAGCTGCCGCATCCGATGAAGCCTCCGGCTCCGGAGAATACACAGATTATACATTTGCACAGATTAATACCAGAATCCGTGTTCCAAAGTCAATGATAACATTCACCAACAGCGTAACATCTGCCGACCCGAACTTAAGCAGGATTAATGCTTCTGCTGACCAGCTCAGAATAATGTTCGACAAGAATAATCTTTATCTTGAGACAATGCCTGAGAATCTCTCTTATGAAGTAATCCTTGGTGGTGTCAAGAAAGATGGGCTTAAGAATTACAGTGATATGTCATCTGATGAGCTTGCAAAAGCCTTTGAAGAATATGAGAACCACTGCAGGCAGGCCGAGTATGACACTGTCTACTCCGTATCCCGCTACAATGGTCCTTCAGGAATATATTTTGTTGCCGACTTCTGTACAACAACCGATGAGACAACCGTATATTCCCGCAAATATTATACGATAGCCGAAGGCTGTGAGATATCAATAGCTCTCCAGACCAAGCTTCCGAGTGCGGGTGATCCTAACGATACAACAACTTATATATTCAACGAAGATGCAGCCGGTGTTGCAAAGGATATAGTCGACAACGTATCCTACAGCCAGATGAAAGAGCATTTTACTGATACTTCTATGTTCTCGGAGCTGTTCGGATATGTTCTCGGAATCGTTGTCACAATCGGAGGTCTTGGTCTGATATTATGGCTTCTCATTAAGACAACAAGCAAGCCTAAGAAAAAGTTCTGATTAAGATCTTTCTTAATCATCTTAATTCAAGAAATGCACATAAGCCGCCACGTCTGCCTCCTGATGCCCTGTGAGAATACAGGAAGTCAGGATTGCAGCAGGTGCATATGTCAGTCACATTTATATTATCTGCCGGTATTCCCGCATTCACCATATTAGCCACATTAGCCGCATGAAGATTCAGGAGATATTTGTGTTCTTTGTTAATCATACCCTTATCAGTCAGTATATCTTCTATCTCTTCCGCCGAGTACGCAGCTTTGAACTTATCCGCCACATCCCCGCTTACCTCATAGCAGCTCTTACAGATGCTTGGACCGATAAATGCAATAATATCTTCAGGCTTTGTTCCGAATTCACTTCTCATAAGACTGACCGTCACCTGTGTAATGTTACCTACGGTTCCACGCCATCCCGAATGTGAAAGTCCTATCGCCCGGTTCTTCGTATCAACAAAATACAGCGGTACACAATCTGCATACGTTGTTACAAGGCACACTCCCGGCTCATTGGTTACAAGCCCGTCAACATCATTAAACCGCTGCGGTTTCGTGACACCATTGCCGCAGTCAGCCCTGCCGACACGGATAACATTAGTTGTATGTGTCTGCATTGAATAGACCATATTATCAACATCAGTGCCCGTTGCCTCTGCATACAGCCTGAAGTTGGCAAGCACCTTCGCCTCGTCATCTCCCCTTCCAAAGTTGAGATTCATCGAAGACCATATTCCCCCGCTCACTCCTCCAAGTCTCGTCGAAAATGAATGTTTAACATACTCAATATCCGCAAGTGCACGGCTCTGGATGTATGCCACACCGTTGGTCTTACGGATAACCGTGGTGTTTGATGGATTTATATATTTTATTGCAGGAATTTTATTCATAGCTGGTCTCCATTCCAATCTCACACATATTCAAATGCATTCTCAATATGTTCAATCTCATTACCGTCAATCGCAATAACATCAAATCTGCACTGTATCCCCTGCGCGCAGCCATGATATGCATAATAGTGCATTGCCGTGCGGCAGATTCTGTGCTGTTTGCGCAAAGTAACTGCTTCAAGTGCACTTCCGTAGCCGGTACCTCCCCGGTATTTGACTTCACAGAATATGAGCATCCCGTCCTTAGATGCAATAATGTCTATCTCACCCGCTCTGTCAGAATAATTGCGCTCAAGAATCCTGTATCCTTTTGAGATAAGATACTTTGCCGCAAGTTCCTCATATTCTGATCCCCTCTGTCTTTTATTTATCATTTTTTCTTTACCTTGGCTCTTAACCTGTCCATATCATCAACAAACACGAGTATCTCTGCCACAACTCCGTACAGTTCGGGAGGAATCATATCACCAATCTCAAGCTTGGCAAGTGTTGACGCAAGCTTATTGTCCTGATATACCGGAACATCCGATTCTTTTGACTTTTCAATAATCTGGTCAGCAAGATATCCCCTGCCGCTTGCAATAATTCTCGGTGCCTGTTCCCCCGCTTCATATGACAGTGCCACGGCAACCTTATTACTGTTATTGCTGTTATTCAGGTTATCATCCTTTGAATTATTCATCGGGCTTCTATCCATACCTATGCCTTTCTGTCAAACACAAACTGGGTTGTCGGTGCCATCTTAGGAACATCTGCATCAACAAAATCCTGCACAAAGTCAAACTGCTCCTCCGGCTCCCTGACCTTCATGTCAAAATGGCAGTTAAGACCGAGTTTCTCAAGCCTGTCGTTAAGCCGGTCAATATGTGCATATACAAAATCAAGCATCTCTTCACTCTCAAGACAGAAATTAGTCGACACATTCTTTCCCTTAAGCTTTACATATATATCCATAGGTCCGAGATGTTCCATATCAAGATGCAGCAGTGCACTCACGTCATCGCCCTTCTTTGCAAGCTTTTTCTTATTGGTGAATACATACAGCTCTCCATTGGCATTATTCTCCGAGAACCTAACAGGCATCTGAAAATAGGTCATGTTGCGGTTCAGGTCATTCATGAACTCAACATTATTTCGTATATTATTAAGGGCCTTGGAAAGCTGTGAGTTCTGCTTTTCCTGTGTTTTCTCCCCCAGTGCATCAGCAAGTTTCCCTGCATTATTGCGCACCTTCTCATAAAATTCACTTATTGCATCCTTCTTTTGGATATCTGAGGGTGACAGGCGCATGGTATCGCGCATAACCATTCCGAACATCTCTTTATAGCCATCTGATGACAGGAGCTTTGACAGCTTCTCTGCGTCAACATCTGATGATGACATCATACCGCTTAGCGTGTTCATGAATTCCTGTGCGGTCATCTGACCGTCAGCAAGCCCCTGTGCCAGATTCTGCGGTATGCTTCCGAATGTATCCTCAATCATTCCTGCAAGAGCATTCCTTGTCTCAGCATTAACCAATACTCCGACTCCCGTATTCTTGTAAGCTTCGGCAGCCCCGGCCTGTGAAGCCTCCGTCTGTGCTGTACCTGAATCTGCATCTGCATTCACCACATGTACACTTCCGTCTGCATTCTGACCATACAGGATATCGGTAACGGTCTGCATAAGCTGTGCCGCCTCTGCTGAACCCTGCCCCGATGCAATCTGTGAAAGCCTGTCGGCAATCCCGCTGCCAAGCGATGAGATATCATCTGATATGCTGCTCTCATATGAACTGTAGGCTTCAAACTGCCGGATATTCTCCTGTGTCACAGGGATTCCAAGCTTATTAAGCCTTACAAGCGTATCCGTTCCCGCATCAGGATACTTTGCTGCAAGCTTCGCCATGTCATTAAGTGTCTGTGCGCTGATTGACATATTCTGATTGAGCAGTTCATGAACCATCTCTTCATTAGCAGGTATATCTGCAAGTCCTGCTGCCTCAAGTGCCTTAGCTGCAATATAAGATGACTGCATATCCTGTGCCATAGGCTTAAGCAGGACTGTATTGCCGTTATTCCGGGTTACTACAAATGTAAGGTTCTGTCCCGGTGTAATATTATTAACCTGATTCTGCAAAGATGCACTGAGCTGTGAACCATCCGCAAGCTTAATCGTAACAACTCCGTTGTCAAGTGATGCCACCTCTCCAGAGAACGCATCCCCCGTCATAAGATTCCTTATATCGGTCACAAGCTTTGACGCATCAGAAGAAGTCACCGAACCTCCGGGACGCACTGCACTTACATGTACATTGCCCGATGCATCGGCATTAACCCCTCCCTGCGCCTGTCCGTTGTACATCTGCCTGTCATTATGTCCATTGACATTAATCATTATCTTCCTTTACTTTCTGTTAAACCTCTTTAACAAAGTTCTTAATAAATGTATGTCTGTGAATCGGTGATGGGCCAAACTCCTTAAGTGCCGCAATATGCTCTTTCGTTCCGTATCCCTTGTTGCGTGCAAAACCGTATTCCGGATAGATGCTGTCATAATCTGTCATCATGGCATCCCTCGTTACCTTTGCCATAATGCTTGCAGCACCTATAGTTATACTCTTAGCATCGCCCTTTATGATCGGAACCTGCCGTATATCAACCTGCGGAATCGTAACAGCATCATTAAGCAGTATGTCAGGCACAACGCTCAACTTGCTGATTGCCATACGCATTGCCTCATATGTAGCCTGAAGAATGTTAATCTCATCTATACGTTCAGGCGATGCAATTCCTATTCCAACGCTTACAGCTTCTCCGGATATAACCTCATACAGCTCATTGCGCTTCTTCTCACTCAGCTTCTTGGAATCATTAATATACAATATGCGGCAGCCCTTCGGAAGTACAACCGCTCCTGCCACAACCGGTCCTGCAAGCGGTCCTCTTCCCACTTCATCAATTCCGCATATATACTGGCAGTAATCGTATTCCTTTTCAAATTCACAGAGTGCTTCTATTCTCTCACGCTCTTTTTCAAGCTTTGCCTGTCTTTTTGCCTCATCCATTAAGAATGTCTCCATCTTCCGGACGCTCAAGCGATATCCTGCCAAGACGTCCTGCTCTGTAATCATCAATTATCATATCAGCCGCTTTATCAGTATCAGGCTCTCCGCCCTTTCTTATACAGCTTCTTGCCACTGCCGCCTTTGCAAGGATATCATGCGGCGCTTCCTCTGCTGTCTCCTCAATTCCATATCTTGACGCAAGTGTTCCTGGATAATCACTCTGAAGAATCTTAATCAGTGAACATGCAAGCTCATCCATATGAAGAATCTCATCATTGATTGAACCGATAAATGCGAGGTTCATGCCAATCTTCTCGTCATCGAACTTAGGCCACAGAATTCCCGGTGTATCCAGTAGTTCAATCTGCTTACTGAGTGCAATCCACTGCTTGCCCTTGGTAACCCCCGGCTTGTTGCCAGTCTTTGTACATGCCTTTCCTACGATTGCATTGATAAATGTTGACTTGCCTACATTAGGTATTCCGACAACCATACAGCGCACCGGGCGGTTCTTTATCCCCCTGCGTCTGTCTCTTTCAATCTTTTCTTTGCATGCCTCAAGAATCATCGGATTGACATTGCGTATTCCGGTTCCGTTCTTCGCATTAATCTTAAGCACAATGAAGCCCCTGTCAGTAAAATATCTGACCCATTCATCATTAACTTTATCGGATGCTAAGTCACATTTATTAAGAAGTATCATTCTTGATTTGTTAACTGCAAGAGAATCAATATCAGGATTACGGCTGCTCAAAGGAATTCTCGCATCAACTATCTCAATAACGAGGTCAATAAGCTTGATATTCTCTTCCATCATTCTCTTTGCCTTGGTCATATGACCGGGATACCACTGGTAGTTCATCATCTGCTCCTTTTCTCTATATAAATTTAAAATCTCTGAGCGGTGACATTACAGCCCACACGCTTCCGATAATATTATCTCTCTTCACCATTGCTATATTGGAAAATCTGCTGTCCTCACTGTTGTTACGGTTGTCACCCAGTACAAAATATTCATCCATTCCAAGTATGACAGGTTCTGCAGCAAGTCCCGCCGTAAGTATGTCTGAATCTACGACATCATCCTCAAGCTGCTTTCCGTTAATATATACCTTACCGTCTTTAATCTGTACTGTCTCTCCCGGCAGTCCTATGACACGCTTCACATATATTCTCGATGAGCTTACTCCCGATGCTTCAAATGCTATAACATCATACCTCTTTGGCGATGTAAATGCATACGGCAGCTTGTTAATAAGCACCGTCTGTCCGTTGCTAAGAAGGTCATTCATCGAATTACCTATAATATGTGCCCTTGTACAAAGAAGTGCCATAACCATATACGCTGCACATATAACAATTATCGTGTCAGCAATCAGTTTTGCCATCCGCTGAAGTGTTGTATTCTCTTTGTATCTTCTTCTGAAACCGCTCATAGCTTTGTCCCTCTCTTATATTACAAAAAGGGACAAATACCCGTCTTAAGTATATGTCCCTTTTCAGTCTGCCTCACGCAGACACTTATTAATAAAATCCGGCAGGAATTATCTCGTTACACGTTCCTTAACCTTAGCGCTCTTACCTGTTCTCTCTCTTAAGTAGTTAAGCTTTGCTCTTCTAACCTTACCATGACGAACAACCTCAACCTTCTCAACGATTGGAGAATGTACAGGCCATGTCTTCTCAACGCCAACGCCGTTAGAATTCTTTCTTACTGTGAATGTCTCACGAACACCTGTTCCCTGTCTCTTAAGAACAGTACCCTCGAATACCTGGATTCTCTCTCTGTTGCCTTCCTTAATCTTAGCTGATACTCTTACTGTATCACCTACGTTGAACTGTGGAGCCTCTGCCTTAAGCTGTGCAGACTCGATTTCCTTAATAATGTCGCTCATGTGTGACCTCCTTAATAATCTTGATGTTCGTAATACTTGCGTAACAGAGGACCATCTCTTCTTTTCACAACTATTCTAAAATAACATATAGAAGTCTGTTTTGCAAGCATAATTTTGCAAATATCTCTGTTCCGTAACTCTATTCCCTGAACTGCAGCTCATACAGATGCCTGTATATTCCGGCTTTGGCTATGAGTTCATCATGTGTGCCTTCCTCCGCAATTCCGTCATCAGTAAGCACAAGTATTCTCCCCGCATTCTTAATTGTTGACAGTCTGTGCGCGATGACAATCGTTGTCCTGTTCTTTGCAAGCTTCTCAAGTGACTCCTGTACAACCTTCTCACTCTCATTATCAAGTGCTGATGTTGCCTCATCAAATATAAGTACCGGAGGATTCTTCAAAAATACCCTTGCTATTGAAAGTCTCTGTTTCTGGCCTCCGGACAGCTTAACGCCTCTCTGCCCGATATCGGTATCGTACCCGTCCGGAAGTGACATGATAAATTCATGTGCATTGGCATTCTTTGCCGCCTCAATAACTTCTTCCCTCGTTGCATCAGGCTTTCCATATCTGATATTCTCAAATACAGTTCCTGCAAAAAGATACACATCCTGCTGCACTATTCCGATATTACCGCGCAGGCTCTTAAGCTTAATATCCCTTACGTCGGTACCGTCAAGCTTAACACTGCCTTCTGTAACATCATAAAATCTCGGTATCAGGCTGCAAAGCGTTGTCTTGCCCGCTCCCGAAGAACCTACGAGTGCTGCATATTCACCCGCACTGACCTTCAGATTAATATGATTGAGAACCGTCTGCGTATCCTGTTCATATCTGAATGATACATCATCAAATTCAATCTCACCGCGTACATTGCTTATAGTCTTTGCATCCGGTCTGTCTGCTATGTCCGGTTCAATATTAAGTATCTCCATGAACCTCTCGAAGCCCGAATAACCGTTCTGGAACTGCTCAGTGAAGTCAATCAGCGTCTTAATCGGGTCTGTGAATACATTAATATATAGGATAAATGTAACAAGGTCTGTAATGCTCACAAGCCCCTTCTTAATGAATACAGAGCCTGCAATAATTACAACAACCTGGATCATTATTGTAAATGAGCTGAGTCCGGCCTGATATCCGCCCATGTATCTGTAGCTTTCTCTTTTGGCTGCAAGAAATCCGTTGTTGCCTATTGCAAACTTCTCTTTTTCAATATCCTCATTGGCAAAAGACTTAACAACACGCATTCCCGACAGATTATCTTCTATCTGTGCGTTAATTCCCGCAATCTCTTCCCTGTTGCGTCTGAATGCACGCTTCATCTTCCTGTTGAACACATATGCATACACAAACATAAACGGCACCAGTGCAAATGCAGCAATCGCCAGATACGGGCTGATTGTCATAAGAATTATAAATGCACCGGTTATCTTAATAAGAGATATCACAATATTCTCAGGACCGTGATGCAGAAGCTCGCTTATGTCAAACAAATCCGTTGTGATTCTTGCCATAAGCTGTCCAACCTTCTGATTATCAAAGAATGAGAATGAAAGCTTCTGGTAATGTGCAAATACCTCCGCACGCATATCATACTCCATACGTGCTCCCATAACATGTCCGTAATTGGATATAAAGAAATTACACCAGCACTGGACAGCAACGAGCACAACCATTAGCACTCCCAGCCCTGCAATAGTCCTGAATGCCATTGCATCATCATAATACAGGACCGTTGATGTTATATATCTTATTATTATGGGAATCGAGAGTGCTACAGCCGCAGCACCAAATGCGAAGAACATGTCTGCAATGAACACATTCATGTACGGCTTATAGTACGAAAACATTTTCTTAAGATTCTCTCTCATCGCAATGTCACCACTCCTGCATCAATCATCTTCTGAAGGCTCATCATAATACCAAGCTTTGCATGGTACCATGTAAGTCCCCCCTGGAAGAATACTGAATATGGCTCTCTTAACGGACCATCTGCACTGAGTTCAATCGATGAGCCCTGTACGAATGCACCTGCTGCCATAATGACCTCCGAATCGTACCCCGGCATATCCCATGGTTCAGGAGTAACATAGCTGTCAACCGGTGCCGCTGCCTGAATACCCTTGCAGAATGCGATAAGTCCCTCGGCAGAGCCAAGCTCAATCGCCTGAATAATATCAAATCTCGGCTCACTTCCGTTAGGAATAACCTTAAATCCGAGCCTTTCATACAGATTAGCCGCAAATATTGCTCCCTTAAGCGCTCCAGCAGTAACTACCGGTGCCATGAAAAGTCCCTGAAAGAATGACTGGTTAACTCCAAGCGTAGCACCAACCTCCTTGCCAAGTCCCGGAGATGTAAGCCTGTAAGCTGCCTGCTCAACATACTCCTTCTTACCGGCAATATATCCTCCGCACGGAGCAAGTCCGCCGCCCGGATTCTTAATAAGAGAACCGACAATCAGGTCAGCCCCGACATCACTCGGTTCTATCGTCTGTACAAATTCTCCGTAACAGTTGTCTACCATGCATATTACATCAGGTTTTACTGATTTTATAAATGCTATAAGCTCTCCTATACGTTCTACCGAAAGTGTCGGTCTCTGCGCATAACCCTTAGAACGCTGTATCGTCACAAGCTTTGTTCTCTCATTGATTGCCGCCTTTATTGCATCATAATCAAAGCTTCCGTCAGGCTTAAGATCTGCCTGTGCATATGTTATTCCATACTCGGCAAGGCTTCCCTTGGATGGTCTTATTCCTATAATCTCATCCATAGTATCATATGGCTTGCCGACAGGTGACATAAGCTCATCTCCCGGTCTTAAATTAGCTGCAAGTGCCACATTAAGTGCATGCGTTCCACATGTAATCTGAGGTCTTACCAGTGCATCCTCCGTATGGAAGATATCGGCATATACTGCCTCAAGCGTCTCACGGCCCGCATCATTATATCCGTAACCGGTTGTTCCGTAGAGATGCTCTGCTGATACCCTGTTCTTCTGCATTGCTGCAATAACCTTCATCTGGTTATACTCCGCAATCTCATCTATGGCATCAAATCTCGGCTTAAGACTGTCAGCAATCTTCTTTGAATAATCAAGAAGCTCCCTTGAAAGCCCCATAGACTCATACATTTTTCCCATATTTTCTAACTGTTCTGCATTCATTACAAATTCTCCATTCCTGTTCTAACTGCAATTACTTTTCACGCAATCACTTTTCATGCAATCACTTCTGACGTAATCACATTTCAATAATTCCTTTATCATGCAATTTATTAATCATAAAGTCAAGTATCGCTTCGTCATTACCAAAATCCTGCCGGTTCACCCATGTCACATCACGTTCACGCCTAAACCATGTAAGCTGTCTCTTGGCAAAATGTCTGGTGTCACGTTTTATTATATAAACAGCCTCTTCAAGAGTACAGATGCCATCAAGATAATCAAGAACCTCCTTATAGCCGATTCCCTGCATAGATACATATGAACGGTCATACCCAATGTCTCTTAGCATCCTCACCTCATCAACAAGTCCTGCTTCAAACATCTTATCAACTCTTGCATCAATTCTCTTATACAGCTTCTCTCTGTCATCATTAAGTACAAAATATACAAAATTATACGGCGAACTGTTATTTCTCTGTTCTTCATTATGTCTGGATATCGGCTCACCGGTCTGGTAGTAATATTCAAGTGCCCTTATAACTCTTTTAACATTATTAGGGTGGATGTTCTCTGCTGATACAGGATCCACTGCTTCAAGTTCCTTATGAAGCACTGCCTGTTCTCCGGCTTCTGCCCTCTCCTGCAGCTTCGCGCGGTACGCTTTTGCTTCTTCATTGCCATCAATATCTGTCTTATTATCTGACGTGGCATCCGCTGCAGAATCAAAATCCACGTCATACAGTACCGATTGTATATAAAATCCGGTTCCACCCGCAATAATCGGTATATGTCCTCTTGCGGTAATCTCTTCTATTGCCTGCTTTGCCCCTGCCTGAAACTTAACTATATTAAATTCTTCGTCAGGCTCATATTCATCTATAAGAAAATGCCTTACTCCCTGCATCTCTTCCGGCATAATCTTAGCCGTTCCGATATCCATATGCTTATATACCTGCATCGAATCGGCGCTTATTATCTCTCCACCGATACGTTTTGCAAGTTCTACCGATGCTGCCGTCTTACCGACTGCCGTAGGTCCCGTAAGGATTACAAGATTCATCATATCTCCGTTCCTGCCCGTTTTCCAGGGCATCTCAGGTTTGTGCGGGCACAAATCCTGCGTGTGAAAAATCAGATATCAATCTGTATTTTTTACGCTAATCTCCGTTCCATATTCAAAAAATTCCCTCTGAAAGCTGCCTGTAATACAACACATCTTCCAGAGGGATTGATAATCAATAAATCTCTATAATTGATTAATCCTTATAAGTAATTAGCCACGAATCTTCTTAACAAGAGCTACAGCCTCTGCTGTCATATCCTTAATCTTGTCAAACTCGCCAGCCTTGATAAGGTCACCCTTAACCATCCAGCTACCACCACAGCAGAAGATCTTGTCGCACTCAAGGTACTCTGAGATATTCTTTGCGTTGATTCCGCCTGTAGGCATAATTCTTACTGTTGTGTAAGCTGCACACATAGCCTTGATCATCTTAAGTCCGCCAGCTGCCTCAGCAGGGAAGAACTTAACTCTTGTAAGACCACGCTTAACTGCCTGAGCAAGCTCTGATGGTGTTACGATACCAGGAACAACCTCAATATTCTTTGAAATACAGTAATCTACGATCTCAGGATCGAATCCAGGGCTAACGATAAGTGAAGCGCCTGCTGCTACTGCACGGTCAACCTGCTCTGTTGTAAGTACTGTACCTGC
>OHSO01001065.1_pt1 | contig 12911 bp, 8 predicted proteins | sample 1578651 | NCBI WGS metagenome assembly OHSO01 (sample SAMEA3879524, study PRJEB24766) | human gut metagenome | biome: human-associated habitat; feature: feces | place: USA | collected 1985/1987 | reverse complement strand
GGGCAGAAATTGCAGCAGCAGGTACTTGAACACCGTGATGAGGTTGGACACGATGACGAACAGGCCGCCCTCGCGCACCCACTTGGCAGCGGCGGGGTGCTTTGCCGCGAAGTTATTCCAGAAATTCATAGCCTGCTTCCTTTCAGCTGTTTTTCAAGCGCTCTTCCATGCGGCTGTTCAGCACGAGGTTCTTCACGGCCTCCACGATCACCCGCACAAGACCGATGATCCAGAAGCCCTGCAGCTCCATCACGATGCCGTCCACCATGCCCATGCTGATAGCGCCGTTGGTCATTTTGGACAGCGCACGCAGAGGCATATTGTACTGGAACAGGATGTTCAGGTCGGGCTTGCCCTTTTTGATGCTGCGGCGCAGCAGGGTGCCCAGCACGGCAGCCGCCAGCCAGCCGATGGGGCTGCGTCCGTGCCCCATCTCGCCCAGCGTCATGTTGCGGTCGATGTGCACCTTGTTCTCCGGGATAGCGTGCCCCAGCAGCGCTTCAAACTCCGCGTCCGGCACCTTCTGCACCTGTGCGGTGCGGTAATGCTCCAGATTTTTGCCCGCGTAGGGGTCGGGTGCGCCGGTGCCCGCCACCGTAACGGCGGCAGTCAGACGGATATCGGCGCTGGAAGCGCCCACCAGCAGCTGATAGCTGCCGCCCTCCACCTCCCAGCGGTCGGTGGCAACGTTCCAGTAGCGGAACGCCTTATCGTCCAGCGGGATGGTGACGGTCTTGCTCTCTCCGGCTTCCAGCTGCACCTTGGCAAAGCCCTTCAGCTCCTTGACGGGGCGGAAAACTTTTGCATCCGGCTTTGCCACATACAGCTGCACCACCTCGGCACCTGCACAGCTGCCGGTGTTGGTGACAGTCAGGGTCACGCCGGTTTCGTCTGCTTTCAGGTCACTGTACGCAAAGCTGGTATAGCTCAGGCCGTAGCCGAAGGGGAAGGCGGTGGGCACACCGGCGGTGTCGTAGTAGCGGTAGCCCACATACAGACCCTCGCGGTACTCCACAGTGGGGCCGTCGCCGCCGAAATGCGCTTTTGCGGGGGTGTCGGCGTAGCTGCGCGCCCAAGTCTCAGCCAGCTTACCGCAGGGGTTCTGCGCGCCGGCGAGCACCTCGACCAGTGCGCCCGCACCGGCCTGACCGCCCAGACAGCCGTAGACCAGCGCCTTGCAGTCCTTGACCCAATCGCTTTCCAGCGAGGAGCCTGCACTCAGCAGCACCACCACGTTGGGGTTTGCCGCCGCCACAGCTGCCAGCAGTTCCAGCTGGTTCTCTGCCAGCTTCATGTCGGCGCGGTCGATGCCCTCGCTCTCCTTGATCTCGTCCAGACCCATGCACAGCAGCACCACATCGGCGTTCTTTGCCAGCATCACCGCCTCGGCTTTCAGTGCCTCATCGGGCTTGCCCTGCCGGTCAAAGCCCTTGGCGTAGCCGACGCTGTTCAGGCCGCTCTCGGCAAGACAGTCCAAGAAGGAATCCACCTTGATGGAGTTGACGGCGCTGGAACCTGCACCCTGATAGCGGGGCGTCTGGGCAAAGTCGCCGATGACCGCCACCTTCTCCCCCTTTGCAAGGGGCAGCAGGCTGTTTTCGTTCTTCAGCAGCACGATGCTCTGGGCAGCAGCCCGGCGTGCCAGTGCGTGGTGGGCGTCGGCATCGAACTTGCCGGGTGCGGCGTCCACCGCCGCTTTGGTGGTGAACACCAGTTCCAGCAGCTCGTCCAACCGGGCGTCCACGTCCGCTTCGGTGATCTTGCCGGTCTGCACCGCCTTCATCAGCTCCCGGATGGCATCCCCGCCGGGGGCGGGCATTTCCAGCGTAGAGCCGTTCTTTACGCCGAGGGCGTGGTCGTTGCTGCCGCCCCAGTCGGTGACCACCGCGCCGTCAAAGCCCCAGTCCCTGCGCAGGATCTCCATGAGCAGGTGGGCGTTCTCGTTGGCGTAGGTGCCGTTGACAAGGTTATAGGCGGACATGATGGTCTTGGGCTGCGCCTCCTTGACCACCATCTCGAAGCCGGTCAGGTAAATTTCCCGCAGGGTGCGCTCGTCCACGATGGAATCCGACGCCATGCGGCGCAGCTCCTGACTGTTCACGGCAAAGTGCTTGGGGCAGGCGGCAATGCCGTTTTTCTGGATGCCGCGGACGTAGGCCGCCGCCATCTTACCGGCAAGGTAGGGGTCCTCCGAGAAATACTCGAAGTTGCGGCCGCACAGGGGGCTGCGCTTGATGTTCAGGCCGGGGCCCAGCAGCACCGACACGCCCTGTGCCGCTGCTTCCTCGCCCATGGCTGCGCCCACAGCCTCGCCAAGCTCCGGGTCCCAGCTGTTGGCAACGGTGGCCGAGGTGGGAAAGCAGGTGGCGGGCACACTGGGGTTCAGGCCCAGATGGTCAGCCGCCCCGGCCTGCTTGCGCACGCCGTTGGGGCCGTCCGACAGGGTAATGGCCGGGATGCCCTTGCCCGGCAGCGCCCGGGTGGTGAACACCGTGCCGCCGCTCAGCAGGGCGCATTTTTGTTCCAGAGACAAGCTCTTGATGATATCTGTGTGTTTCATGGGTCTCTCCTGACAATCAAAAAAAGGGGGCGGGCGTTTGCCCGCCGCCCCTTCTGTTCCTATGTGTTGATCAGACGGTTTTTACGTCCTCTTTCTTTTTACGGAAGCGGAGGATCGTCAGAACGACCAGAACTGCGATCAGACCGCCGCAGACACCATCCACTGCGTAGATGACCTTCTGGTAAGGCTCGACCTTTGCCAGATAACGGCTGCCCGGCATACCGCCGTTCATTGCCTTGGAGTTTGCAATGGTGTACAGGATGTTATGGATTGCTTCACGACCGTAGTGGTAATCTGCAACGTCATCCTTGTTAAAGGTGTACCGTGCGCCGGTGGGCAGGTTCGTCAGCTTGCCGTCTGCACCGGCCTGGATCATCTGGCCAGCGTCCATAAAGACACCGGTGTTTGCGTTGTCGGTGATGATAAAGCCGTGGAAGCCCCACTCGTTGCGCAGCAGGCCGGTGATCATGTTGTAGTTGCCGCCGGCCCAGGTATAGCCAACGCGATTGAAGGAGGTCATGATGCCGGTGACGGACGGGATCTCGGTGGTGGCATTGCTGTAAGTGCCGTCGCCGTTGTCCTTTGCATAGTTCATCTCGACCTTATCAGACTTGACGCACATCTCAAAGGGCTTGAGGTAGATCTCGCGGGCCGCCTGCTCGTTCAGGAAGGTCGCAATGCTGTACTGGCCTTCACGGTCGCCGCGGTGGTCCTCCTGATCGTTGATGGCGTAATGCTTGACAAAGACATACATACCGCGGGAGGCGACACCCTCACACTCGAGGGAAGCAATGTGACCGCCGATGAACGGATCCTCGGAGTAATACTCGCTGTTGCGGCCGGAGAATGCCGTGCGGTGCATATTGACAGCAGGTGCATACCAGCCATCAACGCCCAGATAGTAGGACTCGTCGCCAATGTTCTCGCCGTAGTGAGTGGCCAGATCATCGTTGTAGGTCTGTGCCAGAACGATCACGCCGCAGTGCGTGATGTTGCCCTTGAAGTAGAGGTTGCCGCTTGCATCAAAGCCGTAGTTGATCAGGCCGGTGGCAGTGTCGCGGTCGGTCGTGGAGGGCTTATCCACCGACTTGATGGCAGCCGTGCCATAGCCGGACTGCGTGATCAGGGTCTGATAATCGCTGGGGGTCAGCTGGTCGAGCAGTGCGTCCCACTTTTCATCATCGTAATCCAGACCGCGCATATCGATCAGACCCAGACCGTTGTCCTTGCCGTAAACGATCTCATCGGTCAGGGTGGAGAAGTCGGTGGGGTTCAGGGAATCAAAAGAATCCAGCTTTGCAAGGTCCTCCTTGCTGATCGTCTTGCGGTAGGTATAGGATGCAGCCTTGCCGCTGGCATCGGTACCATTGATGGGGTTGCCCCAGGTGCTGATCTGGTCGCTGACCTCGCCGTCAACGGTCGGCCAGGTGCCAGTCCAGTCACTGCGGGAGAGATACTGCAGCCCGCCGTTTGCATGGTCGAGCTGATTGGTGATCTCCACACCGGTCGTGGTGTCAAGCTTGTAGGTCGTGGTATCCACGGTGCCGTTTGCCGGGGTGTAGATTTCAACAAAAGCAGTGTCGCCATCCGCGGTCATACCGTCTGCCACGCTCTTTCCCTTGGCAGAGAGGATGTTGTTGACCGCTTCGTGTGCGTTTTTAGCCGCAGTGATATAGTAATCACCTGCGTCCAGAATGTAGGTCTTGGCATTGACGTAGTCGTAGGACTTCAGCTGTTCCTGATCAAAGGTGATTTTCACCGTTTCGCTTGCACCGGGAGCCAGCTCCGAGGTCTTGGCGTAACCGACCAGTTCAACGGCAGCCTTTTCCACCTTGTTGGCCTTGTCATAATCGGTGTAAGGGCTCTGTGCGTAGACTTCCACAACGTCCTTGCCTGCAACAGAACCGGTGTTGGTGACCTTGACCGTCACGGTGCAGGTATCGCCATCCCAGCTGGTGTTGTAATCCGACCAGTCAAAGGTGGTGTAGGACAGGCCGTAGCCGAAGGGGTACATCACAGCATCGTCGTAGTTGTAATCGCCCGCATTGCCCTGACCGAGGACTTTATCCTCGTAACGGGTCTCGTAGTAGCGGTAGCCAACATAGATGCCCTCTTTGTAGCTGACGTAGTTGTACTTGGTGAGGTTGCCATTCTCATCGTAGTAGGCAAAGTCGCCGAAGTTCTGCGCCGCCGGGCTGTTCATGGCATCCACTTCATAGGTATCCACGGTGCGGCCGGAGGGGTTCACCTTACCGGAGAAGATTTCTGCCAGAGAGCACAGACCGTAATCACCCATAGCGGGAGCCGAAATGACGGTGTGGATATTGGGATAGTTTTCGACCCAGCTCAGATCTACCGCTGCGCTGGAGTTCAGCAGCAGCACCACATCGTCAAAGTTGTCGTTCAGATACTGCAGGATCTCCAGTTCCGTAGAATCCGGCTCCAGATAAGTCTTGGTCTTGTCCTCTTCCACATCGGTGTGGTTGTACATGGAGCGGGGCATATCACGGCCTTCGCCCGCCACACGGCTGAACACAAAAACAGGAACCGTATTCTTCATGGAATCGGTCAGACCCGGCTCTGCTTTCATAACAGACAAGGGGCATTCGTTGATGGAAAAGTCCTCGTCATCACCGTAGGAAACGGAACCAACGCCCAGACCGTAATCCTTGCCGTTGCCTTCGGAATAGAATTTCCAGAGGTCCTCGTTGACACCGAACCCGGCATCTTCAAAGGCCGTTTTCATATCGACTTTGTTGCCGCCGATGTAGCTGACTGCCGAATGGCTGACAAAACTGAAGGTGGTATCCGTGCTGTACGGCATTCTGCCTTCATCGTTCTTCAGCAGGACGATGCCCTCTGCTGCGATCTGCTTGTTCAGGGCGATCTCATCCTCAACCAGCGCATCCTCTGTGTCAAAGCCGGGCTTGCCGTACTCCATGTTGATGCCTTCGGTCTTGGCCTTGCTGTTGTCGATGCCGCCGCTCTTCAGGCCCAAAATGCTCTGCACGCTGCTGGCGTTGGGCGGGATCAGCACATTGGCCGCAACTATACCGCCCGCCAATGCGACACACAACACACCCGAAACGGCAGTTTTGATGATCTTGCCCATCATCCTACTGTCCTTCTTTTTCTGTGCCATAACTGTTAACTCCTTCTCTTTTGGGTACACGACCCGGTTCATAGCTGTTCTCCGGAGTGCGTCCGCTCCTTTGCTTGATGTCATTTTATCATATAAACCGCAAAACGAACCGTTCTTCGCACAATCTGTCGTTTTGGATGCATGATTTGCAAAAATTACAATTCGTTTTCAAATTTTATTGTGCTTGTGCACAAACAAAGCCCCTGCTTCTTTGTGCACCCTGCCAGACAACAAAAAAACGGCAGGGGATACCTGCCGTAAAAATATTATTGCTTTTGGGGCAGCGGGAACAGGATGCGCAGGGTGCACCAGTTGTTTTCCCAGTGCATCGTCATGCTGCCGCCGTGCTGCCCGACGGTGGTGCGGACGCTTTTCAGGTCCGACCCCTGCTGCGGCAGACCGTCCGCATCCAGTGCGGGGGCAGTCTCTGTATAGTGCTCGAACCGCAGCATGGCAAAGCCGCCCTGACTGTACACCGCCACCTTGATGAGCCGCTTTTCGGGGTCCGGCTCGGCGCGCACGGCGGCAATGGCGTTGTCCAGCGCCACGCCCACGATGGTGCACAGCTCCCGGATGGTGAGAAAGCCCAGCATCCTGCCGTCCGCTACGCTGGTGATGGTGATATTCTCCTGCTGGCATTCCATGGTCTTGGCGGTGAGCAGGGTATCCAGCACCGGGTTGCCGGTCTTGTTCTCGGCCTCGTACTGGCGGATATTCTGCTCCATGGCGGCAATGGCAGCGTTCTGCTTGGTCTGGTCCTGCTCCTCCCGGATGCGGGCAAGCTGGATCTTCAGCTCATGGTACCGCCGGTTGATGAGGTTGATGCCCTCCTTGCTGCGCTTGTACTGCTCGTACTGGCGGTGCAGCACCTCGTCCATGGCGGCAAGCTCGCTATGCAAAGCGTTCTCCTGCAGCTGCTCGTGCTGCACAGATAAGATCAGCACGCCGGAAAAATCCACCAGTGTGCGGATGGAAAAAATGCTCATATTGATCTCGCTGCCGGGCAGAAAGCCCAGATTGCTCACCGCAAAGGCGGTCAGCGCCAGCATGACCGCCGTCAGGGCGGCGCTGCCGCCGATCTGTAAGTGCCCGGCGGGCTGGGGACGGCGGTGCTGCAGATAGCACATGATGCCGAACAGCGTCCCATACACCAGCGCCAGCAGCAGCAAAGACAGCGGCTCCCATGGGCCGCGGGCGGGCCAGAGGGCGCAGTGCAGCTGCCACTCCACGCTGGCGGCAAGCTCTGCCAGAATAAACGCCCGGGCGCAGTGATACCCGGCTTCCAGCAGGGTGATGCTCCACACACCCCATAAATATAAGTAGGAAAGCCCGATGGCCGTTACCATGCAGGGGATCCAGAGCCCGCCGGGCACATCGCCCGTCAGTCCCAGAAAGGCCGACAGCACCGCCGCCCACAGCAGGGTGATGCCCCCGGTGACCGCTCTGGAAAAGCGGGGCGCAAGCGCCGGGGTGAACAGCAACACCGCCAGACACTCGGCAAGGGCGGTGTACAGCCGGGGGATATCCGGCAGCGCGGTCATGAGCCTTCACCTCCGATGTAGTCGGTCAGTGCGGCAAGAAAAGCCTTACGCTTGGGGCGGCTGACCTGCAGCTCGCAGGGGCCCACCTGTACGGTGCTCTGCCGCAGCTCCCGCACCTGTGCCAGATTGACAAGGTAGCCGCTGTTGCACCGGGCAAAGGGGCAGTCTGCCAGCTTTTCCTCAAAGGCCTTGAGGGCGCCGGGGGCGGAAAAATCGCCCTCATCGGTGTAAAAATGCACCCGGTGCCCCTCGCTTTCCAGATAATAGATGCTTGCGGTGTCCAGCCGGCGCAGCCCGCCCTCCACCGGCACGGTCAGGTAGTGCTTTGCCCGCTTTTCCAGCCGGGCAACCGCCTTGAGCAGCTGCTGCGAAAAGGCAAAGTAGGGCACCGGCTTCAGCACATAGTCCAGCGCTCCCACCGAGTAGCCCCGGATGGCGTACTGCGCCATATTGGTGATGAAGATCAGGATGACGTCTGCATCCATCTGCCGGATGCGCTCTGCCGTGGTCATGCCGTCCAGATGCTTCATCTCCACATCCAGAAAAATAATGTCGTAGACCGCGCGGTAATCCTCCAGAATATCCACACCGTCCGCAAAGACCGTCACTTCAAACTCTGTCCCGTACTGCCGGGTATACCGCCGGACATACTCCTGCAATACCCCCTGCACCTCCGCGTCGTCCTCTACGATCGCCACCCGGATCATGACCGCACCTCCCTTACCACACCTTTGTGGAACTGTTACGGCTCTATTATAACGCAATCACGGCAGGTTTGCCAAGGGGCACTCCGCAACAAAGGGCAGGGCAGCCCACAGCTGACCACCGTGGACGTGAACCCCTACCAGCTGGGCATGGAGGCTGCCAGCCAGACCATCAACCACATCGAGAACCCGAACCTTCTGGCCACAAAGATCATCGTGCCGCACAAGCTCATCCCCCGGGAGAGCTGCTGCCCGCCGGAGGAGCAGCGCTAGGAAGTGCTTTTTCAGCAATACAGTGTCCGCTTCCGGGAGCTGCCGCGCAGCGCTTGCTATCCTGCCCCCAGAGTAGACAGCGTAAAAAAACGCTGCATCCTCCGGGGGTATTTTTATGCCCCAAAAGGCACAAAAGAATGCCCGCCCACCTGTGGAGACCCACGGTGGGCGGGCATTTTATGGTTTATCGTTTGCGCGCTGTAAAAGCATTCAGAGGGCGGTGGGCTGGGGTACCAGCCGGAAAAGCATTACGGGCAGCGCGCTGTTTGCAAAATCCAGCGTAAGGATGATCGTTCCGCGCTCTGTTTCAAACGGCATCTCCGTCTGTGTGCCGTCCGGGGCAATGCGCACAAGCGTTTTGCCTTCCAGCAATCCGGCGGGCAGCGCGAGCCTTACCCGGCCGGTGGGCTGCGTCAGGCTGCCTGCGGTTTCAAAGGCCACACTCAGGTATTCCCCATTCGTCCGTGCGGTCACATCCTCCGCAGAAAGACTGCCGCTGTTAGCCCACGCCGTTGCGGCTTCGATCATTTCCAGCTGCGCGGCGTTTTCTGCCTGCCCGCACACGGGGCAGAAGGTCAGCGTTTCGCCTTCCGCAGTGCGGAAAGTAAACTTCCGGCAATCCGTGCTGCCAGTGTGCGCGCAGCCCTGCCGCAGACAATCGGCGCTCTGAGAGCCGGTTCCGTTCGGGGACCATGCACCGAACTGGTGTCCCAGCTGATCCGTCGGGTCTGCGGTGTAGCTGTCGTTGCAGCGGGAGCAGGTAAAAACAGTATAGCCGTCTGCTTCACAGGTAGGCTCTACGGTAACAGCCTGATAATCATGGTTCAGTGCGGGCAGTTCCGCATAGGTGGTATAGTCACAGCGGGAGCAGGTTTCGTAAGCGTCCCAGCCCTTTTCCGTACAGGTGGGGGCTTTTGCTTCGTGCTGCACCAGAGCATGATTCAGTGCGGGCAGCTCCGCGTAGGTGGTATAGTTGCAGCGGGAGCAGGTATTGTAGGCGTTCCAGCCAATTCCCGTACAGGTAGGGGCTTTTGCTGCGTGCTGCTTCAAATCATGCTGTGCGGGCAGCTCTTTGCGGGTGGTATAGTCGCAGCGGGAGCAGGTTTCGTAAGCATCCCAGCCGGGTTCCGTACAGGTAGGAGCTTTTGCTGCGTGCTGCTCCAGAGCATGGTTGTTTGAGTCTTTTTCGCCGTATTCTGCACCACACGTCACACAGACCGCTTTGGCGCTGCAGGTTGCTGTGCCGCCGGTACAGTTTGCAGTATCAACCGCGTCGCAGTTGCTGCGCGTGCAGCTGCGGATGTGTGTGCCGTTGCCGGCGGATGACCACTCGCCCCATGCGTGACCGAGAATGCCATATTCCGACCAGCATAAGCGACAGATTTTGCCTGTGGTGCAGGTGGGGGTTTCGGTGCCGCCGGTATGATACGAAAACTGTTTATAAATGATCTCGTTCTCCGTGCGGCAGGTCCTGCATTTTATACGGATCTTATGATAGATTGGATCAGCATTTGATTGCCATACGTATCCGAGGATATCACAGGTTTTATCAGCCTTACATTGGATGCAGTACGTGAAGGCATAAGCTACTGCTTTAGCGTTTAACGCGATCCCCGGTATCAGGCACACCATTGCCAGCACCGTCAAACACCGGATCAGCCATTTTTTCATGTTGCTCCCTCCTTATCATCAAACCTTGTTATCCTTTCAGATCAAACTGCACGGACAGCGATGCAAGCACGGCATCTACCACCTTCCGCGCCTCGGCAAGCATATCGATCTCCGCCACAAAAGCGATGACCTGCTCGCGCTCCTGCGCGGGGACCTGCAGCGCACTCAGGCTCATGCTCAGATAGCGCCGTATTTTGCGCTCCAGCGTAAAGTAGGGGTCGCACCGCCGTGCCATGTAGCCGCGCATCATGCCAGCCGTGCCCAGCTCCATCTCGTAGAAATCGCACTCGGCGCACCCGGGCAGATACGCGCTGAACGCCGCCTGCAGCTCGGCCGTGGTGCTGCGGTGAATGATCTCCGCCGTGGCGGGGAAGGTGTACGCTTCCACATAGATATCCCGCAGATTCTCGCTCAGCTCGCTCAGCGCCAGCTGCAAAGCCGTTTCCACCGCGTAGAGGTACACCGGCGAGGGGGCGTTTGCCGCCAGCGGCCTTACCGCGCCGAACTGCCTGCTGAACATCATGCCGATCAGCTCGGTCAGCACGCCGTCCTTTGTGCGGAAAATATTCTGGAACGACCCGGCTGACACATCTGCTTCCTTTAAAATTTCTGCAACCTTGGTGTTCGTGTAGCCTTTTTCCAGAAAAAGCCGGACACAGGCGGTCAAGATCCGCCGTTTTGCTTCTTTGCTGTCGTATCTGCGCGCCATTGGGAATCATCCTTTTCTATGATTGGTTTCTGACCCAATTATATATTGATTTGAGAATTGCGTCAAGTAAACTTTTAAGGGCGTATTTTGGGCAGTTTGACGAGGGAGAGCTTTCTGCGGGTGCGCATCCAGGCAAAACAAAGCGCAATGGACCTTGCTGTTATCCGCTGCCGCAGCCGGACAGTTCGCGGCAGCAAAAAAGAGGTCACCGATCGGGGTGACCTCTTTTCAGCGTATTTTCAGCGTAAATCCCGCAGCAGGCGAACCCACCATCTCCATGACGGCTCTTTTGGAGTTGCTCTTTGCGTAAGATAGCAAAATAAATCTTATTTCTGACAGAAAGAGCCGAACCCGTGCAACGAGTCCGGCTCTTTCTGTGCTTTGGTTGGATCTTAAGCAAAGTTATGGTAAATGAAGAAGTTGGCTTTGGGAGTTTACAGCAGGCTCAGTGCTTCCTCGTCTGCCACAAGGATGCAGTCCGGATGCAGCTGCAGGATGCTGCCGGGGCAGGCAGGGGTCACAGGGCCGGTCACGGCGTCCTTGACGGCCTGTGCCTTGGCTTTACCGTTGGCTACCACCAGCACCTTGCGTGCCTGCATGATGGTCTTGATGCCCATGGTGTATGCCTGTTTGGGGACAAGGGCCTCGTTGCCGTCAAAGAAGCGCTTGTTGGCTTCGATGGTAGTGGGCGCAAGGTCGATGCAGTGGGTCTCCAGCTCAAAGGCTTCGCCCGGCTCATTGAAGCCGATATGACCATTGGGGCCGATGCCCAGCAGCTGCAGATCGATGCCGCCCAGCTTGTGGATGATACCGTTGTAGCGGGCACACTCGGCGGCGGTGTCCAGATTGGTGCCGTCCGGCAGGTTGGTCTTGGCCGGGTCGATATTCACCTTGCTGAACAGGTTCTCGTTCATGAAATACCAGTAGCTCTGGGGGTGCTCCTTGGGCAGGCCGCGGTACTCGTCGAGGTTGACGGTGGTGACTTCGGAGAAGTCGAGGTCGCCCTTGTTGTACCACTCCACCAGCTGTGCGTATGCGCCCACAGGGGTGCCGCCGGTCGCCAGACCCAGCACACAGTTCGGCTTCATGATGACCTGCGCGGAGATGATATTGGCCGCCTTGCGGGACATATCCTTGTAATCTTTTGCACGAATGATCTTCATTGGTAGAACCTCCTGATGCATTTTTGCTATCCTACCGCCTATTATACCATATTTTTCAGAAAGGAGTGCCAGTTTTTCGCATTTTCTGTTGTAATTTTGTGTCAACTTTTTATAATTTTCGGTCAGGAACCGCTTCCGTGAGCGGAGTGCAATGCCTGTGAAAACAGCTCCTTACTTTTGGAAAAGCAGGAGGTTCGTGAGGACAGCGAGAAGGAAAAGATGGACGGGGTAGAACCAGTAGAACGCCCACTGTTCGGCCCTTGAGCAGCTGCCCCGCTCGCCGCTATAAAACCATACCAGCCCGAAGGCCAGCGGGGCCACCGGCTCGAAGAGGGTGAAGACTGCGCCCGCGATGCACTGGGCCGCCCGGTCTTTCCGCGTCAGATAGAGGGCGAGGATAAGGGCCATCCCCATCACGTCGTAGTCGCAGCGGAGCAGCGCCGCCGCCCCGGTGCAGGCTGCCGCGCAGAGGATGCCCCGGGCGTCCGGCGTCCCCTCCCCGGTCCGGAAGGTGTCCAGCGCCTTCATGGCCAGCAGGCCCAGCAGCAGGGTGAAATAGACGTTCTGATGCCCCCACCAGACCCCGGAGAAGAAGGCCCAGTCGAAGGGCCACTCGCTGATGAGGGCGAAGCCCAGCATCCGCAGGGCGTATTTTTTGAGATCGTGGGTGTGGAGGAAGCCCTCCACCAGCAGGAAACAGTAGATGGGAAACGCCAGCCGCCCGGCACAGGTCAGCCAGTCCTGCGCCGGCAGAAGGGTCGCCCAGAGGTGATCCATCAGCATCAGTGCCATGGCAATGATATGAAGTGCTGCTGCGCTAAGCTCAAAGCGGCTGACAGCAGAGGGTCTGCGGCTGTATGTCTGCATTCTGTTTTCCTCTTTCTTTTGTCGGGATCCTGTCTCTTATCGTGTTTCCGTGCACAGCTCCTTCCAGCGCTGCGCCGGGATCACCGGCTCGGTGACAAACGCCTCCGGGTCAGGGGCAAGGACGTGCCGCGTCACTCGAAAAAGCTCGTTCGCGTCGCACAAGATGCACGCCGCATCGCCAAATTTTGTGTTTTTCGCTGCGCCACAGTCCAGATACGCCTGCTCCAGCTTGACGAAATCCTCCGAGATGTGGGGCTGCTGCGCATTGTAGTGGCGGCGCA
>OHSO01001062.1_pt1 | contig 12921 bp, 8 predicted proteins | sample 1578651 | NCBI WGS metagenome assembly OHSO01 (sample SAMEA3879524, study PRJEB24766) | human gut metagenome | biome: human-associated habitat; feature: feces | place: USA | collected 1985/1987 | reverse complement strand
GAGGCTGCCAAGGCCGAGGGCATCACCGGTGTTGTGGGTCCCTGCCCGCCGGACAGCGTTTTCTCTCAGGCCATCGGCGGCTGGTACGACATCGTGGTGTGTATGTACCACGATCAGGGCCATATCCCCCTCAAGACCGTCGGCTTCGTCTACGACCGTGAGAAGCAGGAGTGGAAGGCTGTGGAGGGCGTCAACGTCACGCTGGGCCTGCCCATCATCCGCGCCAGCGTGGACCATGGCACCGACTTCTACCATGCAGGCAAGGGCAACGGCAATGAGCTGAGCCTTGTCAACGCCATCAAGTATGCCGTCAAGATGACCGGCCGCGAGGCGTAAATCTTCCAATCGCTCCCTGCACGCCTGCTTTTGCAGTTCCTGCTGCAAAGGCGGGCGTTTTTTAACTTAACGGACGGAAAGAAAAGTTCTATCCTGAAACGTGTGGATTGGAGCAAGACTGTTAAAACGTTCTAAAATGTTACACTTTTAATAGAACATTCATGAAATATCCTGGAAATGTTTCAGAATGAAACGGAAACAAGGTGGTTTAGCCGTTGTAAGGGTCTGCCATTTTGAATATAATTTAGACAACAAAAACGAACAAAGACTGTGAAAAGCGGCGACGCCGCAGAAGAAGGCATGAAGTACACAGTCCGGTTCGCTACACGAGAACCCCAAGAGAAAAGGAGAACAAGATTATGAAAAAGATTTCTCGTCGCAGCTTTCTGAAGGTTTCTGGTACTATGGCAGCGGCTGGTGCTCTGGCAGCCTGCGGCGGCTCTTCCTCCACCAGCACCGCAGCTTCCAGTGAGGCAGCTCCTTCCGTTGAGGCAAAGGCTGTGGACGGTCTGCCCGATATGAGCAAAGAGACTCTGAACTTCAGCTCCGATAAGGTCGGTTCTGGCTCTTACAATATGATCGTTGCAATGTCCAAGGTGCTGGAGAAGGCTGGCGGTTTCCAGACTGTCAACGTCAACCCTGACTCTCCGGGCGGTATGGGCGCTCCTTATCTGTTTGCTTCCGGCAACACCGATCTGGCCTTCATCAACGGTGCTCCTGCAAAGTGGGCAATGGAGGAAGGCACTCTGGGCAAGCCTGCTACCAGCGGCTATGCAGCGATCATCGGCGGCCTGACTGCTGTCTGCTACATCAACTGCGTGTCCAACGCATTCCTGCAGAAGTACAATGTCTCCACCATCGAGGAGATCTTTGAGCAGAAGCTGCCCCTGCGCATCGGCTGCTCCGCAAAGGGCTCCATGGATGCTGAGGGCGCTTACCTGCTGCTCGAGTACTTCGGCGTGACCGAGGACGACCTGAAGAGCTGGGGCGGCTCCATCACCAACCAGGGCGGCGATGCCAACGCAGACGCCATCGCGGACGGCCAGATCGACTTCTACATCGACCACACCTCTTCTGCTTCTTCCACCATGGCTCAGATCGCTACCAGCGTGGATGTCACCTTCCTGCAGTGGGGCGATGACCTGTGCAGCTGGTTCGTCAGCGAAAAGGGCTTCGACCTCATCACCATCCCGGCCAACTCCTTCAAGGGTCAGGATAAGGAGCTGACGCTGCCCGGCACTCCCGACTGCGTCTTCTGCAAAGAGAGCCTGAGCGAGGATGTCGTCTACGCCATCACCAAGAGCCTGAGCGAGAACCGCGACGCTCTGGTGGCCGAGTACAATTCCCTGTCTCCGTGGGAGCCTGAGACCGCTTGGGAAGAGATGAAGCGCGGCGGCTGCCCGCTGCATCCCGGTGCTGAGAAGTACTACAAGGAAGCAGGCTACATGAAGTAAGTTCCGGCTGTGAAAGCTTTCGGCGGAGGCGCTCCGCACGACATCAGATCTATCCTTTGACCGTAGGCAGAGGCCGGACGCTTTGCGGTGTCCGGCCTCTGCTTTCACAAGGGATAATACGGAGGGAAATATGAGCAACGAAAAAGAAACCAAGGTATCGGCTCTCGACGCCAAGGCCAAAGCTCTGGCAAACGAAGAGGACGAAGATACCAAAATCGCCAAGCTGCTGAAGAATATGCCGAAATGGCGCTTCTATTCGCTGGCAGTTCTTACCGTTATCTGGACGGTGTTCCAGCTCTACATCAAGCTGGTCAAGCCCCTTGACCCGTGGTTCCAGCTGCCGCTCCATATGTGCCTTGCACTGGTCGTGGTGTGGCTGTACAATCCGATGGTCGAGAAATCCAAGAGCCACAATAAGCTGTGGTGGATCTACGACATCTTCCTCATCGCGTCCAGCTGCTTCATCTGCTGGTTCTTCCTGAGCCACGCAGAGCAGCTCAACTACCGCATCTTCAATGTTGACGTTATGACCACCACCGAGGTCATCGTGGCGGTGCTTCTGGTCATCAATGTCATGGAGGCCGTCCGCCGCGTGGTCAGTATGTCCCTGTTCTGGGTCATCTGCTTCTTCCTTGCTTATGCATGGTTCGGCCAGTATATCCCCGGCCTGTTCCGCTTCTCCGGCATCAGCTTCCCCAAACTGATGGAAGTCCTGATGTACGGCGAGAATGGCATCTTCGGCTCTCCGCTGGTCACTTCTCTGGGCACCCTGTTCTACTTCCTCGTTTTCGGCACCTTCTTCTCCAACTGCGGCGGCGATGTCCTGATCGACGGCGTCATGAAGCTCAGCGATAAGACAGTCGGCGGCCCCGCAAATGCCCTGAAATGCGGCAGAACGGATGTGAAAAATTCCGGAGTAGTTGTAATTAAGAACGAATTGCGGTATTATATAATAGTTGAATTATACGCACCTGTCAGCAGGGCGTGACCATAGAGAGAGTGAAAAGGAAAACTGCGAATGAGATCTGCGGGAAGAAAACCGAAGCATGAGGGAAAAGTCGGCCCGGAAGAGAGACGGGGGCGCGGCTCTGGGTCGGCGCGTCCGCCTGAGCAGGAGAGCGCCGCTTGGGCGGAGCTGAACATCGTCGAAGAGGGCGACGAGCCGGAAGAGGACAGCGAAGCCGAGGAGACAGAAGCTCCCCGGGAAAAGCGGGGACGCTTCCGCAGACATTGGAAGCACCGCCTGAAGAGGAGACCGGCCTTTTCGTCCGTTCACGACTTCCTCAACAGCCTTCTCTCCTTCCGCCTTCTGTTCGAGGTCTTCGTGCAGAAGGTGCGCTGGCTCTTTGTCGTGGGCGTGGTGTGCACGCTGGGGTTCATGTTCGTACTTACCACCGTCAAGAGCTTTGGGGCCAGCACCACCATGTCCCTGAACTACGAGGAGAGTGTCACCGGCAAGACGCCCAACGGCGCACGCTTCAGCGAGTCGGAGTTCTTGACGCAGGAGTATCTCGAGGCCATCTTACAGGCCACCGGCCTGCAGGACGACCTGACGACCGCCGACCTCGCGGACTGCATCTCCATCAGCCCCACCACCAGCCGGATCGTGACCAAAGAGGACGATTATTACATCAGCTCGTCCTATTATCTCTCGGTCAAGCTGCCGTGGACGCTCTGGGGGAAGATCACGGTGCAGGACTTCCTCGACGAGATATGCCGGGTATACCTCAAGCGGTTCACCGCAGATTACCGGGTCAACGCCACCTCGCTGGACATCGACGATGACTACAGCGACATGGACTACGAGGAGATCGGCTCCTACTTCAGCATGATGATCGACCGGGTCAACAACTACCTCACGGTGCGCAACGATCAGGACGGCTCCTATCTCTCCGCCAGCGGCCAGAGCTACAGTGCCATCAAGAAACAGGTACAGAACCTGCAGGGCTATACCCTCCGGGAATACCAGAGCTACATCTGGGAAAAAGGCGCGGCCAAGAACAATTTCCGCTGCATCGACGATCTCAACGAGCTGAACCGCACCCTGCGGTGGGACGAGATGAGCGACTCCCAGAAGAGCGCGATCTACATGACCATTCTGGACAACTACAACAACAAGATGGTCTCCTCGGTGCTCATCCCCACCTATGACAACGACGGTGCGTTCTATATGTCCCGCACCAAGATCGGCATCGACGATCTGGCCCTGCAGGCCAACGATCTGCTCAGCTCGGCGGTGGAGGCCCAGAAGAGCATCACGACCAACAACTCCAAGGTCACGGCGCTGGAACAGCTCACCGAGTCGCATGAGGTGCAGATGGCACAGGCCATGGTGGACAACATCACCCAGCAGCTCGCGGACATCGTGAGCGCGACACGGGAGCTGGACGCCGACTGCTACGCCCAGCGCATCCACAGCTATCTTATGTTCAGTGAGCCGCAGATGTCTTTCATGCAGCGCTATAACGTGAAACGCAGCGTGATGCTGGCCGCGCTGGTTTGTGCGGTCTGCTATCTGGGCGCAGTCGTCCAAGTGTGTGTCCGGCGCCAGCGCCAGCGGATGGAGAACGAATAATATCCGTCTCTGGGACAGGATGGAGGAAGAATGAAAAGTTTTGATTTGCTGCGCTACCTGAAAAAATGGTGGTTCGTCATCATGCTCGTCACGGCAGTGGGCTGTCTGGGCGTGTATGAGTTTATTTCGTCGCGGCAGTCGTACACGGCCACAGCCGTTATCCAGTACGCAGGCCCCAACGCCAGCGAGGGCCTGAACGCCGACGGAACAAGGATCGACCCTTCCGAGATCACCTCGGCATCGGTCATCAACAAGACCATTCAGGATCTGGGCCTGACGGCCAGCACCGAGTCCATCCGCCCCCGGATCTCGGTGCAGGAGGTCATCCCGGAGGACGAAGAGACCAAAAAGGAGACGGCTCTTTCCAACGGCGACGAATACGAGTATTATCCCACGACCTACGCGGTCTCCTTCACGGTGGACAGCAAGGACGCCACCGACTACGCCCGCAATGTGCTGGACTCAGTGCTGACGAACTACTTTCAGTATTACAGCGAGACCCATGTGGACGCGGATATTTTCCCGAACAATGCCAGCAACGTCTCGGTGGCGAACTACGAGTATATTGATTGCGTGGAGATCCTGCGCAACAACGCCAACGAGAGTGCGGCTTTTCTGCGAAAAAAGGCAGAAGAGAAATACGGCTTTTACAGCGTGAAGTCGGGCTATTCCTTCTCGGACCTCGTATCGGAGTATGAATATCTGACCCAGAACGCCCTGAACGACCTTTACGCCTACGTTATCAACAATAAGCTGGTGCGGGACCACACCCTTCTGGTCAACACCAAGAAGAACGCCATCCTGCGCTACCAGCTTCAGATCGACAGCCTGAACAACAACATTTCCGAGGCCAAGGACATCATCGACCAGTTCGGCGACAAGACGCTGGACGGCGCGGCGGTCTATTCGGCCAACCGGAACGCCGACGGCGGCGAGACCCAGATCATCACCGATGTGGTGCGGGACTACACCACCCAGCCCTCCGGCGATGTTACCACCACCTACGATAAGCTCATCCGGCATTACGCCGACCTCCACGCTGAGCGCATCGACGCCGCCATCGCGCAGGGAAAGGCACAGGAGATCCTGGACGCCTACGCTGATGTGACCCGGAACACCGACCCCGCCAGCGCCGAGGCCCAGTGGGCCAGCGACCGCATCGACGAGCTGGTGCAGAAATTCACCAGCCTGTATGAGCTTTCCATCGAGACCGTCGAGGAGTTCAATCAGGTCAACGGCGCGGACAACATTAAGATGAAGAACAGCATCGTGGTCAACGCGAAGCTCAACCTGAAGCTCTATGCGGCCCTGTCGGTGATACTGTTCCTCTTTCTGGGCTGCTTCTGCGCCATCTTCCTCGGACGGCTGGGCGATTTTGTGGACTACTATCTCTATGTGGACAAGAAGAGCGGCCTGCCCAACCGCGAGCGGTGCGACGCCATGGTGGACCGCTACAGCACCGTTCGTCTGAACGGCCAGTTCACCGTCATCCACATTCAGGTCGATCTCTCGGGGATGAGCCGCAACGACGGCGACAAGGCGCTGCGGGCGCTGGGCGACCAGCTGCAATATGTCTTCCGGACGCTGGGCTTTGTGGGCTACAACGGCGCGGGACACTTCATCGTCCTGCTGGAAGATTGCAGCATCGACTTGGCAAGGAACTGCATCGACCGCCTGAGCAATCTGCTGGCCAAGACCGAGCTGGCCGTGTTTGGCCCCTGCGTCTTTACGGGCGTCTCCAACTCGGCGAAGGATGACGCCTACGAGATCCGCGCCCTGCTGAGGCTGGCCATCCGCCGCTGCGCGGACGCAAAAGCCCGTCAGGAGGCCGAAAATGCAAGGAAGGCGGCTGAGTCGTCGCCGCTGAAGAGCGAAAGCTGAGAGTGATTTATGGGAAAGATGAGTAAAAAAATTCTGGCAGGGCTGCTGGCCGTCGTGCTTGTGCTGGGCGGCATCCTGCTGTACAATCTGCAGATGAATAAGAGTTTCATCACGACGTTTTATTCGGTCACGGTGGATAAGCCGGTAGAAGACCTGCGCATCGTCCTGCTGTCTGACCTGCATCTCCACGAGTACGGCGAAGACAATGCCGACCTTGTGCGGAAGATACAGAACCTTGCCCCGGACCTCATCGCGGTGGCGGGCGATATGAACATCGACACGGACACCGATTACCACGTCGTGCTCGACCTGATGCATCAGCTGGTGGACATTGCGCCGGTATACTATGCCCCCGGCAACCACGAGTGGGCGGGACGGTATGCGGGCGGCAGCGACGCCCTTTTTGACGACATTCAGGCCACCGGCGTCCACTGGCTGAACGGCAATTACGAGGACGTGGAATTCAAGGGCAGGAAGCTGCGCATCGGCGGCTTTTTCGAGTGGCCCCGCGCCCAGCTGGAACGGGAAAACTCCCGCGCAGTGGCCGACGCCATGAACGGCGAGACGAACGAGCTGGACGACGTCTGCACCATTCTCATCTGCCACTGCCCGGAGGTTCTGGACACCTCGCTGGAGCTGTACCAGTTCGACCTTGTGCTCAGCGGCCACGCCCACGGCGGACAGGTGCGCATCGGCAGTCAAGGCCTCTGGTCCACCAGTCAGGGCTTCCTGCCCAAGTACACCAGCGGGGTCAACCAGATGGGGGAGTCGCAGGTGGTCATCAGCCGCGGCCTCGGCGATTCGGAGCCGTTCCCGCGCATCTTCAACCAGCCGGAACTGGTGGTCGTGGATGTGAATTGAGCCACGGCGAGGAAGACAAATGGATGTTTTTAAAAGCAAACCCTTGAAATTAGCCAGTGCAGCATTTTATATCCTGCTTGCAATGCTGTGCTTCTACTGCGCTTGCTATCGGTTGCCTGTCGGCCTAAAATACGGCATCAATCTGATGGTGGCGGGCTGGGCTCTTCTGATGTTTTTTATCCGGCCTATGTTCAACCGGGCCGTCTTCTGTATGCGCTTTCTTGCGCTCTTCTTTTTCCCGTACCTGATGTTCTGGATGTGGTCAGTAGCTATCTGGATTTCAGAATCGCAGACTTTTGATTACATTCTGCGCGGTTCGCTGAACATCTTTTACATGGTAACAAACATTCTTTTTGCAGCTGCGGCGGTTTATCTGTTCGGTGGGAATGCCATGCTCCTGACGCTGATAGGTATGGCGCTGGCGAATATGCTTGTGGCTTTGGAAGTTGTAGCTTGGGCAGGCATCGGGACTTTCATCTCGGAATACATCCGTCTGCTCGTCACCTTTGCGGACGATACCGGTAGAGCAATGCGCACGATGGAACTGCATGATATGGTCTATGGCTGGGGTGTCTGTGCGCTCTACTATATGATCCATAAAGAAAAGAATGTGAAGAAACAGGTGTTCTGCCTTTTGGTGAGCTGGCTGTTTTTTACAATGGGCTTCAAACGTATTGCGGTCCCTGCTGTAGTCGGTGCGGCAATGTTATATATCGTTCTTTATTTGTGGAAGCCGAAACATCTTCGGGCACTGTCCAATATTATGGCGCTGGCGACAGGCGGCGGCATCTTTTTTTATCTTTAGTTTATAAAGTCCGGCAACTTTGTGAAACTGGCAAATGAACTGGAAATCAATCTGATGTACCGGGATATAATTTATACTTACTTCAGCGACTTCTTTGAGCTAGTGCCTACTTATATAGGAAGGGGTATCCGATTTATTTATACCTACTGTACTGAAGACCCCAGTTACCATCTTGCAGTGACGGCATTGCATAATGTGTATATGGAAACGTATATCGAGGTCGGGTTCTGGTGCTGGTGGATATGGATATTTTTTGAACTGGCTTTCCGTATCCATCGAGTAGAAGAGCGCTACACGGAGATACCGGCTTATGCGCTGATGTCCATGAACCTGTATGTGTTCGGAACTTATCTGACGGATAACACCCTGTTTTATTACGCCATCAATGTACTTTACCGTATGGCCATCATGGAGTGGTGTCTCGAGGTGTCGGAGAATAGCGATTTGCTGGATTCGGAGATGCAACCGCTGAAGGCGGTACAAGAGGGACACCGGCAGAAGGGGAACAACAAGTGGAAAGTGCAGGAAAAGGCAAAGAGCGATTTTCATATCTGTATGTAATAGTGAGGAGCGGATAAAATGAAAATACTGATGATAAACAAATTTCTCTACCCCAACGGCGGCTCAGAGACATATATGTTTGGGTTAGGGCAGCAACTGGAAAAGATGGGCCACGAGGTGCAGTATTTCGGGATGGAGCACGAGGGCCGTTGTGTGGGCAACCGGGTGGAGGCCTACACCAGCAGCATGGATTTCCACAGCGGAAGCAGGCTGGCGAAGCTTACATACCCGCTCAAGACCATTTATTCTTCCGAGGCCCGGCAGAAGCTGCGGCTTGTGCTGGACGATTTTCGACCAGATGTTATCCATTTCAACAATTTCAACTATCAGTTGACGCCCAGCGTCCTCCTTGAGGCGGACAAGTGGCGGCGGGAGAGCGGACAGGCCTGCCGCATCCTCTACACCGCCCACGACCATCAGCTGGTCTGCCCGGATCATCTGTGTTATCAGGGGATAGAAGGACACCCGTGCGAAGAGTGTCTGGGTGGACATTATGTAAACTGCATCAAGCATCGGTGCATTCACGGCTCTCGGGCGCGTTCTATCATCGGATGTGCAGAAGCGACGTTTTGGAAGTGGAAAAAAGTTTACCGTAAACTGGACGTCATCATCTGCTGTTCGGCATTTTTGAAAAAGAAGCTGGATACCAACCCTGACCTGCGGGGCAAAACGGTGGCCCTGCACAACTTTATTTCCACAAAAAAAGCGCCGGATGTGGAAAAGCAGGATTATGTGCTCTACTTTGGCCGTTTTTCCAAAGAAAAGGGCGTCGAAACCTTTGCAAAAGCCTGTAAAGCTCTGCCGGACATCCCCTTTGTGGCGGCGGGCAGCGGCCCGCTGGAAGGGGAGCTGGCCGGTATCCCGAACCTGAAAAATGTGGGCTTCCAGTCGGGCGAGGCGCTCCAGAAGCTCATCGCAGAGGCAAGGTTGACGCTCTGCCCTTCGGAATGCTACGATAACTGCCCCTTCTCGGTGATGGAGTCGCTGATGTACGGCACGCCGGTGCTGGGCGCGGACATCGGCGGCATCCCGGAGCTGATCGACGCAGGGGAGAACGGCGAGCTGTTCGAGAGCGGGAACGCCGATGCGCTGGCCGGAAAGATAAGAGCACTCTGGGGCGACCGCGCCAGACTGGACGCCTACACAAAGGCCTGCGGCAAGACCCGCTTCGACACCGTGGAGGCGTATGCGGAAAAGCTGATGCGCCTGTACCAAGGGTAATATGGAGGAGAAGGAATCATGGCAACCAAGAAACTGAACGGAACCGTTATCGTCACCTACCGCTGCAACGCGCGCTGCACCATGTGCAACCGCTACAAGGCCCCCTCGAAGCCCGAGGAAGAGATCAGCCTCGAGACCATCCGCAAGCTGCCGCCCATGTACTTTACGAACATCACCGGCGGCGAGCCGTTCATCCGCACCGACCTGAAGGACATCGTGCGGGAGCTGCGGAAGAAGTCGGACCGCATCGTCATCTCCACCAACGGCTTCTTCACCGACCGCATCCTCGACCTGTGCAGGGAGTTCCCGGACATCGGCATCCGCATCTCCATCGAGGGCCTCGAGCAGACCAACAATGAGATCCGCGGCCTCGCCGATGGCTACAACCGCGGCTACACCACCCTGAAAAAGCTCCGGGAGATGGGGATGAAGGACGTGGGCTTCGGCATGACCGTGCAGGACAAGAACGCCCCCGACCTCGTGCCCCTCTACCGCCTGTCGGATGAGATGGGGATGGAGTTTGCCACCGCCACCCTGCACAACAGCTTCTATTTCGTGGAGGCCAAGAACATCATCCACGACCGCCCGATGGTGGCCAAGAACTTCGAGGCCCTTATCAACGAGCTGCTGCGGAGCAATTCGCCCAAGAAGTGGTTCCGCGCCTACTTCAACCATGGACTTATCAACTATCTTTACGGCCAGAAGCGTCTGCTGCCCTGTGATATGAGCTTCGACACCTTCTTCATCGACCCCTACGGCGACGTCATGCCCTGCAACGGCACCAAGGACAAGGAGGTCATGGGCAACCTGAACACCCAGAGCTGGGAGGAGCTGTGGAGCAGCCCCGAGGCCGACGCGGTCCGCGCCAAGGTGCGCCACTGCGACCGCGCCTGCTGGATGATCGGTTCGGTCTCGCCCGCCATGCACAAGTACATCTGGAAGCCCGCTACTTGGGTTCTGGTTCATAAGTTCAAGGCTCTCTTCACAAAACATCCATACAGCATGTATGAGCTGAAGATCTGCCGTGACTACCGTGATGGCAAGGTCACCAAAGAGGATCTGGATAAGTGCAGCACCTGCGATATGAACTGTGTGGTCAACAACGGCCTGAGCGCCGCCTCACAGGAGCAGCTGCGCCATAAGTCCGGCGAGGAGATCGTGGACGCTGATCTTGCAAGCCAGCTCAGACAGTGAGGGAGAAGCCGATGAAGATACTCATCATTCGTCCGTGGCCCAGCCTGCTGGACGTGACCAAGAACACCTACAACATTCAGGAGGTGGGGCTGGCCAAAGCGCTGGTCAAGCGGGGCCACCCCACCGACATCCTGTTCTGGACGGACGGGGATGAGATGACCGTGGAGGTGGAGGCAGAGGGCGGCAAGCCCATCCGGGTCTTCTACCGCCACGGGAAAGTCCTGCTCAAGAACGTCTGGTTCAGCGGGCAGGATGCACTTTTCGCCCAGTACGATGTTTTGCAGACTGCCGAGTACAATCAGATGTTCTCATGGCATCTGGCCGGGAAGTACCCCGAAAAGACGGTCATCTACCACGGCCCCTACTATTCGCCCTTCAACAAGAACTACAACCGGATGTGCAGGGTGTTCGACGCCTTTTTCGTGGGGCGCTACCGCCGCCGGGGCACCCGGTTTCTGACCAAGAGCGAGCTGGCCCGGAAGTTCCTGCTGGAAAAACGGCTCTCGCCGGAGCAGGTGACGACGGTGGGCGTCGGCATCGACGCCGAGCTTCTACGCGACCGTCCGGACGCCGGGCAGACCGAGCTGGAAGGGAAGATGCGCGCCCAGAAAAAGGGCCTGAAGCTGCTCTACATCGGCCGCATCGAGCCGCGCCGCGACCCCTTCTTCCTGTTGGATGTGCTGGCCGAGGTGCGGAAAAGCGACCCCGACGCCTGCCTCTACCTCATCGGCGACGGGGACGAGGCGTATCGGGACAGCGTGAAAGCGGCCATTGGGGAAAAGGGGCTGACGGACTGGGTCTTCTGGCAGAAAAAAGCCCCGCAGTACCAGATGAAGGGGGTCTACCAGCAGGCAGACTTCTTCCTGCTGCCGACGGAGTACGAAATCTTCGGCATGGTGCTGCTGGAGGCCATGTTCTTCCGCCGGGTGGTGCTGACCACCCCCAACGGCGGCGCGGATATGCTGCTGCGCAGCGGCGAGAATGGCATCGTGCTGGAAAAATCGGACCCGGCCCGCTGGGCAGAGGCCCTGCTGGACGTCGCCGCCGACCCGGCAAAAAAGGCCCGGATGGAGCAGGCGGCCTATGAGACGGTCATCCACGAGAACACATGGGACGCCCTCGCCGACCGCTTTCTGAAGGTGTACGAGAAGAGATAAGGAGTCCGCTATGCCCGACGTTTCGATTATTATCCCGGTATACAACATTAAAACGCTGCTGCCCCGCTGTGTGGCATCTCTACAGGCCCAGACGTGGCAGGACTTCGAGGTCTGGCTGGTGGACGACGGCAGCACCGACGGCTCGGGTCCGCTCTGCGACGAGCTTGCGGTCAAGGACGCCCGTATCCATGTGCTGCATAAGGAAAACGGCGGCCAAGGGTTGGCCCGCGACCTCGGCCTCGACCACGCGCAGGGCGAGTACATCTGCTATGTGGACTCGGACGACGAGGTGCTGCCGAATCTGCTGGAAGACGCCCTCCGCGCCGCCCGGGAGGCGGACGCTGACATCGTCTGCTACGGCTACTACAAGCAGCCCCTCGACGGCGAGGGGAATGCCTTACAGCGCAGTGGGCCGAGACTGCCCGCCCTGAGCGGCGTATACACCTACGAGGAGTTCTGGAAAAATTTCCGCAAGGCGAAATACGAGTCGATGCCCGTCGTGAGGCTCTACCGCCGGGACTACCTGCAAAAATACAGCATCCGCTTCACATCGCTGCGGGTGGGCGAGGACGCCCACTTTTTGACCCAGCTGTTGGACGCGCCTTTCCGGCGCATCGTCTATCTCCGCAGCGCCTATTACATCTATAATATCCGCCCCTCCTCCACCATGACCAGCTTCCAGAAGGCCTACTTCGGCGACGAAGCCGCGGCCCGGCGGGCGGAGTTCGACGACGTGGTGCGCCGCCATGCCCCGACGCCCGGAGAGTATGACGACCTCATCGGGCGGGAGGCACTGTGTGTCGTGCTGGAATCAGCACGCAAGCTCTCCTTCGTCCGGGACACGATGCCGAACGCCGAGCGCATCCAGTGGCTGAG
>OHSO01001059.1_pt1 | contig 12941 bp, 9 predicted proteins | sample 1578651 | NCBI WGS metagenome assembly OHSO01 (sample SAMEA3879524, study PRJEB24766) | human gut metagenome | biome: human-associated habitat; feature: feces | place: USA | collected 1985/1987 | reverse complement strand
GGCGTCGTAATATACACATAATCCCGTGCTTTATTGATAATATGTGTATACACATCCTCCGCCGGATTATTGGGATTATTGTTATTCTGTTATGCAATTGTCGGCATTTTATTTCATCACTGTATTACTTTTTCATCTGAAGCCGGTGTGTACTTTGCCAAGGCATCCTCAGCCTGTTCTCTTGTAAGGTTAAGCTCCTCCTGAAGGAGCTGTACAATCTGGGCGTCAGTCTGCTTGAATCTGCGGCATGTTCTAATCATTCCATGTATTCCTTCTTCCCTGCCGCGTTCTTCGCCCTCTCTGCGAATCTTCTCCTCAATCTCAAAACTCTTCATATATGCAAGACCTACCTCTCCATCCTGCTTGACAGCCACCACCATCTTATGAAGCTCCTGCAGTTCTTTTGTGCAGGCGTTCTCCTCAACGGAGTTCTCCATATAGTGTAATAACTGACGCAGTTGTTCTGTCGGATGTCCTTCTGTCCCGCCTGTATACAGGAATATCGTCCTGTCACCGTCATCATACGGCATATCAGGCACTTCCACACAGCTCTTTTTCACTGTATACACCATCCTACTAAGCCCAAACGGGTCATACGGCATGATGAATATGACAATCACATTGCGAAGGTCATCGTAGTTACTGCCTGATTTGAGATTGGCCGTGTCAATCTTATCATGGTAGAACCGCGCCCTTTTTGGAAGTGATGCAATGTCTTTTGCATTATTATTCTTATCCGGTTCAACATCGAATATCTCGCCTTCTTCCTCATCAAGGTAGACATCCATTCTGATACCATGCCTCTCAGGGTTATCCCCAATAAGAAACTTCTGCGTGACTACGTTAAGCTTCCCAATCTTACGGTTCAGTATACAGCTCAGGATGTAGCGTGATGCCGCTTCGCCATACTCCTTGTGACATATAAGGCTGCCTGCCAGAAAGTCATCCACAATGTTCATCTGTTCCAAAGGTTTCATGTTTCCTCCTGTTCCCACAGTGCATGCGGAGCAGAAAAAATACAGAACCTTTAACGTATCTCAGGATATAACGCACAATCTACAGATACCAACATTACGCTACAGACCTTCAATCCCATCTTCCGTCCAATGCACTATGCTATAAAAATGTTAAGTGAGTTACAAAAGCATAGAATTCATTGAATAAAGATTAGAAATTAGATCAACTTACGTTGTTGAATTGTAGAATATATGCTTTGAATTGATTGTAGCAGAGCATTTGTTAAAAAGCAATACCACAATCAACATAATTATCAACATAGTCTCCCATTTCCTTAATTCCGGCACCTTGCCACAACTATATCCTTCTCCTTCAATATCATGTCATCCTGCGGCAGGATTGACAGATTATCGCGCAGCACAAGATATACCGAGAAGTTGTCGCCGTATTCAACCTCTGCAAGTGTCTTTCCCGCAAGGCGTTTGTCTATCATTATCTCGACAATATCCTTAATGTCAACATCGCGGTAATTGGAGATATCACTTTTACGCTGGTACTGCTCTACAAAGCCGGCGCTTATGATACCGGTTGGGATAGCCACCACGCCAACCCCAAGGTAGGCAATACAGATTGCCATTATTCTTCCAAGTGTTGTTATCGGATATATGTCTCCGTAGCCTACAGTAAGGAGCGTTGACATGCTCCACCATATGCCGCTGAATGCATTACGGAATACGTCAGGCTGTGCATCATGCTCCACACTGTACATGCACAGGCTGCTCGCAAGCATAAGAATCAACACTATAAATACCGACGACATAATCTGATTACGTTTTTCATATAATACGGCTGTAATTACATTGAATGAATCATATCTGGCATTAAGCCTGAACAGATGGAAGATTCTTACTACCCTGAGCATTCGGAATATTACAAAGCCCGATAAGAAAAATGCAGGGATTATTGTAAGCAGGTCAACAATTCCGTCAAATGATATCAGAAAACTGAGACGCGACCTAAGCTCACTTTTGTCAGGATACAGGTAATCCGCAGTCCAGATTCTAAGGACATATTCTATGCAGAATATAAATGTCGTAACATATTCTATCCCCTTGAAAACCGCCATACAGTCTGCAAGTTCGGAAAATGTCTGCAAAAACATTACTACTATATTGGAAATTATCGTTATAGTTATAAATATATCAAAGCATCTGCTTATGTAATTGCTCTTGTCCCCTATCTGAATTATGTTAAATATTTTTCTCTTAACCGACATACAGTTCTTCCCCCATACTTTGTGTAACATAAAAATTATAGACCATACTGTCCTGCCGCGCAACATTGCGGATAATATTTCGCACACGCAAAACGGACACCCTGCCGCATTGCTGTCAAATGCAGTACCAGATGCCCGTTTTGCTGATTTCATTTTGATTTCACTGATTTCACATTTTTGATTTCAATTCACATTATCACATCTACATATAATGTAGTAATGATTTGTAAGGATATCAGATTACGTTGTAATCCTTAAGGAGTTTTTCAACGTCAGTACCCTTGATTTTCTTTAGTGCTTCCTTGAGCGCAAACTTTTCAATAAGATTGAGCTCCATGTCTGTTGCTTTCTTTCCGTCGCGAAGCTTTACTGTTGCATCAAGCAGACAACGGAGGTCATACACGCTTCCCCATACTTCCGGAACGCCGCGGTCAATGTTAAGGAGCGTGTAGACTGCTTCCATGCCGGTTCTGATTGAATACTCTGTTGTAAATATGGTATCGCGTTTTGTTTCTGCAAACTGGCCTAAGAATGCAAAGTTGACTGCTTTCTCAGGTACAACATCAGGTCTGTCACCATATGCACGAGGCATGAAAAATGCTGTAATGTAAGGCATCATACATGGTACAGTGTTGGCGCTGTTGGCTGCCATGTCTTCTATTTCTTCAACAGGGACGCCAAGGTGATACAGCCACTCCATGCATATTTCTTTTCCTGTACATTCTCTCATAGGTTTCTTTATATAATCGCCCGGTTTGTCAGAGAACAGTGCATATACCCACACAAGAACCTGACCCTTTGGCTGTGACCTGAACTGTGGCTGACGGTTAATCGTCCAGCTAAGGAGCCATGAAGAATCCTTAACACTTACGATGCCGCCGGTTACTACTTTACCTGAAAGAGGGTCCCTCTTACAGATTTTCTTTATATAAGGAATTATTCTGTCATCAAGAGTTGTTACGGTTGCACTCATCCAGTTAGACTTTTCAGGGTCATAACAGAACTTGTCCGGATGTCCGAATGAAGGATCCTGTGCGGCAATCTTACGCCACATATCCCAGCCTCCGCCCGGCTTTATCTCTTTATTAAATACTGCCGGTGTATTCTGGTCACCAATAGTTGAATTCTCAACGCAGCCTCCGTTTGTAATAAATACAAGATCATTCTCCGTAAGGTCTATTGCGCTTTCCCTGCCGTTATCGATTACATCAATGCGGGCAGCCTGCTTTCTTGCATCTGTGATGTCGAACTTTACATTTACAACCTTAACACCGTAATGGAACTGTACACCGAAGCTCTCAAGATACTTCACCATAGGAAGAATCATTGACTCATACTGGTTGTATTTGGTAAATCTCAGCGCTGTAAAGTCAGGAAGTCCTCCGATATGGTGGATATATCTCTGGATATACAGCTTCATCTCCAGTGCGCTGTGCCAGTTCTCAAATGCAAACATCGTTCTCCAGTACAGCCAGAAATTAGAATCCAGCACTTCATTGTCGAACACATCTGTAATCTTCTTATCCTGCAGTTCTTCATTAGGTGTGAAGAAAAGCTTCATTATCTCAAGTGCGCCCTTGTCTGATATTGAGAACTTGCCGTCTGTGTGGGCATCCTCGCCTCTGTTCACAGTTGCACGGCAGAGTGAATAGTTCGGGTCGGCCTTGTTAAGCCAGTAATATTCATCAAGAACCGATACACCCTCAGTCTCAATTGACGGAATAGAACGGAACAGATCCCACATACATTCAAAATGATTGTCCATCTCTCGTCCGCCTCGCATAACATAGCCGACATTCTCATATTTGTATCCGTCACATGCACCGCCCGGAATCTTATCCTTCTCAAGAATGTGTACGTGCTCACCCTTCATCTGACCGTCTCTTACCAGGAAACATGCCGCTGCAAGTGCTGCAAGACCGCTTCCTACTATATAAGCTGATTTTCCGTCCACGCCCTCAGGTTTTAACGGACGTGCAAATGCTTCATAATTACCGCTTGAATAATACATACTTACCTCCTGTTCTGCAGGCACGGACGTGCCGGAAGAACCGCGAGCCAAATTTCGAATTTGGCTCTGCGATATATGCTATTTGTGGCGCCTGCGGCACAAATAGCGGATTGAAAAATCATCTATCAGGATGATTTTTCAATCTAGCCTCCTGTTCTGCGCTGCCTCTTTGTTTCTATGTGCATATTATATTGTGCCTGAAATCCATTAACAATAAACAAAAAAAGCGCCATGATAAAATTTTTATCATAACGCCTGTTTTGTATAAAGATGCCGGGGCAAAAGCCCCGACTCTGATACCTACGGATTATTGCGGTAATTATTAAGTGCTGTCATAATGCTTCCGTGAACAAGCCCGTCAAGGCGCTCTATGATATATGCAGGGTTTTCCTTCATATCATTGCGTATCCATTCAAGCATTATTCCCACAAACATGTATTTGTAGCAGTCAGCTATAAATTCCTTATCTTCATCACGGACAGACATACCGGCTGCTTTCTCGTTCACCACATCTATAAGAAGCCCATAGGTTACCTTGTACAGATATCTCTCAACCTGTTCACGGCTCACGGAGTGATAGACATTCATTATAAACGGCTTATTCTCCTGTACTGCCTCAAATATCTGATAGAACCCCTGCTGCCAGGTATCATATGTCTTATTGCCTTCAAGCGCTCTTGTGGCATCCTCAATGCATGTCCACTCAATAAGATCATATATATCTTTAAAATGATAATAGAACGTCATGCGGTTAATGCCGCAGTCCTCAGCAATATCATTAATCGTAATCTTATCAAGCGGCTTTTTGAGCAGAAGATTCTTAAGCGAAGCTGCAAGCGCCCTCTTTGTTGTCTGTGACATAACACCCTCAATCCTTATCTCATATTATTAATCTTTATACTCACTTGTCACACCGAAATATTCCTCAAGTGACAGCCAGTCACCATTATTATAAAGCTTCTGTGCAAGATCTTTGCCAACATAGCGCAGGTGCCATGACTCATACTGATATCCGGTATAACTTTCCTTTCCCTTAGGGAATCTTATTGTAAATCCATACTTGTAAGCATTGTCATTAACCCACTTACCCTCATCAGTATACTGGAAGCTGTCCTCAATTGAATTAAGATCAAAGCAGAGTCCCGACTGATGTTCTGAGTATCCAGCTCTTGCCGAGTATGTATCGGCAGCTGCCTTGCCATCCTGTGCAACATATCTGTTGTAAAGCGTAACCTGTGTACTGTAAGAACGGTATCCGCTTGAAAGCACGAGATTAAGACCAAGTGCATCTGCATCCTGTTTCATAGTTCTCCATGCATCCATCAGATCTTTGTCGAGGCTTGTTGTACTCCAGCTTGCCGTTACAGGAACATCCGGATTCTGCGGAACATATGTAGACGGAAGGCTGTATGTCTTATTAACCAGAAGGTAGCCGTCTATATATGTAACTCCGTCCTTGACATATCCTGTGAATCCCTTTGAAGTCGTGAATGTCCTGTCAGTATTCTCATCTTCAGAATGTGCCGCAGATGCTGTCACAGCAGATGTAACAGACGGAACATCTGCCACTGATGCTGTTTCCTGAGGTACTGCTGTGCCTTCCGATGATTCCGTCATATCTGCCGGAGGTGTAACTCTTGTCACATCATCTGTCGTATGTGCAACAGTATCAGCTGTCATGGTCTGTGTCACCGAACCGGCTGCCTGTGTTTCATTCTGGCCTGACTGTGCTGTCTGCGTTACCTGCGAATTGTGCTGTGGCTTATCAGAGCCGCCCCGGGAATGTCTTACAAGTGCCACAATGCCCCATATAATTCCGGCAGCAGCAATTATAATAACCATAAGAATAACTGCGGTTGCTATCTTTCTCTTACGCATGAGTTCTTCTCTCTGCCTTCTGTTCATTCTGTGTCTTGGCCTGTTGCCGCCGTTACTGCTTCTTGTATTACTCATATCTTCTCCTTATTAACAGAATCTCTGATTCAAAGACATTTTTAAAGCACCTTGGAAAGGAAGTCCTTAAGTCTCGGATTCTTAGGATCAGCAAAGAACGCTTCCGGTGCATTCTCTTCCTGAATAGTACCGTCATTGATAAATACTACCCTGCTTGCAACCTCCCTTGCGAATCCCATCTCATGTGTCACTACAACCATTGTCATTCCGCTCTTTGCAAGATCCTTCATAAGACTGAGAACTTCACCTACCATCTCAGGATCAAGTGCGGATGTAGGCTCATCAAACAACATAACATCCGGATTCATTGCAAGTGAACGTGCTATTGCGATACGCTGCTTCTGTCCTCCGCTGAGCTGGTCAGGATACATCTCTGCCTTATCAGCAAGACCTATTCTTGCCAGAAGCTCTTCTGCCTTGGCTTCGGCATCCTCACTGCCCATTATCTGAAGCTTGACAGGTGCAAGCATAATATTCTCCTTAACAGTCATATTAGGGAACAGATTAAACTGCTGGAAAACCATGCCTATCTTCTGACGTGTCTTATTGATATCAACAGACTTGTCCGTAATATCAACACCCTCAAAGAGAACCGAACCTGATGTAGGAACTTCAAGCATATTGAGTGAACGTAAGAATGTTGACTTACCACAGCCTGAAGGACCTATTATTGCAACAACTTCTCCTTTTGAAATCGTAGTATTAATTCCCTTAAGAACCTCATGGTCACCAAATGCCTTATGAAGATCTTTTACTTCAATCAGCACATTATTGTTAAAATTCTGATTATCGCTCATTCTTCTTGAGTCTCCTTTCAAGTCTGCCAACACCATATGACAGAATCATTACTATTACGAGATATATAATTGCTACTGCTATCAGAGGCATAAATGGCTCATATGTGATACTTCTGATAATATCACCGCCCTTAGTAAGATCCATAAGCCCTATATAACCACTGATTGAAGTCTCCTTAAGAAGACTGATAAACTCATTACCAAGTGCAGGCAGGATGTTCTTTACCGCCTGTGGAAGAATAATGCTCTTCATAGTCTGCGAATAATTAAGTCCAAGGCTTCTTCCTGCCTCAAACTGTCCATTGTCAACCGCCATGATACCTGAACGTACTACTTCCGCAACATATGCGGCAGAGTTAAGGCCGAATGCTATTACTGCAACAAGAATCTTACTTGTATTAACGCTTGCAAATATTACATAATAAATGATAAGAAGCTGAACCATTACAGGTGTTCCTCTCACAATAGTAAGATAAACCTTACAGATTGCGTTAAGTATAGTAAGTCCGCCATTCTTATCGTGATTAGTACGTACAATTGCAATAAGGAAACCGAGAACAATACCGATTATAATTGCAAATAATGTTATGAGCAGTGTATTGCCAAGACCCTTAATAAGGTATTCCCAACGTGAATCCTTAACAAAGTTATCATTGAACTTCTCACTTATGCTTCCGCCTGCTGACGCTGCATCAGGATCCTTAACAATAATCATCTGCTTAGATGTTGTATAGGAATCCGTAAAATCAATATTCTTAAGTCTGTCTTCTGTTACGGTAATTCCGGCAACGCCAACATCTGCCTTGCCTGACTGCACGGCAGCAATGATCGAGTCAAACTCCATGTCTTCCATCTTAAGATTCATTCCGAGGATATCACATACGGCCTGAATCATGTCTACATCAAAGCCTGTCATCTTACCGTTATCATAGTATTCATATGGCTTAAATGCCGCATTGGTAGCTGCAACAAGTGTTCCGTTAGGGCGCTCTATATTCTTGGCAACGTAAGGTGTCTTACCCTTCTCATCATCGTTTCCCGTATAATTGGCTGCGATTGAATCAAAAGTGCCGTCTGCCTTAAGTTCTGCAAGCGCTGAATTAATCTTTTTCTTAAGTTCTGTATTGTTCTTGGAAATGCATATTGCATAATCCTCAACGGCAAATTCCTCATCAAGAATCTTAAGATCTTTATTCTTCTCAACAAATGCAAGTGCCGGCTGCTCGTCTATGATTACCGCATCTATCTTCTTCTGCTTAAGTGCCTGTACTGCATCATTACCTTTGTTATAACGCTCAATTACTGTTCCGGCATCATCGCCTTCATAATCACTTGCGTATGTATCTCCGGTTGTTCCAAGCTGTACACCAATACGGCTTCCCTCGAGATCATCTACACTTCTGACTTCTTTGTAACTGCCGCATGAAGCCAGCGAAAGCAGTGCCACAAGACACATTACGAGCACAATGCCTTTTTGCATAATGCCTGTTTTTTTCTTCTTCATCTTTATCCTCATTTCCGTGCCTTATCCGGCACATTTTTCTGCTGAATGACATTATAACATATATAATAAAGTAAAAACAGTATTGTTATTAAAGTATTTAATTTGTCAACTATTGTATATTTCAGACATTTCTACTATAATAATAACAGATTTTGTAAAAATGTGTCGGAGGTGTATAAATGTCTAAAAAATTCCAATTTTCATCCGAGCTTGAGCGCAACAACCGGCTTGCAATGAATACCCATCTTTGTGAAGTTGTTATTATCAGTATTCTGTGCTTTCTTCAGGCATGGAACGGTGAAAGGTCATGGGTATATGCCATAGTCCTTTCTGTCATAGGTTTTGCTCCTGTTATCGCAGAGCGCATATTCTGGAAAAAGAATCATGAGACACAGGCAATATACCATCTTCTTGCCATAGGCTTTGCCGTATACTACACATGTCTCATATTTACTGCAACTACAAGTGCTATTTATGCATTTGTGCTTCCGCTTGTTCTGGTAGCATCCATTTATAATGACATACGTTACATGCTTCTTATTAACGCCGGCGTTGTTATCGAGAATGTACTTGCGGTTATTATAGGTGCAACAACAGGCCGGCTCGGGTATGCAGGCCCGGATTCCGCCGTTATCCAGATTCTTATTACTGTCATGATTGGCATATTTGCTCTTTTTCTTGCAAAAGTATCAAAAGCCAACTCCGACCAGAAGCTTCAGAAGCTTGAGGAGTCACATCTGAAAAGTGACGAGCTGCTTAAGAATATATCTGAGATGTCTGAGAAGATGCAGACAGGCATCAATGATATTTACAATGAACTTGCCAAGCTGAATGAAGCAGGCAAAGCCACCCAGTCAACTATGGAAGATGTCTCAACCGGTGCGACTGATACAGCTAATGCAGTCCAGAGCCAGCTTATCCAGACAGAAGAGATTCAGAAAAAAGTTAATGTTGTTGATGATGCCGCAGGCCATATAACCGACAGCATGAAGAAGACACTTGATTGTCTTGAGGCAGGAAGCCGAGAGATGATTAATCTTGTATCACATGTTGATGATTCCGTACATAACAGCGAGAATGCCGCTGCCAAGCTGCAGAATCTCAGTTCTCATATAGAGCAGATGCATTCAATCATCGGTCTTATTGAAGATATTGCATCACAGACAGAGCTGCTTGCACTTAATGCAAGTATTGAAGCTGCAAGAGCCGGTGAAGCAGGTAAAGGCTTTGCCGTAGTTGCAACAGAAATTACCAAGATGGCATCACAGACAAGTAATGCCACAGATAATATTACTACTCTCATCGAGAATGTCTCTGCTGCAATTCAGGAAGTCGTATCCGTAATCGAGCAGATGATTAACGGCATTAATGCTGAGAAGCAGTCCACAATCAAAGCTCATGAGAGTTTTGATGATATCCAGAATAATACATTTGCAATAAGAGATAATGTTGACAGCCTTACATCAAGCATTGATGAGCTTAAGACCGCTAATCAGGCTATTGTTGAATCCATCCAGACCATATCGGCCGTATCAGAAGAATTGTCCGCACATGCTGCTGAGACTATGGAGAATGAAGACTCCAACATCTCTATTCTTAACAGCATTGCCGGCAGAATGCAGAATCTCATTGAGACTGTAAGCAATAAGTCGTAAGTAATAAGTGTAATATATGCAGCAAAAAGCACGTAACAGCTATCAGATTTCACTGACAGGCTGCTGCGTGCTTTTTGCTGCTCTGTATTATGTTCTGCATGTTGTTTCTGTTGTATGGCTTCCGGATTAGTTGATTCCTGTCACCTTATAATCATGATCCTCAACAGCCTTGCGCAGAACGCTGTCGTCTACAGGCTTTTCAAGCTTAACTGCTGCTGTACCGTTCTCATGGCTTACTACTGCCTCTGATACTCCGTCAACTGCTTCAAGTGCCTTCTTTACTGTTGCCTCACAGTGTCCACACATCATTCCTTCAATATTCATTGTCTTTTCCATTGAATTATTCTCCTTTTTCTTGTTATTTTTTTCTTTTATTTTTTTATCTTTTTTCGCATTGTGCATATCAAAAAGATTCAGGCGCAATGCGTTAGATACTACACAGAAGCTTGACAGGCTCATCGCTGCCGCGCCAAACATCGGGTTAAGCTGCCAGTGGAATAACGGAATCCACACACCGGCTGCAAGCGGTATTCCTATTACATTATAGAAAAATGCCCAGAACAGGTTCTCATGTATATTAGTAAGTGTTGCACGGCTTAACCTTACTGCGGCAGGAACATCCGCAAGAGAACTCTTCATAAGGACTATATCAGCCGCATCCATTGCAATATCTGTACCTGCCCCGATTGCTATTCCTATATCCGCTCTTGTAAGCGCCGGTGCGTCATTTATCCCGTCACCGACCATTGCAACCCTGCCGCGTTTTTTGAGTGAACGTATTACGCTCTCCTTGCCGTCAGGAAGTACTCCCGCTATAACCTCGTCAACGCCTGCCTGAGCACCGATTGCCCTGGCTGTGCGCTCATTATCTCCGGTGAGCATTACAACGTGGATACCCATATTCTTAAGCTCTTCAACCGCTCCCGGACTGTCTTCCTTAATTACATCCGCAACCGCTATTATACCGATAAGCCGGTCATCCTCAGCAAACAGAAGCGGTGTCCTTCCAAGACCTGCAAGGCTGTCTGCCTGTTTTTTCATGTCTTCGGGAACATTTACAAGGTTACTTATATAGCTTAAGCTGCCGCCTGTGATTACCGAACCGGCAAGACGTGCTTTAAGTCCGTTACCCGGAAGTGCCGCAAATTCAGTAACCTCATCAGGTGTAATATCGTTCTCCGAGCCCCGTCTTACTATTGCACCCGCCAGCGGATGTTCGCTCTTAACTTCAAGCGCCAGTGCCTTACCAAGCAATTCATTCTCCGTATAACCCTCTGCCGGTATTATATCGGTAACCTCCGGTTCACCTCTCGTAATCGTTCCTGTCTTATCAAGCGCAACGACCTGAATCCTGCCTGTCTCCTCAAGTGAGACAGCCGTCTTGAACAGTATTCCGTTCCTGGCACCCATTCCGTTGCCAACCATAATTGCAACCGGAGTTGCAAGTCCCAGTGCACACGGACAGCTGATTACAAGCACCGATATTCCTCTTGCGAGTGCAAAGCCGAAGCTCTGTCCCGCAATAAGCCATGCAATTATTGTTATCACGGCAATTGTTATTACAGCCGGAACAAATACCCCCGATACCTTATCAGCTACTTTGGCAATCGGTGCCTTGGTTGCCGCTGCATCACTTACCATCTGTATTATCTGCGAAAGTGTTGTATCTTCTCCGACTCTCGTTGCACGGCATTTTATGAAGCCCGACCGGTTAATCGTTGCAGCAGATACATTATCGCCTTCTGCCTTATCAACCGGTATACTCTCACCTGTAAGAGCCGACTCATTCACGGCACTGCTGCCCTCAACCACAACTCCGTCAACAGGAATATTCTCTCCCGGTCTTACAACAAATATATCATCCTTTGCTACCGCTTCAACAGGAACAACCTTCTCTGCTCCATCCTTTATAATGGTTGCCGTCTTGGGTGCAAGCTTCATAAGTCCTTTGAGTGCATCAGTCGTCCTGCCCTTGGAGCGTGCCTCAAGCATCTTACCCACTGTTATGAGTGTAAGAATCATTGCCGCCGATTCAAAATAAAACTCATGCATATATGACATTACTGCCGCCATATCACCGTTAACCTGTGCTCCCGTCATTGCAAACAGCGCATACGTGCTGTATACAAATGCTGCCGCAGAACCCATCGCAACAAGTGTATCCATATTCGGTGCTCCGTGGAACAGGCTCTTAAAGCCACTGATAAAGAACTTCTGGTTAATTACCATAATAATTATTGTCAGAAGCATCTGTGCCAGTCCCATAGCAACATGGTTATTGTCAAAGAAATGCGGAAGCGGCCAGCCCCACATCATATGTCCCATTGAAATATACATAAGCACTATAAGAAATCCTACAGATGTTATAAGTCTCTTTTTCAATACAGGTGTCACCCTGTCTTTTAACATATCATCCTGTGACGCATACATTCCCTGCGAACCGCTCTTCTGTGATGTTCCACTTTTATCCGACGCCGTATGTGATGTTTTTAAAGATGCACCGTATCCCGCATCTTCAACAGCTTTTATTACCGCTTCATCACTTGCCGTACCTTCAACTCCCATTGAATTGGTAAGAAGGCTTACCGAGCAGTTCTCTACTCCTTCTACTTTTGACACAGCTTTCTCAACACGGCTGCTGCACGCTGCACAGCTCATTCCCGTAACTATATACTGTTTCATAATTAAATATCACCTGCCTGTTTTTATATGTTTTTTAGTTAAATCAATTTTTAAAGTGCGTTGAAAAGTCTTACCATAGTCATCATAGTCTGGGCTCTTGTGTAAA
>OHSO01001052.1_pt1 | contig 13010 bp, 22 predicted proteins | sample 1578651 | NCBI WGS metagenome assembly OHSO01 (sample SAMEA3879524, study PRJEB24766) | human gut metagenome | biome: human-associated habitat; feature: feces | place: USA | collected 1985/1987 | reverse complement strand
CGAAAGTATGAATGTGTTTTTGGAAGAGTTATCTAATACATTTCCAAGAGATAAATTCTTTTATTTCAAAGAATACTCGAAAGTCCCGGAACTACGCTGTTTCGGGACTTTTTTATTTGTATAAATTAAACAACACCATACTCAAAAATTGCTTACTGGTGACATAATGGTGACGCACTGGTGACAAAAAGTAGCTTTTTATTTAAGGAGCAATATTGCTTTACGCAGCTCCTCAATGTCTTTGTGTGTATATACTTTATCTGTTATATCGCTTGATGCGTGTCCCATAATTCTCTTAATGCATAGCTTGTTCGCTCCTGCATTATCCATAAGCGTTGCGAACGTGTGGCGGCAATCGTGCGGTTTATGCACCATTTGGAGCTGATCGCAGATGTTCTTAAAATATACGTCAAAATACGTTCCGTAATTCAATGCTTGACCGTTCGTCCCTTTTATGAGTGTTTCACCGCCTTTATCATACCATTTTTTTATAAGCGGTAATATCCTCGGGTGGATCGGAACGAGTCTGTTTTTGCCTGCTTCCGTTTTTAATCCTCCGCGCATTATCATTTCGTTCAAGTCAATGTCGCGGATCTTTAAGTCGATAAGCTCGCCTATACGCCAACCTGTGTAAATCATTATAAGTACTGTATCAATATATTCCATACGGTCGACATTTTCCCATAGACGGTCAATTTCTGCTTGTGTAAAAGGCTTTCGGGTGCTTTCATTTGTATTTTTGCCGATATCAATAAATTCGGCGTAATTCTTGTTTACAACGTCATTTGCCATTGCATATTGATACATCTGCGAAAAAAGCACTCGCAGCTTGCGCAGGGTAGGGTAGGCTTTGCCGCAGTTATCAACGACAGCTTGTAAATGGCTTGTTTTGATATCTTTAAATGGCATTTTGTATAAGCTTTCGCATACCTTGTATGATGCTTTATATCCGTTGACGTTGCTCTTGCTGATCTTGTCGAACTTTTCGGCACTCCATTTTTCATAGATATCAGAGAATGTAGCCGAAACGCTGTCAATGCTGTATGGGTTCTGATGATAGTCGTTAAGTGCTGCTATTGCCTCTTGTCGTGTGGCATAGCAGCCTATTATTTTTCGGGTCGGAACTTCTTTGCCTGCTGAATTTGTTTCCCAACCCGTCGTTATCCGTACCTGCCAAGGCTTGCGGCGTTTTCCCGAAAGCTTGGTGATACTGCCATATCCGTTTGGTAATCTCATTTTTTCTCCTTTTTGCAGTCAACTGCAAATCATAATATATTTTTATAATTAGGGTTATCAATTTCTTTTTCAATAATTTTAATTGCTTTTTCGCGTTCATACGGAGCAATAAATAAATTGTACTCATCATAATATTGTTTTTGGAATGAAATAAATGCAGCGGTAATTACTATTGCAGCAATAAAGGCAATTAAAAGCATGAAGAAAGTAGAAATTATACCTAATATAAACTGATTCAATTCATCTTTACCTTGCTGAATTAAATCAATTAATGCCGAAGATAAATCACTAAAAAAATTAATCAAAAAACCGGTTATTATACCAATAATTGCTGAAACTGCTATTCCATATAATTGCTTATTATTAAAGTCAATTTTTCCGTAAGTTTTATAAATATTTTCAGAGCAATACTTTGGCATATTTCTATTTATATAACTCATAGTGTTGATAATAGATGTTTTCAATGAATTTTTTAATTTATGTCGTTGAAATTTAAAATACTTCTGCGGACAATATTTTTCTTCAAATTTTTTTAATTTGCGTTTATTTCTTTCATATTTTGTCATAATATTGCTCCTTATGTAGTATTGTCACAAGCTTGGCATATTCATTGGCGGATGTGTCTGAGATTTGCTTTATTTTACTGCATTTTTACCGTAAAAAATTCTGTCTGCTTCAAGGTTTTTGCGGTAATAGCAAGCCTTTGCATAAAAAGTATTGTTATGTAAGCACTTTCGTGCATCGGAACATTCAACATACTTTCCACAGCATCCAAACTTCTCGGAAGGCTCAAAATGTTCAAGGCTGTATGCCAACACATCGGTAAGATACTGACGAAGTGCAGTATGGTTTAACGGAAAGAATATTGTTGATTTCTGTACTTTATCGAAACTAACATCTTCGGGAACAGGAACTGAGTGCATTCTTTTATGTATGATTTCAACAGCATATACAGGATTTGTTTTGTTTTTGACCGCAATACTAAAAGCTCTGTATGTATCTTTTAAATCAATCGGTTCTCTGATCCATACGGAATAGCCGTTCTTGATTTCTCGGCAGGCAATATATTTTGTATCAACTTCCTGTAATCCGCAAACTTTTAATATAATGCTGTTTATTTCATCATTTAATGATTCGGGTGCAATTGTATCATTAAAAAAAGTAAGCTGCTGTTCATCATTCATTTTCATTCACTTCCGTTTTCTTTAAAAAGTCATTTTCTGATATGATTTTTATATTTGAACCCTTTAAATTAAATTGTTCGGCTTTTTCGGCTTTATGCCCTTTTGTTCCGTCTTTATAATTAATGCTACCTTTATTTCCGACAACTAAATAATCAAGTGACTTTATTACATCTTTCTTTACAATACCGCCCAGTTCAACGATTCGGTTTATTATTCGGTCACGATTGGAGTCAATATCAAAATCACCCGTCAGGCATATAGTTTTTCCGGTAATATCATCAATTGTAACAAAATCACTTGCGTTTCGTTCTGACGAAAAATCAATGTGGCTGTAATTTACAAAATCATACTCGGATAATATAGGTTTTCTTAAAGCTAAAAAGCTGTTTATTATGTCATCTTCAATGCCTGATACATACTTTTTGTGCATATCATTTCCAAGAATAAGGAAGTCAGCAGAATAACAGAAGAAATCAACAAAGCGTGCGCCGATAACATCGAAAATGTTATGGATCTGATCCAATGACAACTGTTGAAAAGCACCATATACAATACAAATCTTTCCGAGAAATGGATTATTATTTATAAAAGCTTTATCGGCTTTTGCATAAGAATACTTTTCTTTGCTTTTAGGTTTTGAACTATAAAAGCTTGGAGAAATCGTACTGTTGCATAGTGGCTTTAGGCTGAGATATAGCTGATGTGCCAGCATACAATCATATTCAGAACGGTGCATACCTTCAGTAGAGAGTCCCAAGTAATCTGATAAAGTGTCAAGTCTGTGATTTTGAAGTTCGGGCAAACAGCGTTGTGCAAGCCTGAATGTATCAATATAAGAGTTTTGAATTTTCAAATCCAATAATTCAATCGCCAAATTATTAATTATTCCATAATCAAAGCCGCCTATATTATGTCCAACGAGAACATCATCTCCGATAAAATCCAAAAAGGCTTTAAAAATTTTATCAATTGTTGGAGCATCTGCAACCATTGAATCTGTAATATTATTAACTTTTGTAGTCTGAGATGGAATATGACATTGAGGATTTACCAAAGTAGAGAATTTATCAACTAACTTATCATCTCTGAAACGCAAAGCGGTAATTTCAATAACCTTTTTTCTATCTTCACCACTGCAACCGCAAGTTTCCAAGTCGATAACAGTATAATCCTTTATTGCTGTATATATCTTTTGTCCACTCATATTTATGTAAGCTCCTTTGCTTGATTTATAGCCGTCATTTAAGGCGGCTATTATATTATGATCCATTCGGGAAACAGTCCTTACAGGGTTTGTATCCTGCTGTTTCCGCCTCCGATATCGTTAGTTCTATTGTTTCGCTGTCCTTTATATGATAGCAGCCCGCTCTATGGTATTTCTCGCCTGTTTTAGTCACAAACACACTTTCGGACTGCTGCTGTAATTGCGATGATGCTGATGACGAAATATAAGTCCCGGTAACCGATTCTATGGTATCACGCTGATCGTTGAATATATGTATTGATATCATCAATGTAAAAACAGCAGCAACAAACAGAATAATACTTATAACATTCGGAACTTTGGATTTATAAACTTCTTCATATATGCAGTCAACAAGCATATTAGCTTCTGCTTCATCTGATACCGCCGGTATTGCACTTGCATCAATATGATGCAGGAAGATATGTGCCAGTTCATGGAGAAGCATTCTTGCGGCGAATGAATCGGGAATATCACTGCGAATGGCAATGATTTTATTTTTTGTTCCCGAATATACAAAAGCCCAATGAGCGTTAAAATATTCTTCCATTTTCAAAAGTGTGACAATTTCATCGGAAGAACTTTTAGGACGATAAACTTTATAATGCTCTTTTACGGCAATATTCTGCAAAAAGGATAATGACAGAACATTTGATTTGTTCAACCCATGCTTGCGAATAAATTCTTTAGCTTTAGTTTTCATACGAAACCTCCGTTATAATTTTATATACAAATTATAACGGAATATAAGAATTAAATCCACAAGTAAATAGTGCTATAAACTCCTTAATTTCCCTTTGGATCTTGACTTGCTTTGATTTCATCTATCAAAGCTTGACGTTCAATTGCATCGATCCTATCATTGAGCGATATATCGAGATCGGGAACTTTTTGGGTTTTGCCGCCGAATGCAGCTACTCTTGCTGTATTGGAAGTCTCCGTTGACTTGTGTTCTTCTAACATAACGTCCATTCTTTCAAGAATCCTACCTTGATCGAGAGAAGTTAATTTTTTAAACTTATCAATAAATTCTTGCTCTTCTATGGAATGTGATTCTATAGGGGATTTTTTTATATCAAAGCCAAATAAATTTATGCGTAAACTATTAAATTCTGAATTATCAACCGAAATTTGTTTAAGTTCATAATTAAAATACTTTGCAAAATATATGTTTTTTTGTTTTACGTCTTCATTATTGGTGTCTTTTATATTCTTTTCAACTATAGAAATAATAGGTTCAAAAAGAGCCGTTACTTCACTCACTGTTTTTTTCATAGCAATCAAGCGATGTATTATATATTTAATATAATTGATAATATACAAAGAATCCTTTGCTATACAATCTAGCTCTGTTAAATAATTGATTCCTTTATCCGTTTCAATATCTGTCTTGTGTGTGTTTAAATAATTTTCTAAAACATTTTTCTGTATAACAATTCTTGGATATTTTGCTCGATCCTTTTCAAGTATTGCAGCATCTACCAAGGCATTACCAAAAAGAATACCAGCCTTAGAATAAAAATTGCCCTCGCTAATCGCACCTCTAAATAATAACTGATGATTTAATAACACATTTGAAACAACTATATTAACTGCAAAGATTAATATTTCAAGAGAATAATGTTGACTCTTTTCAATAGAAAGTACAATAGTGTCAGATATGACATTAAGCACCACTTTTGACATATCATCTGGAGTAAAGAAATCACTTTGAGTCACAGAACTAAATTCATTGGAAATTATTTTTAAGAGATCATATAAATCTTTGACTTTATCAAATGTAGTATCTTTATCATTAATAAAATTTTTAAAGCCTAAAATATCGATAAAAGCAACATAACAATCTGAATAGTTTTCTTTAAAAGATTCTCCTTTAAGAAGATAGTCAACAGAAACATCCAAAAATTCAGATAACTGAATTAAGACTTCTCCGCTTGGTGATGAACCGTTTTTCCAAAACGTTCCGTTAGCAGTTCCCAATCCCAAAGCTTTTAAGGTAGATGTTACGGTAGTTCCTTTATTCATGCATGCTTTTTTTAAATTGTCATAAAACATAAAATACCCCCATCATTTTTAAGCATTATTCACAATAATTTAGTTTTCTAAATCATTTTTTAACCAGATGCTTGACAAATTCAGAATACTAAACTATAATATAATTACAGCAACAAATTGTTGACAAAAAGAGGCATAAAAGCCCAACTACATTATAGCAGACAAGGGAGTATTTGTCAATAATTTTTGAAACGTGAAAGGAGTGAAAATAATGCCATTCAGAATAAAAGTTAGACTTACGGAAATGAACCGCAGTCAGGCATCGCTTATTCCAATTCTTAAAAGCAAGTACGATCTTAAAGTTGACCCTGCGGAGCTTTCCAAAATCCTCAAAGGATTTATGCAGACCCCCAAAGCGGATAAAGTTCTTTCCGCCGCAAACGAGATCGTGACCGAATGGGAACACGAGGCTCGGAGAATATCATAATAGATCGGAGGCGATAAGATTGTATGTTATTTTCATAGTTGCCGTAGTATTTTTGCTTCTTAAATGGTTTTCATGGAAGCTGACAGCGGAAAGTCTGATATATTTCATAGTAAAAAATAATATTGAAATACCCGACGAACAGAAAGACGAAGCGATAAAAGAAACACTTTATCACTGGTTTAAGATAAAGAGAAAATAAGGAGGATAAAACTATATGACACCAAACACACCAATTTTGCAGTTGATTGCAAAAGGCTCTTACGTTGATGAGGAAAACACAAGCCATGGTAAAGAAAAATATATCTGTACGGCATATACTGTTGCACTCAGCGGAGAGGCACTTAACAAGTACAACGATGATATCGAAATTGACCCGATTGAGAATCCTGATGCTTTTGACGCAAAGGGTGATGACTATCTCGAAATAAGGTGCGCAAGAGATAATGCGAAGGCAAACTTTAAAGCTTGGATATGTGGTGCGCTCGGCATTGATACAATCGGCGTTACGGTAACGCAAAATGTATCGGAGATTTTCACCGTAACGCAGATTAAACCATTGGAATGAGAGGTGTATATTTATGGCTGTAAAAACATTCGGTAAAGGTACAATGACCCTTGACGATATCAAGGCAATTGACCGTGATTACCTCGTTCCGAGAGAGGTTGCGGCAGTTCTTGGCTGTACTCCGTATTATATCAGCCTTACGGCTCGTGACCGTCCGCAGGAACTTGGATTCCCGACATTCAGAGTTGGAAACCGCACAAAGATTCCCAAAGCGGCGTTTGTTCACGCAATGGAAGGTGAAACCGAGCAGGCATATACGGAAACACAAATGTATGAGCTTTTCAGAGAGTTTATGGAGTTCGTGCAGGAAAAGAGCACAAGACAGCGAACCAAATCATAAGAGTTTATTGCCGCCGTAAGGCAGCGGAAAGTACATAAACCAAAGGAGTAAAACTATATGACAGACGAAAAAATTTTTTTAAAGGAAATCATCAGTGCATCAGCCGCCGGCGATGATAAAAAATGCGCTTTGCTTATGGCGAAGCGCACGGCCGAGCACATCAACCGCATACATCTTGAAAAAATATCCTCAATCGAGGCACCATGCCTCGTTGCCGCTATTATGAAGCTCAATACGCTTTATCAGAATGGCTTCGATGTCAAGACTGTTGAAGCAGCTAAGGCTATCGCAGATCATATAGATATTGCGGGTGTGAGATACGAATCATCCAAAAAGGTCGGTGGTATCAATGTTTGAGAAGCCGACAAAGAAGGAAGCTATACAGAAGCTTCTTGCCGCTATAAAGCTCTGTAAAGCTACATTCGCAGATGAGTTTCCGAACTTCTGTGAAGTGCTCTCAGAATGGGAGTTGAGCCTTAAGCAGAGATTCAAAATCTTGGTACAGAAAAGCCATGACGACAGCTGAATTCATCAAAGCGTGTAAAGAGTGCGACACACCGCAAAGGGCGGCGGAACTGCTACGAGATGCTTGCAGGCTTGCTGCAAAATATGCGGAGCAGGCGCAAACGATACAGCAATATTCGGAGCAGGTTGAGCGGCTCAATAATGAGATATCCGATCTTACCGCCGAGCTGGAGGACAAGCGCATACAACTTGCCGAGCTCGGTAGTCTGAGTACACTCATCAATCGGCTTGAAAAGTCAACGGACCGTAATGAGGCATCGGCTGATAGGCTGGACAAGCTTACGGCGGAAACAGCTCCATCGAAGCCCAAAAAGCAAGTGTCCAAAAAAGCGGACAGCAAGCAGAGCGAGCCAAGAGCCAAATACGGAGAGTATAAACACGTTTTGTTGACGGGGACACAATATGCAAATCTTGTTAAAGAGTTTGGTGTAAAAACAACTGACGAGTATATTCAAAAGGTCGACGAGTATTGCCAGCAGAATGGTAAAACGTATAAAGACTATAACCTTACCGTCCGCAAATTTATGCGTGAAGATAAAGCCAAGCTCACAAAGTCTTCTACAGAGAGCGGCGGTGGAGTACATTCTTATGATGTTGAAAAAATACTCCAGTATTCTAAAGAGAATATACCAAAGCTAAAAGGAGGAAAAAAGTAATGTACATACTTGCAATGATGATTATTTTAGGCGGATATGTCGGGTTGCTAATCCTGCAAACGGCGCAGAATATCAGCATATCCTTCACCCTTGAAGAAAAGGCCGCTATAAAAGCGGCGATTGGAAACTTTATAGAAAGGTTTAGGAATGGCATATCGAACAGACAAAGAAATAATCGAGGAGCGTAATACCCGACATAAGCGAGTATTTAATGAAGGTAATCCGTATGGATATGATATCAACCTCAGCAATACGGTGCTATCTGCTTGGTACAAGAGATATGTTGCAAAACTCAATCATAAAGACGGAACAGAATCCTCGGTGCGTATCGCGTGGGAATGTAGTGTTAAAACACTCATTGCCAGAAAATATAAAGATTTTTATTGCTGTGAGCTGCAAGAGCCAATAATAGGCTTTACGCGGCAAAGAGTGGAAGAGCTTGTAATAGCGTTAGGAGCGGATTATGCCGAATGATAAAAAGAAAAGACCGCCCATATCATCAAGGACGGTCTAAAAGAAAACGAAAGAAAATAAAACTATATGACGATTACAGTATAACATAATTTTGTTGTACTGTCAAGGAGGTAAAACTATATGATAGAAAAAGCAATAAAAAAGCTTTCCGAAGAGAAAAAGAAATTTAGTGGCGGAAAGAAAGAAGAAGCAATGATGCCCGCCGTGTATAGTACGCTCGTGAATTTCTGCAAGCAGGATCCCGAATTTGCGCAGGCGGTGGTGCAGAATGAGAAAACGCTTACCGACTGTCTTGCAGCAGTCGCAAAAGACACGGGGTCAGCAATTTCCGACATTGACGCTTACAAAAAAGCTGTAAACTTTTATTTTCCCGGTGCGGACATAAAGTGTACAATGACAATAGACCTCATCGGAGCAGCCGCATCAGATACGCCGCCGATCGAGATGATAACGAGTGCAGAGCCGCCGAAAAAATCGGTGCTCAATATGTCGCTCGATGATCTGTTTTAAGGGGGCAAGTCTATGGAGATACAAGAGTTATTACCCGACCTGCCATATATGTCGGACGATATGCGGCTTGATATGCACCGCAAGTATTGTAAGCAGTATCTTTTTTACCGCAAGCACGGCACTTACATAGATTGCTTTTGCACAAGCTGCCTTAAAAGATACCGCCTTGATCTCGACAAAGAGGCTGTAACACCGCACGATGCCGCTCGCCTTGATGCAGCATACAGCATACGGCATAACGCAGAGGTAACGTGTACAGAGTGCGGCGCAAGCCTTTGTGCAAAGGCAGAGGGCATAGGCAGAAGCAAACTCCGGGAGCAGCACAATCTTGTCTGCTTTTATGTGCTTGATAACAAGGTATATGCAGTATGCGGACAGCTTACAAGCAATTACGGCAAGGACGGCAAAGACGATATAGAGTGGCTGAGTAAATATTGCAATGGCTCTTGTTGGTGGGTACTATTCGTTGTTGAGTACACTCCGGGCGCATCAAGACAATTTAAATATTACTGGGGGACGTATGAGCAAGATAACCGTATGTATGAGCCATATATTATGCGCTCTTATGGATATGACTATTTTGAGGCATACAACCCTGAGGTGCTGCAAAACAGCTTTTTGCGCTATGTACTGCCATGGGAGTACACTCCCGACAGCACACCGAGAGGACAGCGCTATAACGGATGTAAGCCGCTGCTGTATATGATGTATGCGGTAAGGTATCCGGCGGTCGAGATGCTCATTAAGTCGGGTATGGTAGGCATGATTGAGGATATAGTTGACAGAGGGCAAGCACATAAAAGTGTCGTATCATTTGACGGCAAAAATGCCGCCGAAGTTTTCCGGACGGACGGCAACGATGCCGCTGTTATACGTCAGACAGCTCAGAGCGGCACAAGAGTTGATATTGATACACTGCAATGCTGGCGCAGACTAAAGAGTATCGGCAAGCGGCAAGGCCGCCGATATAAGTTTGCTGATGCGGTAATGATATGCGACACCGAGAGATATGATTACCGCATTGTGCTTGATATGCTCAAAAAAACAGCTCTCACGCCGCAAAAGCTTATAAACTATCTTGTCAAGCAGAGCAAGGCCCGTGCAGAGACCAAATTGTTGCTGAGCGGCACATTACAATGTGTGATACTGGATTATCGTGACTACATCGGTGAGTGCTGTAAGTTTGGGTATGATGTAACGGACGATCAGATATGCAGACCGCACGATCTGCTCAAAGCGCATAAACGCACAAGTGAGGCACTAAATGCGATCGAGCGGGAACGTCGTGAGAAAGAGGTTGCCGAGCAAACAGCAAACTATCAGAGCAGTGTATATAAGGGCTATGTTGAGCAATATGAGTATGAGGACAGCCGTTACTGCATAATTGTCCCCAAGTCGGTAGCAGAGATAGTTGAGGAGGGCAAAAATCAGCATCATTGCGTAGCCGGATATGCTGACAGACACATCAGCGGCAAGCTTGCAATCCTTTTTATGCGTGATATCCGTAGCAGAGATACAGCATTATATACAATTGAGATGCACGGCGATAGATTAATACAGATCAGAGGCAAGGGCAATTGTGATCCCACACCAAAGGCTCAAAAATTTGTAGATAAGTGGCTCAAATGGGTTGCCTTGCCCAACGGTAAAAAGCACCCGAAAAGTAAAAACACCAAAACAGCATAATCGGAGGTATTACAATGTCAAATGAGATAATAACAACAGACGTAAACAGCCCCGAATATTCGGCGGCACTTGCGCTGCATCAGCAGATCATCACAAACGGCACTATTGCCGCAAACGCACTTTTAGAGATGTGCCGATGCTTAAAACAGATGCGTGATGATAAGCTTTATACGGCACTTGGCTATGATGATTTCGGCGTTTATTGCGAGGACAAAGCAAACATCAAGTCCCGTCAGGCTTATACATACATAAAAATCTATGAGGAGCTCCCACCTGCCTTTTTGCAGTCAAATGCAAATCTCGGGGTGACGAAGCTGGAACTGCTCACGCACGTCAATCCGCTCGACCGCAAAGAATTTATGGAGCAGGTCAATGCCGATGAGCTGACCGTGAACGAACTCAAAGCGGAAATCGAGCGGCTGAAAGTCGAAAACTGCGAAAAAGGCGAACAGCTGTCCTTATTTGAGGACAAAGCCAAGTCGCTCGAAAAAGAAAAGAGAAAAGAATCGATGAGGGTGACCGACCTTGAACAGCAGTTGAAAGTATTATCAGAAAAGCCTGCCGAGGTTGCGGTCCGTGAACCCGACCCTGAGGAGCTGGACAAGCTTGTGCAAAAGGCACTTGCCGAGGATAAAGCCAAACATAGTGCCGAGATCAGCAAGCTTAAGGACAAGCTCGATAAATCCGAGCGTGAAAAAGCCGCATTGCAGGAGCAGGTCGACGGCGAAAAAAATGCATCACAGGAAAAGGTAAAGGCATTGGAGGAAAAGCTGAAGAAAGCTGAAAATAATGCCGATGCAGAGCAGATCACAATGAAATTTTATCTTGGCGAACTGCAAAAGGATCTACAGCAGATATCGGCTGAGCTTGAAAAAATCTCAGATGAAGAAAAGTGTAAAAAATTCAAGGGTGCGGTTGCACATTTCTTAAATTTGGCTTTGGAGGAGATTGGCGGAAATGACACTTGACAAAGCAATAGAGCTGTTGAGGGCAAACTATAAAACAGCCCTCAACCTCAAATGGGTACGCAAGCCGCTTGCATGGGCGTTGTATCAGACTTGGCACGAGGCAGACAGACAGCAGACTGAGAGCAAACCAAGCTGTGACGGCTGTGATAAGTGTGCGGCTTACTGTGCAAATTGTAATAGGAGATAATTACAATGCCGGAAAAAGAATACATAGAGCGTGACGACCTTATCAAAAACCTTAATACACTTGCACCCGAATATTACAACGCTTTGATAAATGAGCTGATTATGAAACAGCCTGCCGCTGACGTTGTAAAAGTCGTAAGGTGTAAGGATTGCAAATATTACCCGTTTTGCTGCCGAACAATCAGAACGGATGGAAACAGACCCGACGATTTTTGCAGTTACGGCAAAAGAAAGGACGGTTGAAATGGCAAGGTATATAAATCTTGATGAATTATTAAACGTTATCGACAAACGAAACGGTAGATTACCTTTGTGGCTTGACGAAATACTAATGGAAGATTGCAAGGTTGCCGACGTTGAGCCTGTTTGTCACGGACATTGGATTTTAACCAAACGCACAAGATTAATCCCGACAGCTAAAATCGGGCTTAAAGAGAGCTTTACAACCTGTAGAAACGGCACACTTGTTGACGGAAGCAACATAAACAAAAAAGCAATGATTTTAAAAAAGCGAATAACTGTAATAAAACCTAAATGTTCCGAATGTGGGCTTTACGGATATGACGAGGACGATATAACACCGTATTGCCCTAATTGCGGTGCGAAAATGGGCGGTGAGGAAAATGGCTAAAAAAGTAACGTGCTACGTCTGCGGAAATAGTTTTGGCGTTGAACACAGTAAAAACTCCAATGCCTATATGTTTCCCGATTGCAGAGGCAGTAAAAGTAAACAGCTCAACCGTATTTTTACAAAAGATACAGTTTTCCTTGTCTGCAAATGGTACAACGAGGGTATGACGATTTTAAAGATTGCCGAGGTACTTAAGCGCAGTCCGCACAATGTCCGCCTTGCGTTGGAGCAGGGCGGCGTGAAGATAAAATAACAAAGCTTGTAACACTGCCAAAGGATAACGCCTCTTACTGCCATTTGAGGCGGCGGTGATACATAGGTAAT
>OHSO01001043.1_pt1 | contig 13118 bp, 13 predicted proteins | sample 1578651 | NCBI WGS metagenome assembly OHSO01 (sample SAMEA3879524, study PRJEB24766) | human gut metagenome | biome: human-associated habitat; feature: feces | place: USA | collected 1985/1987 | reverse complement strand
TCCATGTTGAACAAGCTGAAACGTGCGGCGCTTGGCGCGCATACGCCGCATGACAAGGCAACTGCTGCAAGCAAACCTATCCCGATGCCTCTGCCCGCGCAGGTACGCATCCTGATGAGCCAGCACATCGGCGCTCCCGCCAAGGCATTGGTGAAGAAGGGCGACGAGGTGTTCGTCGGTACCAAGATCGGTGAAGCGGGCGGCTTTGTGTCTGCAAATATCCACTCCAGCGTTTCGGGCATCGTGGCGGCTGTGGAGCCGTTCCGTCTGTCCAACGGCCGTATGTGCGACTCTGTGGTCATCAAGACCGATGGCAAGCAGACCGTAGACCCGGCTGTCAAGGCACCGGAAGTCACCGATAAGGCCAGCTTCCTTGCCGCCGTGCGCGAGTGCGGTCTGGTCGGTCTGGGCGGCGCAGGCTTCCCCACCGATGTGAAGCTGCAGCCCAAGCAGTCGGTGGATACTTTACTGATCAACGCCTCCGAGTGCGAGGTGTGGCTGACCAGCGACACGCAGGAGATGCTGGAGTGCAGCGATGATATCATCCGCGGTATCAAGGCTGTGCTGCAGTATACCGGCATTCCGAAGTGCATCATTGGTATTGAGAACAACAAGCCCGAGTGCATCGACCTGCTGTGCAAAAAGACCAAGGACGACAGCGCCATTGAGGTAAAGCCCCTGCCCAGTGTCTACGGCACCGGCGCAGAGCTGATCCTCATTGAGAAGTGCCTCGGCCGCGAGGTGCCCCACGGCGGTCTGCCCGCCGATGCAGGCGCTATCGTGATGAACGTGACCAGCGTTTCCACGCTGGGCAAGTATCTGGCTACCGGTATGCCGGTGGTCCAGCGTACCATCACCGTGGACGGCGATGCCTGCGCAAAGCCCCAGAACGTTGTTGTGCCCGTGGGCACCGCCTATCAGGACATTCTGGACTATGTGGGCGTTAAGGGCGAGCTGGGCAAGGTGGTTGCCGGCGGTGCCATGATGGGCCCCGCTGTGGAGAACCTGAGCTACCCCACCACCAAGACCACCTCCGGCCTCATCATGCTGAGCGAGGCTACGGCACAGCCTCCGCAGGTCAACCCCTGCATCCGCTGCGGCCGCTGCGTGGAGTACTGCCCCATGGGTCTGGAGCCCGTGGAGGTCAATCAGGCCTACGCCGCCCGCGATGTGCAGGAGCTGGGCAAGCTGCACGTTGATTACTGCTTCAACTGCGGCTCCTGCACCTTCGTCTGCCCGGCCAAGCGCCCCTGCACCCAGATGATGGGTCTGGCCAAGGCATTCTATCTCGGTGAAATCAAAAAAGGAGGCAATAAGTAATGGATACGAAGCTTATTGTTTCGGCTTCCCCGCACGTCCGCAGTGACGAGACCACCCAGAGCCTGATGGCGAACGTGATCGTTGCACTGTGCCCCTGCGTGGTTGCCTCTGCGATCATTTTCGGCGTGCGCGCCCTGCTGGTCACCGCCGTTTCCGTGGTGGCCTGTGTGGTTTTTGAGTGGCTGTACTGCAAGCTGCTGAAGCGCCCGAACCCCATCAGCGACCTGTCCGCTGTGGTCACCGGTATCATTCTGGCCATGAACGTGCCCGTGGGTATGCCCATCGGTCAGCTGATCATCGGCGATCTGGTGGCTATCATCGTTGTCAAGCAGCTGTTCGGCGGCATTGGCATGAACTTTGCAAACCCCGCTCTGGTGGGCCGTATCGTGCTGTTTATCAGCTTTGCCGGTTCCATGAATAAGTGGGTGTTCCCGGATGCAGCGGTGGACCAGCTGTCCAAGGCTACCCCGCTGGCTGTGGCAGATCCCTCCAAGCTGAGCCTGCTGGATCTGTTCATGGGCATCCACGGCGGTGTGCTGGGCGAGACCTGCGCACTGGCTATCGTGCTGGGTCTGATCTATCTGGTGGCTACCAAGACCATCAGCATCGCTATCCCTGCTTCCTACGTTGGCAGCGTGTTCGTGTTCTACCTGATCGCTACTAAGGATCTGCACAGCGCACTGGTTGCCGTGCTGAGCGGCGGCCTGCTGTTCGGCGCTGTGTTCATGGCTACCGACTACGTCACCAGCCCCTTCACCCTGAAGGGCAAGCTGGTCTACGGCGTGGCGCTGGGCATCGTCACCTTCGCCATCCGTTACTGGGGCAGCTACACCGAGGGCGTGTCCTTCGCACTGCTGTTCATGAACCTGTGGGTCCCGTACATCAATGATCTGACCCGTCAGACCCCGTATGGCTATGTGAAGCCTGCAAAGAAAGCGAAGGAGGGTGCTGGCAAATGAGTAAGACTGCAAATTCCAGCTGGGAAACCACCGGTAAGCCCATTGTTGTGCTGACCGTTATCTCTCTGATCGTCAGCCTGCTGCTGGCTCTGGTGAACGGCATGACCGCTCCCGTTATCAAGGAGAACACCCGCCGCACCACGCTGGCTGCTTATGTCAGCGTGATGCCCTCTGTTTCGGACGCAGCTACGCTGGAGGAAGTGACCGACTACACCACCGCCAATGTTACCGGCGTGGTAAAGGCTCCGGACGGCGGCATTGCCATCAAGGCCGAGGAAAAGGGCTTTGACGGCGGCATCCTGACCGTCATTATGGGCTTTGACGCCAACGGTGCCGAGACCGGCATCTGGGTAGACGCTTCTACCCAGACCAAGGGCATCGGCTCCAATGTGTCCACCGATGACTTCCTGGCACAGTTCAACGGCATGGACGGCACCAAGAACATTGTGATGAATCAGGATTTCGATGCGTACAGTGGCGCAACCATTTCGTCCACCGCTCTGTTTGCTGCCATCAATGATTGTATCAACTGCTTCAACGAGCTGGCATAAAAGGAGGTTGGTAAGAAATGGCACAAGAAAATAAGTCCAAGGTAAGCATCCTTACCAACGGCATCATCAAAGAAAACCCTGTTCTGCGTCTGGTTCTGGGCACCTGCTCCATTCTGGCCGTTACCACGGCAGTTTCCAGCGCACTGGGCATGGGCGCCGCCTTCACCTTCGTGCTGGTGTGCTCCAATATCATGATCTCCCTGCTGCGGAAAGTCATCCCCGGCAAGGTGCATCTGCCCTGCTACATCGTTATCATTGCAGGCTTTGTGACCATCGTGCAGATGTTCATGCAGGCCTACATGGAAAGCCTGTACAACGCTCTGGGCGTGTTCCTGCCCCTGATCGTTGTCAACTGTATCATTCTGGGCCGTGCCGAGATGTTCGCCTGCAAGAACAATGTGGTGGATTCCGCACTGGACGGCGTGGGCATGGGCCTCGGCTACACCCTCACCGCTACTCTGATGGCCTCCATCCGTGAGATCTTGGGCAGCGGCACCTGGCTGGGCTTCCAGATCATTCCGGAAAGCGTTGCCAAGGTGTCCATCATGACGCAGGCTCCCGGTGCATTCTTCTGCTTTGGCCTGTTGATGGCCGGCTGTGTGTGGCTGGAAGGCAAGCTGGACGCCCGCATCGAGCGCAAGAGCTGCTGTGATCTTGACAATCTGAAGAAGGAGGCGGAATAAGATGCTCGTCAAACTCGCTGCGATCTTCTTCAGCATGATCCTTGTCAACAACTATGTGCTGGTGAAGTTCTACGGTATCTGCCCGTTCCTGGGCGTTTCCAAAAAGCTGGATTCCGCTGTTGGTATGTCCGGTGCTGTCATCTTCGTCATGTTCATGGCAACGGCCGTTACCTTCCCCATCCAGATCTTCATTCTGGACCCGGCTGGTCTGGGCTACCTGCAGACCATCGTGTTCATTCTGGTCATCGCTGTGCTGGTGCAGTTCATCGAGATCTTCCTCAAGAAGTACATCGTTGCACTGTATAACTCGCTGGGCGTTTATCTGCCCCTGATCACCACCAACTGCTGCGTGCTGGCCGTTACCATTCTGGTCGTGGGCGACTACGGTGCAGATGTGGCTGCACACGGCTTCGGCTACGCCTACATCGAGGCTCTGATCTGCGCCATCGGCGCAGGCTGCGGCTTTATGCTGGCCATGGTCATGTTCAGCGGCGTGCGTAAGCGCGTGGAAGCCTGCGATCCCCCGGCACCCTTCAAGGGCCTGCCCATCACCCTGATCGCAGCTGCAATCACCAGCCTGTCCTTCATGGGCTTCGGCGGCATCGTCGAAAACCTGTTCAATGTTACGCTGTAAGGGAGGAACAGGACTATGAATATTGTATCTGCTGTTATCCTGTGCACCATCGTGGGCGCTGTGGGTGCTATCGTTCTGGTGGCTGCCGCAAAGTTCATGGCGGTGGAGGAAGACCCCCGCATTGAGGAAGTTTCTGCCTGTCTGGCCGGCGCAAACTGCGGCGGCTGCGGCTACGCCGGCTGTGCCGACTACGCCAAGGCAGTTGTTCTGGACGGCGTGCCCTGCGACAAGTGCGCACCCGGCGGCCCCAAGGCTGCTGCTGCCATTGCCAAGATCATGGGCGGCGAGGCAAGCGCCGTAGAAAAGAAGGCTGTGGTGCAGTGTCAGGGCAGCTCCGAGCACTGCAAGCCCGCCTACGACTACAAGGGCATCCAGACCTGTGCTGCTGCGGCTACCCTGTACGGCGGCCCCAAGACCTGCTCCTTCGCCTGCATCGGTCTGGGCGACTGCACCAAGGTCTGTAAGTTCGACGCCATCCACATCGTGGACGGCGTGGCCAAGGTGGACAAGGACAAGTGCACCGGCTGTGGTGCCTGCGCCAACATCTGCCCCAAGCAGGTCATCATGATCGACGCTGCCGGCCCCCGCAAGCCGGTGGTCATGTGCTCCAACAAGGATAAGGGTGCTGTGGCAAACAAGCTGTGCACCACCTCCTGCATTGCCTGCGGCATGTGCGAGCGCACCTGTAAGTTTGATGCCATCCACGTTGTGGACGGCGTGGCCCGTGTGGACTACGACAAGTGCAAGGGCTGCGGTATGTGCGCCCAGAAGTGCCCCAAGCACATCATCCTGTTCCCGCTGAAGGACGATCCCAATCCCCCGAAGCCCGTGGTGAAGCCCGCCGCTCCCGCTGCTGCTCCCGCAGCAAAGCCGGAAGCCAAGGCTGAGGCAAAGCCCGAGACCAAGGCAGAGTAAACTGTAAACCAAAGCCCGCCGTGCGCAACGCCCGGCGGGCTTTTTTGTATCCGTTTATTCCGTCTTAGTGGGGCGAATGGTCACCTCGCCGCAGCGCAGCGCCTCGGTGCGCCCGCCCTCCCGCTGCACCACCAGCCGCCCGGCATCGTCAATGGAAAGTGCCTGCGCGGCGTAGGTCTCGGTGCCGGTGCACACGGTCACCCAATGACCGGGCACAAAGCAGCGGGCGCGGTACTCGTCCAGACAGGCAAAGCCCGGGCACAGCGCCAACAGTTCCCGCCCGATGGCACCTGCCAGCGCCGCCCGGCTTACCGGGGCAGGGCCGCCGGGGTATAGGCTGCCTGCTTTGGCGGCAAGCTCCGGGGGAAAGTCCTCCGCCGTGGCGGTCAGGTTCAGCCCGATGCCCACCACCAGCCATTCCAGCTGGCCGCTTTCAAGGTCTGTACCGGCCTCGGTCAGGATGCCGCACACCTTTTTGCCCTTGTAATACAGGTCGTTCACCCACTTGATGGCAAGTTCCAGCCCACACAGCATCTGCACCGCCCGGCACACTGCCACTGCTGCGCCGATGGTGGCGGTCTGGGCGTTGGCGGCGGGCAGCGGCGGGCGCAGCACCACCGAGCAGTACACTCCCTTGCCCGCCGGGCTGGCAAAGCTGCGTCCCAGCCGACCGCGCCCGGCGGTCTGCCCGCCAGCCAGCACCAGCGTGCCGTGGGCGGCACCTTCCAGCGCCAGCAGCTTTGCGGTGCGGTTGGTGCTTTCCAGCGTGTCGTACAGCTGCACCGGGGCGGGGTAGGGGCCTACCGCCTCAGTGCAGAAGGGGTCGCCGCCCAGCAGGCGGTACCCCCGGCGGGAGGCGGCTTCCAGCGCATAGCCCTGCGCGGTAAGCGCCGCCGCCGCCTTGTGCACGGCAGCGCGGCTGACCCCCAGCTGCTGCGCCAGCTGCTGGCCGGAAATATATGCGCCCTCGGCGGCGCTCAGCGCCTGTAAAAGCGCCTGACGGGTGGTAGAAGCCATGGCGAAAACCCTCCCTGTGTGCTATACTGTTATTGTACCATATCTGCGGCAGAAGAAAAAGTTTGAAAATATTTTAGTTTTTTGCAGGAACTGCCGCCGCTCCCTCGTATTAAAGACAGAAGGGCGGCGCAGAGTACCGCATCCAGAACCGGAAAGGAGGCCGTGCAGCGCGTTGACAACACAGGAATTCAGCACGATGGTGCAGAAATATCAGGCGCTCGTGTACACGGTCTGCCATCAGCTGGTGCCGGATGTGCAGGAAGCGCAGGATCTGACGCAGGAGACCTTTCTGGCGGCGTGGCGGGCCATCGACCGCTGCCCACTCGGCTTTGAAAAGCAGTGGCTGGCGCGCATCGCGGCCAACAAAGCCAAGGATTATCTGCGCAGCGCGTGGGTGCGCAAGATGAACACCCCCGGCGACGAGGTGCTGGCGCTGGAGGGCGCGCCGCCCGGTATGCAGCCGGAGCAGCAGGTGCTGGAAGCGCTGGGCGAAGAGGAGCTTACCGGAATGATCTTAAATCTGCGCGAGCCCTACTGCACGCCCTGCCGTCTAGTGCTGCTGGAGCAGCATACCATGGCCGAAGCTGCAAGACTGTGCGGACGCCCGCCCAAAACGGTGGAAGCGCAGGTCTACCGCGCCAAAAAGATGCTGGCGCAGCAGATTTTGCAAAACGACCGCATACCCTGTGAAAGGAGGAGCGTACATGGAACTGTTTGACGCAAAAGGCTGTCTGAGCGAGGAAGGCTTACAGGCACTGGTCGGTGGACAATTGGACGAAACGCAGCGGCTGGAAGCCGCCGAGCACCTTGCCTACTGCGACCGCTGCATGGACCGCTACACCGCCCTGCTGACCGACGATGTGCTGGAGCAGCCGCCGCGCTCCGCCCGGGGCGCGGTGATGGGCACCATCTGGATACGGCTGATGCAGAACACATGGGGACGCGCCGCTGTGGCCACCATAGCCGCCGTGCTGGCGCTGACCATGTGGCGCGCCGGTACGCTGGAGCAGATCCTGCACACCGGGCAGCAGCTGAACACATGGCTGCCGCAGACCACGCAACAGACCGAACCGGAGCTGCTGGGCAAGCCGGTGAACGACAAAGCGCCGCAGCAATCCACCGCCCCGCTGGGCAAGCCCATAGAGGACAAAAAGCAGCTGACCGAAAAACTATCCGATGCACTGGACGCGCTTTTGCACCACAGTGCAGACACCACTGAGAAATGAGGGAACTGATTATGAAGAAAAACGGGATCCTGACCCTGCTGTTTGCCTGCATCCCCGGTGCGGGGCAGATGTATCAGGGCTATATGAAGCGGGGGCTCTCGCTCATCACCATGTTCTGCCTGTTTATTATCCTAGGCAGCACCACGGGGCTGGACGCACTGGTAGTCGGCTGTATCGTTGTGTATATGTACAGCTTTTTCGATACCTTGAACCTCCGCGCGCAGCTGGCGGCAGAAAAAGCCCCGGAGGACGATTATCTGGTGCACTTTAATTGGCACGATGCCCGCATGACCCAGTTCATGGGCGAAAGCCACAAGCTGGTGGGCTGGGGGCTCATCGCGCTGGGCGCGATCGTGTTCTACAACAACATCATCATGCGGGTGCTGGGCGATGTGATGTGGCGCTGGGGACAGGATAACCCGGTTTTCCGCGCCATCTACCTGATGCTGGACGCCCTGCCGCAGATCGTGGTCTGCGTGGCATTGATCGTGTGCGGTATGTGGCTGGTGCGCGGCCCGAAAAACAAAAAGGGCAAGCAGCCCGCCGAGGAGGAACCCGAGGATTTCCACGCCTATACGGCTGCGCCGCAGGCAGAGGATGCAGAGGATGCAGAGGACACCGCAGACACGGACACCCATTTTGCCATGCCGGAGCTTTCGGCACTGCTGGGGGAACCGGTGACCGGTGCAGAGCAGGACGAAACCCCTGCGGAGGATGACGATGACCGAGCAGAATAAGACCCCTTTGACGACACAGCCGGGCAGTGCGCCCGCGCCGGAGCAGAAACCGGCAGAAAAACGACCCGCTGAAAAGCCCCTGCGCCGGGTGGGCAGCCTGACCTTGGGCGCGTGCCTCATTGCGGCGGGCGTGTTCTTCCTGCTGTATTTCTTCGTGCCGGGCTTTGATGTGCAGCTGACCCTGAAAATTGCCCCGGCGGTGGCGCTGGTTCTGCTGGGATGCGAGGTGCTCTTCTTTGCCGCCCGCCCCGGCCGCTGGAAGTACGATTTTGTGTCCGTGCTGGTCTGTCTGGTGCTGATGGCGGGCTGCTTTTGCATGGCGATGCTGCCCATGCTGTGGGACGAGTTGAGCGGCGAAAACCAGCAGACGATGAACCGCCTGAGCACACAGGCCATTGACGAACTGTACTCTGCCTGCAAGCAGGACGCGCAGGACATCGCCATCCGGGATATCAGCGGCAGGCTGTACCTGAGCGGCCCGAAGGCAGAGACTTTGCAGCAGGCCGCCGCCCTGCCCGCCGGGGATACCTACCTGACCTTGACCGTGGAGCTGTTCGGCCCGTATGACAGCGCCGCCGCCTTTGCCCGGGACTGCTACACCCTGACCGCACTGGCAAAGCAGTGCACCGTGCCGCCGGAAAAGCTGCACTTTACATGGGATGCCCGCAGCCCGGCAGAAAGCAGCCTGAACACCGGCAGTCTGCTATACACCGAGGACTATTCGCTGGACCTGAGCGGCGCTGTGCAGCTGGACTGGACAGAGCAGCAGATGGAACAGCAGACCGAGACCGAGTATCTGCTGGATGCAGAGAATATCCCCGACGAGGATTAAAAAATACCGCCGCACAGCTGTGCGGCGGTATTTTTGTAGTATGGCTGAAAGGATAAACGAAAACCGCCCCGAAGTCCTAAGACTTCAGGGCGGTTAAGCTGGAGCTGCTATCCAGATTCGAACTGGAGACCTCATCCTTACCAAGGATGCGCTCTACCAACTGAGCTATAGCAGCACATCACAGCTCGATAAGTATAGCACAGCTTGACCGGCTTTGCAAGCATTTTTTGCAAAAAAACTGAAATTTGGCAAAAAAGTCCCCGGAGCATCCGCAGATGCTCCGGGGACTCTGGAAATGCGTTTACTTTGCCAGACTGATCAGGATGGGCTCGCACTGCTCTACGGTGGAGGAGAGCATCAGGTTGTAGGCGGTGACCATCTCCTGAATGGCGGCGCGGTTCTCCTTGGTCAGGGCATAGCTCTGGGTGGTGCCGTCCCGGCCAACGAATACGGCGGTGACGCTCTTGGCGTTCAGCCACTCGCTCAGCAGGCTGACCTCCTCGTCACTCAGCTGGAACAGCTCCATGTCGAACCAGCAGCCCAGATCCTGATCGTAGCCGCCGCCGTATTCCTCGTCACAGGTAAAGGTGTACAGCTCGTCATCAGCAGATACGTTGACCGTTTTGATGTCCAGCTTCTTGCTGCCAACATAGGTCAGGATCATATTAAAGGCAATGCTATCGTCCTGCAAGAACATATAGGGGTACAGCCCGCAGGACTTTTTATCCATGCTGGCCTGCTCCTGCGGAGAGGAAAGATCCCAGCCGCCGGTCTCCTCGTCGTAGGTGACGGTGAACTTGGAAAAGGCGGCCTTGAGTTCGGCATCGCTGGGGGCGGCGTTGGTAGCCTCCACTGCAGCAGGGGCGGCGGGCAGTGCGGGCGCAGCAGCCGAAGCGGCCATGCCGCCGCACAGCACGGCGGCAGCGCACAGACCGGCAACGACGCGCCGGAACAAACGGGAAGATCTCATAAGTCAGCACTCCTTTCCATTTTCGAAGGGGGATCTCTGGCTTCAGTATATCGCAGCACGACAGAAAAAGCAAGAAAACTGACACGAAACGCCCTGCCGCTGTCACGAAACGATTTTCGCTTGTCTTTAGCCCACCTGATGCTCTTCCAGCCAGCGGGTCATCTGCTGGGCAATGCCCTTGACGCTGCCTTCCTCAAAGGGCACCTTCAGCCCGGCGGTCTGCAGCAGCTCGGTGTAGCTGGCAAGACCGGCGCGGCGCACCAGTTTGAGGTAGCGCTCCCATGCGTCCTTGTGGTCGTCAAGGCTCAGCAGGAAGAACTGCAGCGCTGCCATGGTGGACAGGCAGTAGTCGATATAGTAGAAGGGGCACTCGTAGATGTGCAGCTGGCGCTGCCAGCCTGCACCGCGCCCGTAGAAGGGCAGGTTGTCAAAATCGATCCACGGGCGGTACTTCTTTTCCAGCTTGAGCCACTCGGCGTTGCGCTGGTCGGGGGTCAGGTCCGGGTTCTGGTACATGATGTGCTGGAACTCGTCCACGGCGCAGCCGTAGGCAAGGAACACAAAGCTGTCCTCGGCGTGGAGCAGGGCATACTTCTCGGTATCCTTGCCGAACAGCAGGTGGTGCCACGGCGCGGTGAGGAACTCCATGGCCATGGAGTGGATCTCGGCGCTCTCCATGGCGGGGCATTCCAGATCGGCGGGCACGTTGGGGTCGCGCTCGGCCACATAGCCCTCAAAGGCGTGGCCGCACTCGTGGGTCAGCACGTCCACATCGCCGGAGGTGTTGTTCCAGTTGGCGAAGATGAAGGGGGCCTTGTAGCTGGGCAGGCTGGTCATGTAGCCGCCGGACATCTTGCCGGGGCGGCTTTCCACGTCAAACAGCTCGTTGTCCTGCATAAAGTCGATGAACTCGGCAGTCTCGGGGCTCAGCTCATGGTACATGGTGCGGGCGGCGTCCATGCGTGCCTGATAGCCCGGGATGGGCTTGGGGTTGCCGTCCTTGAAGATGATGGGCAGGTCGGTAAAGGTGGGGTGGGTGATGCCGGTGCGCTTGGCGCGCATGGCCATCACCTTTTGCAGCTCGGGCACAACGTCCCTTGCCACCTGATCCCGGAAGGCCTGAATTTCAGCCTGTCCGTAGCCGATACGGTTCATGCGCACATAGGAAAGCTCGCTGTAATCCTTGTAGCCCAGCACCTTGGCCTGCTGATTCAGGTTTTTGACGATCTTAGTGTACAGTGTGTCCAGCTCGTCCCGGTGGGCGTCAAAGTAACCGGCCTCGGCTTCATAAGCGGCGCGGCGCACGGTGGGGTCCAGATCCTCCTTGTAGGGGCCCAGCTGGGGGATGGTCAGCTGCTTGCCGTCCAGCTCCACCAGTGCGCCGCCGTAGATCTGCTGGTACTGGCTGACCAGCGCGTTGAACTCCTGCTGCAGCTCCACGGTGCGGTCGTCCATGCCCAGCACGGCGTTCTTCATACCGGCTACGCAGGTGGTGCCGAAGTGCTCGGTAAGGGCATCCACATAGGGGTTTGCCAGAAATGCCCGGCTGATCTCCACACTGGCGTTGGTCACGGCGGGGCCGTTGGCATCAAAAAAGTCCTGCTCGGCTTTCCAGTAGGCATCGCGGGTGTCACAGGTGTAGTGAATGTTGGCCAGCTGGGAGGCGGTGGTGTAGTCCGCAAAGGCGCGGCTCTGCTCGTAGTACACCTGAATGAGGGCGTCGCCGTCCTGCGCATCGGCGGCCTTGGCAGCCAGCTGCTTGCACCGTGCCAGCAGGGCGTTGATGTCCGGGCGGGTATAGGTCATTTCGCTGAATTTCATGGAAAATTTCCTTTCCGGGGCAGTTTCCCCTTTGGTATCTTGTGTTCATCTTACCACGTTCTGCGCCAAAAGAAAAGAGGGAGGCAGGCAAGCAAAAGTCCTACGTTTATACAACACTGCCAAAAATAAAAACGCTCCTTTGGCAAAGATGTCTGTTTGGGCGCTTGCAGTGCAGCAAAAAAAGGATTATAATGGCATCATCAACAGAGTAAGACCCTGCGCGTTAAGTGCCGCATCAACGGGGAGTTGTGCTGCGGACGAAGGTATTGACCGCGGTGCAGGGTCTGCATCCCGCTGCTGCATGGACTTGGGTGCAGGCGAGAGCCGTCTGCGGTTTTTGCCCGGAAGTGAATGTTGTTGGAATTCACGCCCTCCTTTGTGCGGTCTGTCACAGGGGAGGGCGTTTTTGCGTCCTGCCTGCTGTTCCTTTTTAAGGAGGACAACTACAATGAACGACAAAAAAACTTCGGTGCGTACCCTGACCATGCTGGCTTTGCTGGTAGCCATGAGCATCGTGTTCAGCCGGGTGCTGAGCATCTCCACCGGCTTCGTCCGGTTCAATCTGGGCAGTCTGCCGGTGCTGCTGGCGGGCATCCTCTTTGGACCGTGGGCGGGTTTCGTCGTGGGCATGGTGGCCGACATCATCGGCGGCGTGCTGGCGGGCTATGCCATCAATCCGCTCATCACGCTGGGCGCGGCCTCCATCGGCCTTGTAGGGGGCTTGGGCTGGCAGAAGCTTTCGCATCTGCGCACCGGCAACCGGCTGTGGTGCAGCGTGCTTGCAGCCCACTTCGTCGGCTCCATGGTCATCAATTCGCTGGCGCTCCACATCTTCTACGGCTATGCGTGGGCGGTGCTGGTGGCCCGCATCCCGAATGCGCTGGTGCTCACCGCAGTGAATACGGTGCTGCTGCGCATCCTGCTTGAGAATCGGGCGCTGATGGCGGTGGCGAAGCGGTAAGGGCTTGCGCAGTATTTTTAAGCAGGCTTGCGCGCTGGTGGCGCGGATTAAAGCGCTGTTGCAGTAGAGCCAGTTTTTTAAGCAGGTTCTCGCGCTGGTAGCGCGGGGGATGTTTTTTCTTTCGGTCAAATGGCTTGCGCTCCGCGCGGGCCAGAGGCAGGGAGGGGTGTTTCGACTCCCCCCTCCCTACCTCTGGACTCCACTCTCCCCGCAACGAGTTAAGGGCTGCTCGCCCTTAACAATTCCAAAGAAGAAGTCGAAACGGAAAAAAGCTAGCCGCTGCGCTTAACGCTTTTTTCTCGTTTCTCCCATTTGCTGCTTCGCAGCAGACTTTACGCCCTTGCAGAACGTAAAGTTCTGCGAAAACGTAACACCATCGGCGGAGCCGTAAACCGGAGAAGTACAAAAAATGCGTTTAGCGAAGCGGCTAGCATTTTTGTGCTTCGACAACTCCTTCGGGGTCTGAAAGGGGCGAGCAGCCCCTTTCTCGTG
>OHSO01001034.1_pt1 | contig 13180 bp, 10 predicted proteins | sample 1578651 | NCBI WGS metagenome assembly OHSO01 (sample SAMEA3879524, study PRJEB24766) | human gut metagenome | biome: human-associated habitat; feature: feces | place: USA | collected 1985/1987 | reverse complement strand
ATCTTAGTCTAACTTTTTAATAATACATTATAGGAAGAAATAAGTCAAAAAAATTGCAATTTATTCTTAAAGCAAGTATAATTCAACTAATTAATTTAAAGAAAGGAACACTGTTATTATGATTCTTTCCTGTAATAATATAAGTAAATCTTTTGGAACAGATGTTATTATCAAATCCTGTTCTTTTAATATTGAAGACCACGAAAAAGCAGCTATCGTTGGTATCAACGGTGCTGGAAAGTCTACTCTTTTAAAGATTATAACCGGAATTGAACCTGCTGACACAGGACTTGTAACGTTAGCTAAGGACAAGACTTTAGGTTATCTTTCACAGCAGCAAAATCTTAATTCAGACAACACAATTTATGATGAGCTTTTATCTGTGAAGCAATATATCCTTGATATGGAAGCACAGCTAAGAAGTATTGAGAACCAGATGAAATCAGCAGATGATACAGCTCTTGAAACACTTATGAAGAAATATTCAGACCTTAACCACGAGTTTGAATTAAACAACGGTTACGCTTACAAAAGCGAGATAACTGGTGTTCTTAAAGGCCTTGGCTTTGCAGAAGAAGATTTCACACTTAATGTTAATACTTTATCAGGCGGACAAAAGACACGGGTTGCACTTGGCAGGCTTTTATTATCAAAGCCTGATATTATACTTCTTGACGAGCCTACCAACCACCTTGATATGGAGTCTATAAGCTGGCTGGAGAACTATCTGCTTAACTACAGTGGTGCTGTACTTATAGTTGCCCACGACAGATATTTCCTTGACAAGATAGTAAGCAAGATTATCGAGTTAGACAATGGCAATGCAACTGTATTCTCAGGCAACTATACTGATTACGCTTCAAAGAAAGCTATCCTGCGCAATATGCAGCTAAAGGAATATCTTAACCAGCAGCGTGAAATCAAACATCAGGAGGAGGTTATAACAAAGCTTAAGCAGTTCAACCGTGAGAAATCTATTAAAAGAGCTGAAAGCCGTGAAAAAATGCTTAACAAGATGGAATTTGTCGATAAGCCTGAAATTTTAAACGACAAAATGGATATTAAGCTTGAACCTAATGTAATAAGCGGTAATGATGTCCTTACTGTAGACAACCTTACTAAAGGTTTTGACGGAACTGTTCTTTTTGATAACATATGCTTCCAGATTAAACGTGGTGAACGCGTAGCACTTATCGGAAGTAACGGAACAGGCAAGACAACAATATTAAAATTAATTAATGGAATTATACCTGCCGATTCAGGCTCGATATATCTTGGTGCTAAAGTAAATATTGGTTATTATGATCAGGAACACCACGTTCTTGACCCTGACAAGACTATTTTTGATGAAATCAGGGATGCTTACCCAGACCTTAATAATACACAGATAAGAAATACACTTGCAGCATTTTTATTCACCAATGAAGATGTATTTAAGTATATAAAAGACTTAAGCGGTGGCGAGCGCGGACGTGTATCATTAGCCAAACTTATGCTCTCTAATGCCAACTTCCTTATATTAGATGAGCCTACTAACCACCTTGATATCACTTCAAAGGAAATTCTTGAAAATGCACTTAATAGTTACACAGGTACTGTCCTGTTCGTATCACACGACAGATACTTTATTAATTCTACTGCAACAAGAATTATTGAGCTTGCCAATAAAACAGTTGTTAATTATATTGGTAATTATGACTATTATCTTGAAAAAAAGGATATACTAGGAGCAAAACCAATAACCAATAACATTCCTAAATCCAGCAGTTCAGCCATTTCAAAGCTTAACTGGCAGGAAGAAAAGGTAAAGCAGGCACAGCAAAAGAAGATTAAAAACGAAATCAAGCGTACTGAAGAACGCATGGCTTTAATTGAGGCTGAGATTGAGGAACTTGATAATATGTACGCCGACCCTGCCATAAGCAGTGATACTGCCAAACTTATGGAAATACACACCAGGAAGGAAGCTCTTAGCAAAGAGCTTGATGAGCTATATGATAAATGGGGGGAATTAACATTATAATTCCAATACCAAAAACAGCGAAAAATGCCGAAATAAGGCAATTCTTAAGCGTTTTTTATTGACAAAATTACCTATATGGAGTATAAATAACCTATACTTATTATTACTTATTTCATTTAAGGAGGATGTAGTTTATTATGAATAAGACAGAGTTAGTTGCTGCAATCGCAGAGAAGGCTGAACTTTCAAAGAAGGATGCTGAGAAGGCTTTAAAGGCTTTCACAGAAACTGTTGCTGAACAGTTAAAGAATGGTGACAAGATTCAGTTAGTTGGTTTCGGTACTTTCGAAGTTGCTGAAAGAGCTGCTAGAACAGGTCAGAATCCTCAGACAGGTAAGGCTATTGAAATTCCTGCTTCTAAGGCACCTAAGTTTAAGGCTGGTAAGGCTTTAAAGGATACTGTTAACAGCACAAAGAAGAAAAAGTAATTAATTATTACTTAACCGGAAGCCAAGAGCAGCTGCTTTTGGCTTTTCCTTTTTTTATAGATATTATTTATGATACCAGGGTCAGAATCCGAAGCTTTTGCCCCGGCATCTATTTATAGAATTACAGTTATAAGCAGATTGGAGTAAACATGGAAATAGAGCGCAAATTTCTCGTATCACAGATACCAGGCGACATAGCACAGTATAAGTGCAGATTTATTGAACAGGCATATCTTTGTACGAATCCTGTTGTCCGTGTACGCCGCGACAACGATGATTATTATCTCACATACAAATCCAACGGCTTTGTTGCCCGTGAAGAATATAACCTTCCGCTCACGCAGGAAAGCTATGAACATCTTCTTGGCAAGGCTGATGGCAACATAATCACCAAAAGAAGATACGAGATACCTATAGAATATGACTACTATATGCCTGATGAGATATGCAGGAACAATCCTGACCACGCACCTTTTCTTACGATAGAGCTTGATATATTTGAGGGGAAGTTCGCCGGAACGGTTCTTGCCGAAGTTGAATTCGCTTCAGAGGAAGAGGCCGGAGCTTTCATTCCTCCCGACTGGTTCCTGGAAGACGTATCATACTCATCCGAATATCATAACAGTAATATGAGCATGCGCACATTCTGATATGAGTATGCACAGGAATGGAGATTATAATGGATATCACAAAGATAAAAAAACAGTTTAAAATACTTTTAGCAAGTTTTGAACATTCTGCCAAAATTCTTTTTAAATGGCTTATGTGTTCAGTAATTATCGGTCTTTTAATCGGACTTATAGGCTCACTGTTCTATTGGGCAATATCAGCTGCTACAACATTCCGCACAGAGCATGCTTATATACATTTTCTGCTGCCGTTAAGCGGTCTTTTGATAATCGGCCTGTATCAGCTCCTGCATTCTCTTAAGAATTCAGGTACCAACCTTGTTATTAAGGCTATACAAAGCAACGAAGAAGTCCCTCTTAAGGTGTCATTCCTTATAATAGTATCGACTTTCATAACTCACCTTTTTGGCGGTTCTGCCGGCCGTGAAGGAGCTGCGCTCCAGATTGGCGGTTCATTCGGCAATTACATTGGCAAAAAGCTTAAGTTTGACGAGCGTGACACCAAGATTCTCATTATGTGCGGAATGAGCGCATGCTTCTCCGCACTGTTTGGCACTCCGATGGCGGCTGCCGTATTCTCAATGGAAGTTGTAAGTGTCGGACTTATGCACTATGCTGCTTTGGTTCCGTGCGTACTTGCCTCTTTAATTGCTGCAGGCGTTGCGGGATTTTTCAATATAACACCAACTGCATTTACAATAGGCAGTATTCCGGCAATGACACTGTCAGGCGGAATCAAAACAATTATTCTCGCTGCACTGTTTGCCGCAGCTAGCATACTGTTCTGCGTTACTCTTCATAAGAATGAAGAGATTTTTGCAAAACTGTTTAAAAATCAATATATCCGCATACTTGTAAGCGGCTGTATCGTTGTGCTTCTTAACACACTTCTCGGCACAACCGATTACATGGGTGCCGGCGGCGGCGTCATCGCACGAAGCTTCACAGGCAGTGAGGCATGGTATGTATTCCTTCTCAAAATTATATTAACCGCATTGACGCTGTCCGGAGGTTTCAAAGGCGGTGAGATTGTTCCATCACTCTTTATAGGAGCAACTCTCGGCAGCTTTTTATCATCAATATTCGGCCTTCCTCCGGCACTTTGTGCAGCATGCGGCATGGTCGCCGTCTTCTGCGGCGTTACGAACTGCCCTATTACATCTCTTCTCATGGCTGTTGAGATGTTTGGAACAGGGGCGGTACACTATTGCATACTTGCAATCGCAATAAGCTATCTTCTTTCCGGATACTACAGCCTTTACAGCAGCCAGAAGATTGTATACTCCAAGTATGAACCGCGCTACATCAATCGTAATGCAAAGCAATGATATAACATAAATCATGGTCAGAATTAAAAATGGGATGTGAAAAATAAACCACTTTTCACATCCCGTTTTTATTTTAATATCAGCCTATTACATCACTCATGTCATACATGCCTGCCGGCTTACCTGCCAGGAACTTGGCAGCTTCAATAGCACCCTTTGCAAATACAGCCTTAGAGTAGGCAGTATGCTTGAATTCTATGACCTCATCCTCTCCGGCAAATATCACTTCGTGCTCACCAACGATTGTTCCGCCTCTTACCGCACTGATTCCTATCTCCTTAGGATCACGCTTCCTGCGCTCCTGACTTCTGTCATACTTATAATAATATCCATCAGGAAGTACATCCTTAATTGAATCTGCAAGAGCAAGTGCTGTTCCGCTCGGTGCGTCAAGCTTCTGGTTATGATGCTTCTCTACTATCTCGACGTCAAATCCGGCAGGATTGAACACCTTCGCCGCCTGTGCAAGGAGCTTGAACAGAGTATTGATACCAAGTGACATATTGGCAGACTTAAGAACTGCTACCTGCTTTGATGTCTCATTGATTCTCTCTATCTGCTCATCGCTTAATCCTGTTGTACATACTACAACCGGAACCTGATTCTTAGCAGAGAACTCAAGGAGCTTATCTACTGCCTTGGCTGAAGTAAAATCGATTATTACATCTGCCTTGACTACGCAGCTGTCTATTGACGGAAATACAGGATATTTGTTGTGCCCGTCATCAAATGGATCAACTCCCGCAACTATCTGTGCATTCTCATCACCTTCCAGCAGATTGGTAATCATCTGTCCCATCTTGCCATTACAGCCGTGCATTATTATTCTTGTCATTATAATCCTCGTTTCTGCGGCATATACCGCTTATCGAATAGTTATACTATTACCGGTTCTTATAAAAGTATTATTACTTCAGAAGTCCGTAATTCTTAAGAGCGTTCTTAAGAGTCTCAAGATTCTTGTCTTCCATTGGTGAAAGAGGCATTCTGAGTGGTCCTACTTCCATTCCCATAAGATTAAGCGCATGCTTTACAGGGATTGGATTAACCTCACAGAAAAGTGCATCTATAAGCTCAATAGCCTCAAGCTGAAGCTTTCTGCTGGCCTCAACATTGCCTGCAAGATACTCTGCGACAATATCATGTGTCTTCTTAGGAGCAACATTGGAAAGCACTGATATAACACCCTTGCCGCCAAGTGAAAGGATAGGTACTATCTGGTCATCATTACCTGAGTACATATCAATACATCCGTCTGCAAGTGACATAAGCTTTGCTGCCTGTGAAATATTACCTGTTGCTTCCTTAATACCTACAATGTTATCTACTGTCTTAGCAAGAGTAACTGCTGTCTCCGGAAGTATGTTACAGCCTGTTCTGCTTGGTACATTATACATGATTATAGGAAGGTCTACTGACTTTGCAATTGTTGTATAATGTGCAATAAGTCCCTTCTGTGTAGCCTTGTTATAATACGGTGTTACAACAAGAAGACCGTCAACGCCTACACTCTGTGCTTCCTGTGAGAGGAATACTGCAGACTCAGTGCAGTTAGAGCCTGTTCCTGCAATTACAGGAATTCTCTTATTAACATGTGATACAGTAAATTCAATTGCATCAAGATGTTCCTTCTCGCTTAATGTTGATGCTTCACCTGTTGTTCCGCACACAATAATGGCATCTGTTCCGTTATCTACCTGATAATCAATAAACTCTGCCATCTTATCATAATTAATCTCTCCGTTAGCCTTCATAGGCGTAATCATTGCAACGCCTGCGCCCTCAAATATTGCCATACTTCTTTTTCCTTTCATTATTAGATCTGCATCATTAAAAAAAGCCCTTACGGGGCTGCAAAAAGAGGACGTGAGAAGTCCATCCTTTAAGTAGCCCTCCATCTTAAGAATCTGCTGTCAAAAAGCTATCCTAAAGATGACAGTGACATGGCTGTTAACCATGCCCCCAGCAATGAAAGCCAGCACCTTCATCACTTCGGCGTCATCCCCTTTGAAATGGTTTCTTCTGTATCTGTTACATCCGCCATTCTACTCTTGAATTACGCACCTCTACTTTTTATATGCTTACTATAGCATTATGCTTCTTATATGTCAATAAATCTGCAAATCTATAATTTTTTTGTAATTTTCACATTGCCAAAGTACCAATTATATAGTATTATAGTACTATGTTTTGTAAATGTATTATCATGAATAAGGAGCTTAATGAAAAATAAAATTCTTACAATTATATTTCTGTTATTAATTGTTCTGTTATTTCCAGCCATATTAAAGTGCAATAATATAAAGCCTCATTCTGACAGGCTTATAAGCAGTAATGTATCAGATATAACAGATTCTGTCGAACCGGCTGCGGCAGGCGATTATCCACCGGATTCATATAACTGCTCATATACTATATCAGATAATGAAAGCAAGCGTTTTGTCTACATAAAAGGCTTTTGGACATCTGTAACCGTATATGCAGATGACGATATCATATACTCCGGCAATGATAAGAACCCGAATAATGATATGTCTGTATGCTGGTTCAGTATTCCGGCAGGAACAGGTGAACACACTTTGTATATACATGCCGTTTCTAAAAAGACACATTATAATGATGAGGTAATTTCAGAAATTATCCTTGCAGACAAAGGTGATTTTAACGAATACATTTTCATGAACAACATTTATGCATTTATATTCTTCATATTTGCATTAATAACAGGTCTTCTGTGTCTTATAGGAGCATTAAGCATGCGCCGCCGTGTATCACAGAACAGTTATCTGACATTCACATACCTTGGCATATTTATATTACTTGCAGGCACATGGCTTCTGCTCGACTCGAAGCTGCTTCTTCTTGTAACTAACAGAACCGCACTTATATCACTTGCTTCATATACAGTATTTATGCTTATGCCTGCCGTACTGATAATGTATATAAGTGAGATGTCTTCCGGCAGCCAGCGTCCTTATTATATATTATGCGGAATAATACTTGCCAACACTGCATTATATCTTATAAGTTATATCCTGGCACCTGTTATGATTCCGTATGCACTCTCAGCATGCCATATAATGATTATGTCCGCTATCATATATGTTCTGTACAGATGCATACGTAGTGCAGGAAGTTATAACACACCTGAACTAAAAAGCATCCTTGCAGGATTTATATTTATGTGTCTGTTTTCACTTATGGCGCTTATATCATTCTATATAAGCAGCTCATCGCATTATTCTTATGTATACGCCATAGGACTTGCCATATTCATCACATGCATGATTACAGGATCTTTGCAGCGGATGTACAGCTATATAACCGACAATGCCAACGTAAGCGCCTACAAGCAGCTGGCTTACATTGATTCGCTTACCGGTCTCATGAATAAAGCTTCATTCACGACCGAACACATTAAGCCGATTACATCTCCTACAGCATATATCATGTTCGACCTTAACGGACTTAAGCACACCAATGACACTTACGGACACAAAGAAGGCGATGAACTGATAGCTGCAGCGGCTGAATGTATCCGTGCAGTATTCGGACGCATTGGCAAATGCTACCGTTTTGGAGGCGATGAGCTGATTGTTATTCTGTACGGATTCAAAGCCAGGGATATTGATGCTCTTCTCAATTACAAATTACCGGCTGTCATAAACTCATGCAACTCCAATAGAGACATTCCGCTTGATGTTTCATATGGATATGCGATATGTAGCGATGATTCTGTAACACGTCACGAATTATTCAAACAGGCTGATGAACGCATGTATGCAATGAAAAAGAGTGTAGAAGGCTGCTCCCGGTAAACAGATAATGTATATGTGCTTCTCTCTTATTCAATATAAAAATGCTGCCATGCATGTGTCACTTCGTCTTCGGGCACAGTTCCCGGGCGATGTATTCATGCATGGCAGCATCCAATTAAGTGATATTTATATCTGCCGATTACTGTTCGTCTATATCTTCATGGCCTTCTGCAGCAGTAACCGTATCAGGCTCACTCTTATCCGCAAGTTCTATCTTGCTGATTGATACCTCATATGCCACTCTCTTCTCTACCTCAGTCTCACTGATCTTCTTGGCATATTCACGGCTCTGGACTCTTCCCCATACAAGGAGATGTGCTCCAACCTCAAGAGAAGCTGCATATCGTGCATTACGTCCCCATGCGATACATGGAATGTAATCCGACTTACCGTAAGGTCTGTTGACAGCTATAAGGACATCTGCTATCTCTCTTCCGAGAGGCGTCTTTCTATAAATAGGAGGCTTGCAGATGAATCCGTCAAGATATATCTGATTCGACTTATTCTGCTCTTCCGGCTCTTCATCAACAAACTGAAGCTCTCTGACAAATATTGAAAGCATAAGTCTGTTCTTTGTACCCTCATGCTTATTATATGATCTGAACTGGCCGATTACTTCAATCATCTTATCTCTGTAATCCTGTGTCACATCAATAAGTCTCTCCGAGATCATGAGAGGAATAACGTCTGCCATATTGCTCAGTCTGTTAACTGACACATTGACGATATAAAATCCTTCCCCAAATACCTCATGACTGTACTGAAACTCAGATACGATTCTGCCAACAATACATACCTTGTTATTTTCTATTACCTTGTCTACCATTTTGATTTCTCCCTTCGTTCTTCTCATTCTACTATATTGCGCGCTTAATAAGCATATTCCAGATATAGTAGTTTTGTCTATAAAATCTTATCGACCATATTTGATATAATACATCAAACACTCTACATATTGTAACATTTCACAAAATAATCACAAGTAAATTTTCGGTTAAGAATTTTAAATTTTAATAAAGCAAAAATCTCCTCACACCAGTATTCACGCCATTGTGAGGAGATTATCATGTTATATCTTATTAAAGTTTATACAATAATTACTTGCGGTTAGCTCTGTAACGCTGTGTCGAATCAAGTATCTTCTTGCGGATTCTAAGTGACTTAGGAGTTACTTCAAGAAGCTCATCCGTATCAATGTAGTCAAGTGCCTGCTCAAGGCTTAATATCTTAGGCGGTACAAGTCTGAGTGCCTCATCCGAACTTGAAGATCTTGTGTTGGTAAGATGCTTTGTCTTACATACGTTAACCTCAATATCCTCGGCACGTGGATTCTCACCAACTATCATTCCGGCATATACTTTCTCGCCAGGTCCGATGAAGAGCTGTCCACGCTCCTGTGCATTGAACAGACCATATGTTATTGCTTCGCCTGACTCATAAGCTATAAGTGAACCCTGCTTTCTGTACTGGATATCACCCTTGTATTCTTCATAGCCCTCAAATGAAGTATTAAGAATACCATTACCCTTTGTATCTGTCATGAACTCTCCACGATAACCTATAAGTCCTCTTGAAGGTATTGAGAACTGAAGTCTCGTATAACCGCCATTGATAGGTGTCATGCCAAGAAGTTCACCCTTACGCTGGCTGAGCTTCTGGATTACGTTTCCTGAGAATTCTTCAGGGACATCAACATACGCAAGCTCGATTGGTTCAAGCTTTCTTCCTCTCTCATCATAATGATAGAGAACCTCTGCCTTACTTACCGCAAATTCAAAGCCTTCACGTCGCATGTTCTCGATAAGTACCGAGAGGTGAAGCTCACCACGTCCTGATACCTTGAATGAATCCATTCCTTCATTCTCCTCAACACGAAGGCTGACATCTGTATTGAGCTCGCGGAAAAGTCTGTCTCTGATATGTCTTGATGTTACAAACTTACCTTCCTGACCTGCGAGCGGACTGTCATTAACCATGAAATCCATAGACAGTGTAGGCTCTGAAATCTTCTGGAAAGGTATTGCCTCAGGGTTATCTACTGAGCAGATTGTATCACCGATTCGTATATCAGGAATACCTGAAATAGCTACGATAGAACCTATCTTAGCCTCGTTAACCTCTATCTTGTTAAGTCCCTCAAACTCATAGAGCTTGTTAATCTTAACTCTCTTGCGGAAATCAGGGTCATGGTGGTTAACAAGCATTACTTCCTGATTAACCTTGATTGAACCGTTATCAACCTTACCAACACCGATACGTCCTACATAGTCGTTATAATCAATCGTGCTTATAAGTACCTGTGTAGGTGCATCAGGGTCACCTTCAGGTGCCGGAATACTGTTGATAATTGTCTCAAACAAAGGTGTCATATCCTTACGCTCATCATCAAGATCAAGTACCGCAAATCCGGACTTTGCTGATGCAAATACAAACGGACAGTCAAGCTGATCGTCATTAGCATCAAGATCGATAAATAGCTCAAGAATCTCATCTATTACTTCCTGAGGTCTCGCCTCAGGTCTGTCTATCTTATTAATACATACAATAACTGAAAGATCAAGCTCAAGTGCTTTCTGAAGAACGAACTTTGTCTGAGGCATTACGCCTTCATATGCATCTACTACAAGGACAACACCATTAACCATCTTGAGTACACGCTCTACCTCACCACCAAAATCAGCATGTCCCGGAGTATCGATAATGTTAATCTTTGTTCCGTTATAATTAATGGCAGTGTTCTTAGATAAGATTGTGATACCTCTCTCACGCTCAATATCATTAGAGTCCATAACACGCTCTGCCACTTCCTGATTAGCACGGAATGTACCGCTCTGCTTAAGGAGCTGGTCTACAAGCGTTGTCTTACCATGGTCAACGTGGGCTATAATTGCAATGTTTCTTACGTCCTCGCGCTTAGTTCTCATCTTTAATCCTTTCCTGCCCGGCTGAGGGCTTCCTATTAAATTAAATGTCAAATAAAAATATTTTTTGTAACTTTAATATTCTATCACACTATAATCGGATTGCAAGAAAAACTTACAAATTATTTTTTATTGCGAACGCTCCCCGTATGTGGTAAGTTATATTTTATACAGTTTTATCATTAACAGGAGCGTACACGATATGAACTTTTTAGAAGAAAGAATTGCAAGGGACGGAATTGTAAAAGAAGGTAATGTGCTTAAGGTTGACAGCTTCCTTAACCACCAGATGGACATCAGGCTTTTCGATGAGATAGGCGCTGAATTCAAGCGTCGTTTTGCTGATGCCGGCATTAACAAGATTCTTACTATCGAAGCTTCAGGTATAGGCATTGCCTGCATTGCTGCCAGGCATTTTGACGTACCTGTTGTATTTGCCAAGAAATCAAAGAGCATTAATATAGAAGGAGAAGTATATGTTGCCGAGGTTGAATCATTCACCCACAAGTGTAAGAACAATGTTATTGTCTCCAAGAAGTTCTTAAACCCGAAAGACCGTGTGCTTATCATTGATGATTTTCTTGCCAACGGATGCGCCCTTCAGGGTCTTATCTCTATTGTGAATGAATCCGGAGCAACCGTTGAAGGCATTGGTATTGCAATTGAAAAAGGCTTCCAGCCAGGCGGCAGAATCATCCGCAATCTCGGATACCACCTTGAGTCTCTTGCAATTGTTGACAGCATGAATGCAGAAGACGGAACAATCAGCTTCAGAGAACAGTAATCACTATTATATTAATACACACGGAGAATAATTCAATGGATGATAAAATCAAAAACAAATCTAATAATTCAAATACTTCAAATACTTCGATAGATAATCTCTACAGGCTTGACGGCAGGGTATCCATACAACAGGCGGTTCCTTTTGGACTGCAGCACATTCTTGCCATGTTTGTAGCCAATATTGCTCCTATATTTATAGTAGCAGGTGCCAGCGGTCTGACAACCGAACAGTCGGCAATGCTTATCCAGAGTGCAATGCTTATTGCCGGAATAGGTACTCTTATCCAGCTGTTTCCTATATTCCGGTTAGGCTCAGGTCTTCCTATAGTAATGGGTATCAGCTTTACATTTGTTTCAATATTCTGTTATATCGGGCCGGTCTACGGTTATAATGCAATTGTAGGTGCCGTGCTTATCGGCGGTCTGATAGAAGGCTGTCTAGGTCTGTTTGCCCGGTACTGGATTAAGCTCATCACTCCTATCGTGGCTGCAAGTGTTGTTACGGCAATCGGATTCTCACTGCTGTCTGTTGGTGCTTCTTCATTCGGAGGCGGCAGCGGAAGTGAGGCTTTCGGTTCCGCAACCAACTGGATTCTCGGAAGTATAACTCTTATCTGCTGTATACTCTTTAATATATTTGCAAAATCATACCTTAAGCAGCTTTCAGTCCTCTTCGGCCTTGTTGTCGGTTATATTATCGCCATATTCCTCGGTGTTGTTGATTTCTCTGCACTGCATGGAAGCGCAATTATTGCATTACCGTCAATTATGCCTTTCAAGCCTGAATTCAATCTGAACGCCATTGTGTCGGTAACACTGATATTCCTTGTATCTGCAACAGAGACAATCGGCGATACATCCGCTCTTGCAGCCACAGGTCTCGGACGCGATGCTACACTTAAGGAGACATCAGGTTCAATTGCCTGTGACGGATTCATAAGTGCTCTCTCGTCAGTATTTGGCTGCCTGCCTATCACATCATTCAGCCAGAATGTAGGTCTTGTAGCCATGACTAAGGTAGTTAACCGTTTTGCGATTGCAACAGGTGCCGTAATTATGATTCTTGCCGGTGTATTCCCGATTCTCGGTTCACTGCTTGCCACACTTCCTGACGCGGTGCTTGGCGGTTGTACGATAATGATGTTCGGCAACATTGTAATCAGTGGTCTGCAGATGATCAGCAAATGCGGCTATACACAGCGTAATATTACCATTGCTGCCCTGTCACTGAGTGTCGGAATCGGCTT
>OHSO01001031.1_pt1 | contig 13207 bp, 11 predicted proteins | sample 1578651 | NCBI WGS metagenome assembly OHSO01 (sample SAMEA3879524, study PRJEB24766) | human gut metagenome | biome: human-associated habitat; feature: feces | place: USA | collected 1985/1987 | reverse complement strand
TGCCGGGCAAAGGCGAAGTACAGCTTACCGGACAACTCGGAGATGTGATGAAAGAGTCCGCACAGGCAGGCTTAAGTTATATCCGTTCGGTAGGGGAAGAATATCATATTCCAAAGAAGTTTTTTCAGGAAAATGACATTCATATCCATATCCCGGAGGGGGCAGTGCCAAAAGACGGACCGTCCGCAGGTATCACGATGGCGACGGCAATGCTTTCTGCGATCACACAGACTCCGGTTCGTGCGGATGTCGCAATGACAGGAGAGATCACACTGCGCGGCAGAGTTCTCCCGATCGGTGGCTTAAAAGAAAAGATCCTTGCAGCGAAGAATGCCGGAATCAAAACGATCTGCATTCCGAAGAAAAACGAGAAGGATGTGGAGGAAATTTCCTCAGAAATCAAAAAAGGTCTTGAACTTGTATTTGTGGAAAAAATGCAGGAAGTGCTGGAAGTGGCATTTGTAAAAAGGAGAAAAACATGGTAATAAAAAATGTAAACCTGGAAATTGTCTGCGGTGTGACCAGCAAGGTGCCGGATACCGCATATGCGGAGGTGGCTTTTGCAGGAAAATCAAACGTTGGAAAATCATCTCTGATCAATGCGCTGATGAACCGCAAAGCACTGGCACGTACTTCCGCACAGCCTGGAAAAACGCAGACCATCAACTTTTACAATATCAACGATGCCATGTACCTTGTCGATCTTCCGGGATACGGCTATGCAAAGGCATCCGAGGAAGTGAAGGCAAAGTGGGGAAAAATGATCGAGAATTACCTTCACACTTCAAAGCAGTTAAAGGCAGTCTTTCTTTTGATCGATATCCGCCACGATCCGTCTGCAAACGACAGAATGATGTATGAGTGGATGGTGTATCAGGGATTTGCACCGATCATTATTGCGACCAAACTCGATAAGATCAAACGAAGCCAGATCCAGAAAAATGTCAAAGCGATCCGCGAGGGCTTAAATGTACAGCCGGGAACCACGATCATTCCGTTTTCTGCAGAGACGAAGCAGGGGCGTGACGAGATCTGGGAGCTGATCGATTCTTTCGTGCTGCCGCAGGAAGAAAAATAGCCTGTTTAAAAATATGTCAGAATATGGTATGCTGAAACTATAAAAATTTACAAAAAGCAGAAAATCTTAACAGGAAGCAAACTCTTATCAGATTGCGCCTGTATGAGGTTCATGCTAAAATAATCACTATGACGAAGAGTCAGTATCGGAGGATAGCCATGAAAAAGAAAAAAATCGTAATAGCACTTGGTCATGAAGCACTTGGTACCACATTACCGGAGCAGAAAGAGGCAACAAAACGCACTGCAAAAGCGGTTGCTGACTTTATCCGTGATGATTATCAGGTAGTCATTACACACAGTAACGGGCCACAGGTTGGTATGATCCATACAGCAATGAATGAGTTCTGCAGATTATATCCGGAGTATACCGCTACGCCAATGTCTGTATGTTCTGCAATGAGTCAGGGATATATCGGTTACGATTTACAGAATGCTATCCGTGCCGAGCTGCTGAATAAGGGAATTTATAAGACAGTTTCCACAGTTCTGACACAGGTTGTTGTCGATCCATATGATGAGGCTTTTTACAAACCAGGTAAGGTGATCGGACGTGTGATGACAGAAGAAGAAGCTGAGGCAGAGGAGAAAAAAGGAAATCATGTCACAGCAGTAGAAGGAGGATTCCGCCGTATCGTTGCAGCACCGAAGCCAATGGATATCGTTGAAATCGATGCGATCCGTGCATTATCGGATGCAGATCAGGTTGTTGTTGCCTGCGGAGGTGGAGGTATTCCGGTACTTGCACAGGACAATAATTTAAAAGGTGCGAGTGCAGTCATTGAAAAAGACCTTGCAGCAGGAAAATTAGCAGAACTTTTAGATGCTGACATGTTAGTCATTTTAACAAGTGTGGACAATGTATGTCTGAATTACGGCACAGAGAATGAGAAACCTCTTTCGACCATGACTGTTGCAGAAGCAAAACAGTATATGGAAGAAGGTCAGTTCGGAGAGGATGACATGCTGCCAAAGATTCAGGCGGCCATTGATTTTATTGGAGATTCCGCAATCCGTTCCGTACTTATTACAAAGCTGAACAAAGACGGCACCTATGTGAGCGGTGGACCGGGTACGATGATCACGAAATAAACTGCCATTTTTATGGTAATAATAAGACTGAATCGATTGCCGAAAATAAATTTTTTTACGAGGAAAAAAGATGTTTAGAAAAACAAAAATTGTTTGTACTTTAGGACCTTCAACAGATAAGGAAGGTGTATTAAAACGCCTGATCGAAGAGGGAATGAACGTTGCCCGTTTTAATTTTTCCCATGGTGACCATGAGGAGCAGTTAGGACGCCTTCAGATGTTACAGAAACTTCGTAAGGAATTAAAGCGTCCAGTCGCAGCACTGCTTGACACAAAAGGACCGGAGATCCGCCTGAGAGATTTTACGGACGGAAAAGTCGAACTTAAGGATGGACAGACTTTTACCCTGACAACCGATGAGATTATGGGAGATGCAAAACGTGTTTCCATTACTTATAAAAACCTGCCGGAGGATGTAAAACCGGGAGATCGCATTCTGATCGATGATGGTCTGATCGGAATGGAAGTAAAAGAAATCAAGGTGACATCTGGTGCAAAGGCAGATAAAGATGGCAATAAGCCAAAAGATATCATCTGCCAGGTGTTAAATGGCGGTGTGATCTCCAACAGAAAAGGAGGCTCCGACTGGAGACAGTTTGACATTGTGGAAGGTGGAATAGCAAACGACAGGATATTCAACACAATCGAGTTATACTCCTCTGGCTTGATTTCCGAAAACGAGGCTCTTCAAAGATTGATTTATGAAAAGCCTAACAATCAAATCTGCATTCTTAACCAGGATATTATCGATAATCACTTGACATTTGTTGAGGCGCGTGAAATAAAAGAGGAAGAACAATGAACGGAAATCCTTTAATAAATGAGACCCTGCTCCAAATGAAATATGCCAGAGTCATTTCTCTATTGGCCCAAAGGTTAGGTATTTCCGATGAGAATGCGATGGCTGTTTTCTATAATTCAAAGACCTACTGCAATCTCAACGACTTAAGAAACGGTCTGCAGAATATGAGTGACGCCTTTCTGGTTGATGAGATCATCCAAGAATCTTCCGCCCCTGACGCAAGGCATAGAGAATAGAGTTTTAAGGAATCCACTCAAAAAGAAACACCGCGTTCAAAAAATAAAAATTCCAGAATTTTGGTAACGTGCAAAATTCTGGAATTTTCTATTTTTGAACGCCAAAGTCACTTCGACAAGTTCAGTGACCGACGCGGGAACTAGCTGATGAACAGGAGCTCGCGGTACTTCGGGAGAGGCCAGGTGCGGTTGTCCACGATCTCCTCAAGCTTGTCGATCGGACGGCGGAGGGCGGAGAAGCTCTCGGCTATCTCGTGGTAGGCCACGGCTTTGGCATATTCATCCTCAAGGACATTCGCCCTCTTGCGCGCCTCGACCATCGCGGTCGCCTTCTCGCGGATCTGGTCAACATATTTCGAGATGCCGCGGATGAGGTAGATCTCCTCCCTGCACTCCTCGGTGCCGCCGAAGACCTCCTTGCTCAAGGAAACCTCCTGCAGGAGTCTGGACTTATATTCAAGGGCGGCGGGGATGATGTGGTTGATCGCCATCCTCGCCATCACGCGCGACTCGATCTGGATCATCTTGCTGTAGGTCTCCCATTTCACCTCGTTGCGGGCTTCAAGCTCGGCACGCTTCATCACGTTGAGACTCTCAAACATCTTCACGCTCGACTCGTCGAGATAGCGGTCGAAGATGACTGGACATGATGTCTCGCAGTCAAGACCACGACGCTTGGCTTCCTCAACCCACTCGTCGGAGTAGCCGTTGCCATCGAAGTGGATGGGCTGGCAGGTCTTGAGGTCTTCGCGAACCACGTCGATGATGGCGCTTATCTTGTCCTCGCCCTTGGCGATGAGTGCGTCTACACGGCTCTTGAAGTCGTTGAGCGCCTCAGCCACTGCGGCGTTGAGGGCAATCATTGCCGAGGCGCAGTTGGCCTCTGAACCTACGGCGCGGAATTCGAAGCGGTTGCCGGTGAAGGCGAAGGGAGAGGTGCGGTTGCGGTCGGTGTTGTCGATGAGCAGCTCGGGGATGCCGGGGATATCGAGGTTCATGCCCTGCTTGCCCTTCATCGAGAAGAGGTCGTCCTTGTCGGCTTTGACGATATGGTCGAGCAGGTCGGTGAGCTGTCGGCCCAGGAAGCTGGAAATGATGGCGGGTGGCGCCTCATTGGCTCCGAGTCGGTGGGCATTGGTGGCGCTCATGATGGAAGCCTTGATGAGTCCGTTGTGACGGTACACGCCCATGAGGGTCTCGACGATGAATACCACGAAGCGCAGATTGTCCTCGGGAGTCTTGCCCGGAGCGTGGAGCAGCACACCCGTGTCGGTCGAGAGACTCCAGTTGTTGTGCTTACCCGAACCATTGATGCCGGCAAAGGGCTTCTCGTGGAGCAACACACGGAACCCGTGGCGACGCGCAACCTTCTTCATGACCGACATGATAAGCATATTGTGGTCTACAGCCAAGTTGCACTCCTCGAAGATGGGCGCCAGCTCAAACTGGTTGGGCGCAACCTCGTTGTGACGGGTCTTGCAGGGGATGCCAAGGGCAAGAGCCTCGATTTCCAGGTCCTTCATAAAGGCCTGAACGCGCTCAGGGATGGTACCGAAGTAGTGGTCGTCCATCTGCTGGTTCTTGGCAGAGTCGTGACCCATAAGGGTACGGCCGGTAAGCATCAGGTCGGGACGCGCGAAGTAGAGTCCTTCGTCTACGAGGAAGTATTCCTGCTCCCAACCCAGGTTGGCCTGCACCTTCTTGACATTGGGGTAGAAGTACTGAGCCACTCCGGCAGCAGCCTGGTTCACTGCGCACAGTGTGCGGAGCAACGGTGCCTTGTAGTCGAGCGACTCGCCGGTATAAGAAATGAAGATGGTGGGGATACAGAGGGTGTCGTCGATGATGAACACGGGCGATGTGGGGTCCCAAGCCGAATAGCCGCGTGCCTCAAACGTGTTGCGTATTCCTCCTGATGGGAAACTTGAGGCGTCGGGTTCCTGCTGGACGAGTAGCTTGCCTGAAAACTCTTCTATCATACCTCCCTTGCCGTCGTGTTCGACAAAGGCATCGTGCTTTTCGGCCGTTCCCTCGGTCAGGGGCTGGAACCAGTGAGTGTAGTGGGTCACGCCGTTCTCCTCGGCCCATTGCTTCATGCCCGCAGCCACAGCGTCGGCTATGGAGCGGTCGAGCTGGGCGCCGTTGTCCATCACATCTACCAGCTTGCGATATACATCGGCGGGCAGGTACTTGAACATCTTGGCACGGTTGAACACCAGCTTTCCGAAATACTCGGACGGACGGTCCTTGGGAGTGGCCACCTCGACGGGTTTCTTGTGGAAAGCCTCTTCTACAGCATCAAATCTCAAATTTGCCATAATCTTCGTGAATTGTAAATATGTTGATAACTTGAATATTCTTTGTTTCAGCGCTGCCGGCGATGGCTCCGTCGCGTGCCGACATGGAGAGCCTCACCGTTACGGTGTGCAAAGTTACTGAAAATCTTGCCTATTCCTTTACTGTTTGTCACTTTTTTTACGATTTTCATCCTCTCTGCCGTCATCCTATCCATTGGCGCAGTCGCTGCATGGCTTCTTCGCAACTGTCGCGGTCGCCAAAGGCGGTGAGCCGGAAGTAGCCCTCGCCGCTGGGACCAAAGCCCACGCCGGGGGTGCAGACTACCGAGGCGCCGTAGAGCATCTGCTCGAAGAAGCGCCAGCTCTCCTGACCCTCGGGAGTGCGCACCCAGAGATAGGGAGCGTTCTCGCCGCCATAGACGCTGAAGCCCATGGCGCGCAGGGCGTCGGTCATGAGTCGGGCGTTACCCATATAGTAGTCGATGGTGGCTCGGGTCTGTGCCTTGCCGTCGGGGGTGTAGATGGCTTCGGCTGCGCGCTGCGAGATATAGCTGGCGCCGTTGAACTTGGTACACTGGCGGCGCTCCCAGAGATGGTTGAGCTCCACCTGCTGGCGTCCGTCGGTGGTCACAGCCTTCAGGTCGCGCGGGATGACGGTGTATCCGCAGCGTACACCGGTAAAGCCTGCCGTCTTGGAGTAGCTGTGGAACTCTATGGCACACTTGCGTGCGCCCCGTATCTCGTATATCGAGTGGGGAATGGACTTGTCCTGAATGTAGGCTTCATAAGCAGCGTCGTAGAAGATGATGGCGTCGTTGGCGAGGGCGTAGTTGACCCATTTCTTCAGTTCTGCCTTAGACAGCACGGTACCCGTGGGGTTGTTGGGATAGCACAGGTATATCATATCGACACGGTGGTCGGGCAGCGCGGGCACGAAATCGTTCTCGGCAGTACAGGGCAGATAGGTCACGTTGCTCCAGCGGCCGTTGGCGAAGGTTCCGGCGCGGCCTATCATGGCATTGGAGTCGATATAGACGGGATAGACGGGGTCGGTGACAGCCACCGAGTTGTCCCAACGCACTATCTCCTGGATGTTACCCGTATCACTCTTGGCGCCGTCGTTGATGAAAATCTCCGAGGGGTCAAGGTGTATGCCGCGAGGGGCAAAGTCGTTCTTCAGGATGGCTTCGCGCAGAAAGTCGTAGCCATGCTCGGGGCCATAGCCGTGGAACGACTGCTTGACAGCCAGGTCGTCTACGGCGCGGTGCATGGCTTCAATCACCGCTGGACACAGGGGCTGGGTGACATCGCCTATTCCCAGACTGATGACGTGGGCATTGGGATGGGACACGCGATAGGCGTTGACCTTCTTGGCCACATCGGCGAAGAGGTAATTGTCCGAGAGTTTCAGGAAGTATTCGTTTACTAAAGCCATATTCTTCTTGATGTTGTTAAAGTGGAATTACAGGGTTATCTCGCCGTCGAAGACAAACTCGGCAGGGCCCGAGAGCATCACGTGGTCGTCCTCGGCCCATCTCACATGGAGCCTGCCGCCGTCCATCACCACATCGCTCTCACGCGAGGTCAGCCCCACGTGGGCGGCAGCCACGGCGGTGGCGCAGGCTCCGGTTCCGCAAGCCATGGTGATACCCGACCCGCGCTCCCAGACACGGGTGCGCAGTTCGTCGGTACCCGTCAGCTGGGCAAACTCTATATTGCAGCGCTCGGGGAAGGCTGGCAGATGCTCGCCCATAGCCCCCACGCGCGCCACATCGATGGCGGCGATATCGTCGACGAAGACCACACAATGGGGATTGCCCATCGACACAAACAAAGGATGCCCATACTCTCGCAGGGCATCAAGACCCACCTGCTCGTCATACTGACTGGCTTGGTGGAAAGCGGGTTGGAGCATATCGACGGTGACGCCGGTGACCGTAAGCCGGTCGGGCGAGAGGGTCAGCGAGAGTGTTTTCACCCCCGAGAGGGTCTCAAGTTTTATCTCACTGTTATCCGTAAGATGTCGTTCATAGAGATATTTGCCGATACATCGGCTTGCGTTGCCGCACATCTTGGCTTCGGAGCCGTCGGCATTGAAGATACGCATCGAGAAGTCGGCTCCGCTCAGTATCGAGGGCTTCCCGATAAGCACCAGACCATCGCTCCCGATGCCTGTGTGGCGGTTGCTCCACTTCACCGACGCCGTCTGCGGGTCGGAAATGGGGTAGCGGGTGGTGTCGACATAGATGTAGTCGTTGCCGGCACCGTCCATCTTGGTAAAGTGTATCCTGTTGTGCATCGTTTCTCTCAATCTTACGATTGCAAAAGTACATAGTTTGTCACAAACCATGCCCTAAAATATTGTTTTTTTATCTTTTATTTATGAGAAAGTTACGATTTGCAACGCCGAGGCTCCATTTTTGCATAAAAATGTAAGCACGAAAGTCGCCAAGACTTACACTTTTATCACAGAGGTCATCAAAAATACCGTGGAGATGGCCAGGAGCATTGCAGAGGTCATCTCCATGCGCGCATCTGCTATCCCCACGTGGATGAAGAAAATACAAAAAACCTTGGCGTCTTCTGACGGCTCCGCCTTGGTGGCAATGACAGCAATGGCAGCCAGAAAACAAGTTTTCCATCGTGCCATCACCGTCATCACCACCGTCATGCGCAGCATGACGTCAGAAGAGACCAAGGAGCAAAAAGCCGCCGTTGGCGGTAAAAAAAGCCCGGCTCGCGCCGGAACAAAAGAGATAGTCAATAGGATAGCCGTAAGCAGCGGCAACTCTGAACCGAAGGTCACCGGCGCGGCGCTATGCGGCGCGGAAAGGTAATGGAGTTGCGATTACATAGCCCAAGGTTGCGGGCGAAGACCGCTACCCTGGGTAGGTTTACCGTTTTTATGGCAACTCTGTAGGAGTTGCGCTTAGCCGAAGGCGTTACCCGCAGCAGGATGATGGGCTGCTATTTTTTGATGAGTATTATCAGATTGAGTATAACGCCTTCGGCTAAGCGCAACACTTTACCTTTCCGCGCCGCATAGCGCCGCGCCGGTGACCTTCGGTTCAGCGTTGCTCCACCTTTTATATATAGCACCCAGGGTAGAGGCGCTGCGCACCTCAACCCTGGGCTGGGAAACGCAACTCCTACAGAGTTGCCAGGGGTGCGTACCTTCTTCTATGGGCTAACCATACATGGTCGTTGGGAGCATACCATCCACATTGGGCTAACTATACATGGTCGTTGGGTGCGTATCTTCCACAATGGGCTAACTATATATGGCCGTTGGGTGCGTACCTTCCACAATGGGCTAACTATACATGGCCGTTGGGTGCATAGCATCCACATTGGACGATATTATCCTCACACTTGTTGTATTGTATTCGGGACTGGAGAGGAAGACCTGGGCAAACCTCCTTATACTTTCCCCATCCATCGGGACGATGGTAACAATCTGTAACCAAATCTCGGTGATTATGTAAGAAAGTGTAAGGTTTGTGGAGTTTATATCTTACACTTTGTAGATTATTGCGATTTCATTAAATCATATTGCTCTATTTCTGGCGGTTATCATGACAAAAGTGATTACTTTTGCAGGGGTAAACTTACTTATTTCCGGCTTTTCGCCCGTTATGGATGCTACACTACAGGATGACAGCATCAGACGACGACACACCGGCTATCGTCCAGAGACAGCCAACCTTATAAATATATATAATATGTGTGGAATTGTAGCCATTTTCAACATTAGCGGCCCTATGGGCCAGCTCCGTGACAAAGCACTGCGTATGAGTCAGAAGATAAGACACCGTGGTCCCGACTGGAGCGGTATCTATACAGGTCACACCGCCATCCTCGCCCATGAACGCCTGTCTATCGTCGACCCCCAATCCGGTCGCCAACCTCTGTTCAGCTGCGACCGCAAGCAGATACTCGCCGTCAATGGTGAGATATACAACCACCAGGACCTACGCGCCCAGTATGCCGACTCCTACACCTTCGCCACAGGTAGCGACTGCGAGTCTATCCTCCCCCTCTACCGCGACCTCTTTGCCGACGGCCGCGACCCCAGTGGCCGTGCCGTCCACGACATTCACGCCCAGGCTTATTGACACTGCCGTCCCGAAGACGGGGCTGAGCCCGTCACCGACAGACTTCACACAAATAATCATCCTATAAAGAGAAAAGAAAATGAAAGTACACAAGAAATGGATTATCCTCATGGTGGGCATGACGGTCATAGCCTTCACCGGACTGTTTGCCACCGAACCCTCGTTCGTCTGCGACTTCAACAAAATCAATGGTGCCGATGTGGCATGGCTCATCACCGCCACCATCTTCGTGCTGATGATGACGCCAGGTCTGTCGTTCTTCTACGGCGGCATGGTGGGAGCCAAGAATGTCATCTCTACCATGCTGCAGAGCTTCATCGCCATGGGTCTGGTGAGCGTGCTATGGGTGGTCTTCGGCTTCAGCCTGGCGTTTGGCGACGACATCGGCGGAGTGCTGGGCAACCCCACCAGCTTTCTGATGTTCCTGCACGTGGGTGCCGACACCTACATCACGCCTACGGGCAAGCTGCTGGGCGGCGCCACAATACCCCTCGCCCTCTACGCGCTGTTCCAGATGAAGTTTGCCATCATCACCCCATCGCTTATCACGGGTTCGTTTGCTGAGCGTGTGCGCTTCTCGGCCTACCTGTTCTTCATGATGTGGTTTATGGTGTTCATCTACTGTCCACTGGCCCACATGACGTGGCACCCCGACGGCCTCTTCCTCAAATGGGGCGTCGTCGACTTTGCCGGAGGTATCGTGGTCCACGCCTCATCGGGAGTGGCAGCCCTCGCGGGAGCCATCTTCCTGGGCAGAAGGGCTGCCCAGACGCGCCAGTCGCAGCCTGCCAACATCCCCTTTGTACTGTTGGGAGCAGCCATGCTGTGGCTGGGATGGTTCGGCTTCAATGCAGGCAGTTCGCTGCATGCCGACGGCCAGGCAGTCAAGGCGTTTCTCAATACCAATACAGCCTCGGCTACAGCGATGATGACCTGGATATTCTTTGACTGTCTGCGCGGGCGCAAGCCTTCGGCCATGGGCGCCGCCGTGGGTTGCGTGGTAGGTCTGGTGGCCATCACCCCGTCGGCAGGCTACGTCACCGTAGGACAGAGCATCTTCATCGCCTTTGTCATCACACTGATATGCAATATCGCTGTCTACTGGCGCAGCCACAGCCGCATCGACGATGCCCTCGACGTATTCCCCACCCACGGGAGGGGCGGTATCTTCGGCACAGTGCTCACGGGCATCTTCATCCAGGAAGGCCTCATCTCGGGCACGTGGGCTGGCGTGGTGGTCTTCTTTTACCATCTGCTTGCCGTGGCCATCGTCATCGTCTATACGTTTGCCATGAGTTATCTGGGCTACTGGCTTATCGACAAGGCCATCCCCATGCGCGTGAGTGCGCAGAGCAAGCGCGTGGGCCTCGACTTCTCCCAGCACGAGGAACACTATGGTCTGTCGCATATCGGTGAGCGCGAGATAGCCGAATACGAGGACTATCTGCGACAGAAGGAATAGCGATGCGACAGGATTGATATTCTCAATCACAACATCTATAACCTCAACCGGGATGCCAACCGTGACGGTCGGCTCTCCGGTTTTTTTGTGGGAAAAAGCCCCTCCCCGGCACTCCGAAAGCCCCTCCCCGGCACTCCGAAAGCCCCTCCCCAACCCTCCCCAAGGGGCGGGAGTCCCTCGCAAATGCCTTAGACACAGCAGGAAAGAGCCCCCGCCCCTTGGGGAGGGTTGGGGAGGGGCTGTCGGCCGGTGTGGATGTGATTATCGGCCGGTGTGCATCGCCCGCGACCATCATTGGTGGTTCGTAACGTATGAACCGTGGGCTCGTGACAATTGATACGTGAGCACGTGTCGGACGATACGTGACCGCGTAACGGCCGTTACGAGCCAGCCGAGGGCATTGCCCGTGGCGCAGGATGGGCTGCAAGGGTTGGGAAGGATATTACAAATTGAGTTTAGGAGTACTCCCCCTACACATATCAACCCATTATCCTGCTGTGGATAACGCCTTCGGCTAAACACAACACCTACAGCGTTGCTATCCCTTTTTGGATCAATACCCAGGGTAGCGGACTGCGTCCGCAACCCTGGGCTGGGGAAGCGCAACTCCATTACCTTTCCGCGCCGCACTGCGCCGCGCCGGTGACCTTCGGTTCAGAGTTGCCGGGGTGCGTACCTTCAACGATGGACTAAATATATCAATGTCAGGGGAACCCCATCCCAGTCAACCGAAAGCCCTATCCCAGCCAACCGAAAGCCCCATCCCAGCCTTCCCCAAGGGGAAGGAGTCTCACTCAACCGCCTTAAACACAGCAGGAACAAGCCCCCGCCCCTTGGGAGGGCACTGAAAAAGTCCCCCATCCCCTACAAATAGCTGGATAATAGATGGGTAAATAGTTGCATATGTCAATATTTTTTCGTATCTTTACATAAAATAAAGGCATATGTTACAGCAGCAAAAGCAAATAAAATTCAGCAATTATTCGGAGTTGTATGACCTGTTAGTCCCGCAGGACCATCTTCTGCGTTCAATTACTGAACTCGTGGATTTCAGTTTCGTCTATGACGAGCTCAAGGACAAGTATTGTTCCTACAACGGCCGTATGGCAGAGGACCCGATACGCATGTTCAAGTATCTCCTCCTGAAGACCATCTACAGTATCTCGGATGTGGATGTGGTAAAGCGCACGTTGACCGACCTTTCATTCAAGTATTTCCTCGGCCTATGCCCCGAGGAGACGAACCTGATAGACCCGAGCCTGCTGTCGAAGTTCCGCAGGCAGCGGCTGAAGGATACGAAGATAATGGACATGCTGATCAAGAAGACTGTATGCATCGCGCTGGAGAAGGGCATCATTCAGTCGAAGCGCTTCTTCGTAGATGCCACCCATTCGCTGTCAAGGTCAAATTCCGTCAACGCCACCGACTATCTGACATGCCAGATGGAACAGACCACACGGATTGTGCACTCCATCAATGAAAGTTTCAAGTTGCCTGAATTGCCTGACTTGCACGGATTGTCCGAAAAGAAGAAGTTCCCGGTGGTACTGTCCACGGCGGTCGACTATGTGGCCGCCGTCGAGGCTGCCCCTCCGCTGGTCGCCATGCCGGCCGTGTCGGAGCGTCTGAACCTGCTCAAGGAGATCATCGCCGACGCCAAAATCCGGTACGTAACATCCAAGGATCCCGACGCCCGTATCGGGCACAAGACCAAGTCGCGCAGCTTCTTCGGTTACAAGACCCATCTGGTCATGAGCGAAGAGCGTATCATCGTGGCGGCAGATATCACCTCCGGCGAGGCTGATGACGGAAAGATGCTGGAACGGCTCGTCGAGAAGACCGAGGAAAACGGAGTCGAGATAGACACCATCATCGGCGACACAGCCTACTCGTCAAAGGCAAATCTGGATATGATAAATGATAAAAACGAAAATGAAAACAAGGATATAAAACTCTGTTCACCACTCAACCCTGTCATCAGCAACGGTACAAGGAAGGGCGCTACCTTCGACTATAACAAGGATGCCGGAATGTTCGTCTGTCCGGCCGGACACATGGCCGTTTCCAGGTCAAAACCGCAGCAGAAGACCAATGTCCCAGGAAAATACCATAACCCCGTTATCGTC
>OHSO01001018.1_pt1 | contig 13327 bp, 9 predicted proteins | sample 1578651 | NCBI WGS metagenome assembly OHSO01 (sample SAMEA3879524, study PRJEB24766) | human gut metagenome | biome: human-associated habitat; feature: feces | place: USA | collected 1985/1987 | reverse complement strand
CTCACGGCCTCTTGAACCCCATTCAAGCGCGCTACCAAAACTGCGCTACACCCGGATATCGACCGCCGCTTCCCTACCGAAGCGTGGCGACAAGAGATATTATACTCAGGCAAGGCCGTTTTGTCAACAGATTTTTCGATTATTTTTGGTTTTTTCTGAGAAAAGTCTGATTTTCACACGGATACGCGCTTTTTCGTTTTTGCTGTTTTTGTCAGTGTTTTTCCGCTTCTGCGGCGCGCTGCGCACGGTCGCGTTCCAGCAGCGGGCGCAGGTACTGGCCGGTAAAGCTGCCGGGCACGGCGGCCACCTGCTCCGGGGTACCCTCGGCCACGATCTCGCCACCGGCACTGCCGCCCTCCGGGCCAAGGTCGATGATATGGTCGGCACACTTGATCAGATCCAGATTATGCTCGATGACGATGACCGTATTGCCCACGTCCACCAGTTTTTGCAGCACCTCGATCAGGCGGTGCACGTCTGCAATGTGCAGGCCGGTGGTGGGCTCGTCCAGAATATACACCGTTTTGCCGGTGCCGCGGCGGGCAAGCTCGTTGGCCAGCTTTACGCGCTGCGCCTCGCCACCGGACAGGGTGGTGGCGCTCTGCCCCAAGGTGACGTAGCCAAGGCCAACGTCCAGCAGCGTTTGCAGCTTGCGGGCGATCTTGGGCTGGTTGGCAAAGAACACCACCGCTTCCTCCACGGTCATGTTCAGCACATCCGCAATGGTCTTTTCCTTATACTTTACTTCCAGCGTTTCGCGGTTGTAGCGCGCGCCCTTGCACACCTCGCAGGGCACATATACATCCGGCAAAAAGTGCATCTCGATCTGCAAGATGCCGTTACCCTCGCAGGCTTCGCAGCGGCCGCCCTTGACGTTGAAGCTGAACCGCCCCGGGCCGTAGCCGCGCATCTTGGCGTCCTGCGTCTGGGAGAATACGGTGCGGATATCGTTGAACACGCCGGTATAGGTGGCGGGGTTGGAGCGGGGCGTGCGGCCGATGGGCTGCTGGTCGATGCCGATGACCTTATCCACGAACTCCAGTCCCTCTACCCCATCGCACTTGCCAGCGCGGGAGCGGGCACCGTTCAGCTCGCTGGCCAGCGTTTTGTACAGGATCTCGTTGATGAGGCTGGACTTGCCCGAACCGGAAATGCCGGTGACGCAGATGAACTCCCCTAGAGGGAAGCTGACGTCGATGTTGCGCAGGTTATTTTCCCGTGCGCCCTTTACGGTCAGACAGTGGCCGTTGCCGGTGCGGCGGGTCTGGGGCACTGCAATGCGCTTGCGGCCGGAGAGATAGTCGCCGGTAATGCTGCGCTTGGCCTTGCAGATATCCTTTACGCTGCCTGCGGCTACGATCTCGCCGCCGTGCACACCGGCACCGGGGCCTACGTCCACGATATAATCCGCGCTGCGCATGGTGTCCTCGTCGTGCTCTACCACGATGACCGTGTTGCCCAGATCCCGCAGGTTTTTCAAGGTAGCGATGAGCTTATCGTTGTCCCGCTGATGCAGGCCGATAGAGGGCTCGTCCAACACATAGAGCACGCCGGACAGAGCGCTGCCGATCTGGGTGGTCAGACGGATGCGCTGGCTCTCGCCACCGGAAAGCGTGCCCGCCGCCCGGGCAAGCGTGAGATAATCCAGACCCACACTCTGCAAGAATTGCAGACGGTTCTTGATCTCCTTCATGATCTGGCCGCCGATCTGCTGCTGCTTTTCGGTGAGGTTCGGCTCGTTTTGCCTGATAAACTCCAGTTCATCCCGGATAGACATCTCACAGAACTGGCTGATGTTCTTGTCCCCGATGGTCACGGCAAGCACCACCGGCTTCAGGCGCTGGCCGTGGCAGTCCGGGCACTCCACGCCGGACATAAAGCTGCCGATCTCTTCCTTCATCCACTCGCTGCTGGTCTCGCGGAAGCGGCGTTCCAGATTTTCCACGATGCCCTCAAAGGTGTTATAGTACACCCCGCTGCCGAACTCGTTGGTGCGGTGCATCTCGATCTTTTCGCCGTTGGTGCCGTAGAGCAGGGCATTCACCGCCTCGGTGCTCATCTCCTTAATGGGCGTATCCAGCGTAAAGCCGTATTTTTTACCAAGGCCAAGATAATACATCTCGCTCACAGAGCCCTCGGCGTAATACCAGCCGCTGGCCTTGATGGCACCCTCCCGGATGGAAAGGCTGCGGTTGGGCAGGATGCGATCCTCGTCCACCCGCATAAAGGTGCCAAGGCCGGTGCATTTTTCGCAGGCGCCCAGCGGGTTATTAAAGGAGAAGAGCCGGGGCGACAGGTCGCTGATGGAAATGCCGTGCTCCGGGCAGGCAAAGTTCTGGCTGAAGGTCATACACTCGCCGCCGATGACGTCCACCTCGGCCACGCCCCCGGTAAGCGCCAGCGCGGTCTCCAGCGAATCCGCCAGACGGCTGCGGATGCCCTTGCGCAGGGCAAGACGGTCCACCACGATTTCCACCGTATGCTTGATGTTCTTTTCCAGACTGATCTCCTCGTCCAGATCATACAGGTTGCCATCGATTTTCACGCGGGCATAGCCGGCGCGGCGGGCGGCGTCCAGTTCCTTCTGCTGGGTGCCCTTGCGCTGACGCACCACCGGGGCTAAGATCTGGAACTTTGTGCCCTCCTCCAGCTTGAGGACGGCATCTACCATCTCGTCCACGCTCTGCTGGCTGATGACCCGCCCGCAAACCGGGCAGTGCGGCACGCCGATGCGGGCGTACAGCAGGCGCAGATAATCGTAGATCTCCGTCACGGTGCCCACGGTGGAGCGGGGGTTGTGGCTTGTGGTCTTTTGGTCGATGGAGATGGCCGGCGAAAGACCGGTGATCTCGTCCACGTCCGGCTTATCCATCCGCCCCAGAAACATCCGGGCGTAGCTGGAAAGGCTTTCCACATAGCGGCGCTGACCGTCGGCATAGATGGTATCGAAAGCCAGACTGGACTTGCCCGAACCGGAAAGGCCGGTCATAACGATCAACTTTTCCCGTGGGAGGGTCAGGTTGATATTTTTCAGGTTGTGCTCGCGGGCACCCTTGATGATGATTTTATCGTTTGCCAAGGTATTTTCTCCCTTTTCGTTGTGTCTGTGCATGGTTCTGTTTGCGTTCGGTCTCGGCGGCGGAGTCCACGGTGGGGTTTTCGCCCCGGCGCAGACGGTCGATCTGATCCCGCAGGAAGGCTGCGTGCTCAAATTCCAGCAGCTTCGCAGCCTCCTTCATCTCCCGGGTCAGGCGCTCGATGGCAGCTTCCCGCTCCATCTTGCCCATGCGGCGGGTGTTGCGCTTGGCGTTTTCGGCCTTATCGCTGATCTCGATGCTGTCAGCAATGGCCTTGACGATGGTCTTGGGCACGATGCCGTGTTCCTCATTATAGGCCATCTGGATGGCGCGGCGGCGCTCGGTCTCGGTGATGGCGCGCTCCATGCTGTCGGTCACCACATCAGCGTACATGATGACCATGCCCTCCGCGTTGCGGGCGGCGCGGCCGATGGTCTGGATCAGGCTGGTCTCGCTGCGCAGAAAGCCCTCCTTGTCGGCATCCAGAATGGCCACAAGGCTCACCTCCGGCAAATCCAGACCTTCGCGCAGCAGGTTGATGCCCACCACCACGTCGATGCTGCCCAAACGCAGATCCTTGATGATCTCCATCCGCTCAAAGGTATCCACCTCGTGGTGCATATACTTGACCTTGATCCCCTGCTCGGTGAGGTAATCGGTGAGATCCTCGGCCATCTTTTTGGTCAGGGTGGTCACAAGCACCCGCTCCTGCCGCTGGATGCGGGCGTTGATCTCGCCCAGCAGGTCCACCACCTGCCCTTCCACCGGGCGCACCGAGATGACCGGGTCCAAAAGACCCGTGGGACGGATGACCTGCTGCGCCACCTGTGAGCTGTTCCGGCGCTCGTACTCGCCGGGGGTGGCAGAGACAAAGATCATCTGGTTGAGCTTGGACTCCACCTCCTCAAATTTCAGGGGGCGGTTATCGAAGGCGGACGGCAGGCGGAAACCGTATTCCACCAGCGTTTTTTTGCGGGCGTAGTCGCCGCCGTACATGGCGCGCACCTGCGGCAGGGTAACGTGGCTCTCGTCCACGAAGAGCAGAAAATCCTCCGGGAAATAATCCAGCAAGGTGGTGGGCATACTGCCCGGCGCGCGGCCGGACAGCACCGCCGAATAGTTTTCGATGCCCTTGCAGATACCCACCTCGTTCAGCATCTCGATGTCGTAGTTGGTGCGCTGGGCAATGCGCTGCGCCTCGATCAGCTTGCCCTCGGCGGTAAACTGCTTGACCTGTGCGTCGCACTCGGCGCGGATCTTTTCCAGTGCAGCGGCCTTTTTTTCCGCGCTGACGATATAGTGGCTGGCCGGGAAGATGGCAACGTGCTTGACCACGTTCTGCTTGGAGCCGGTCAGGGGGTTGAACTCGGTAATGCGGTCGATCTCGTCCCCGAAGAACTCCACCCGGATGGCAAGCTCGCTCATATAAGCCAGATAAATGTCCACCGTGTCGCCATGTACCCGGAACTTATTGCGCACAAAATTCACGTCGTTGCGCTCGTATTGCAGGGTGACCAGCTTTTTGCACAACTCGTCCCGCTCCATCTGCATCCCGGGGCGCAGACTGATGACCATGCTACGGTAGTCGATGGGGTCGCCCAGCGAGTAGATACAGGACACCGATGCCACAATAATGACGTCCCGCCGCTCGGAAAGCGCCGCCGTAGCCGAGTGGCGCAGGCGGTCGATCTCGTCGTTGATGGCGCTGTCCTTTTCAATATAGGTATCGGTGCTGGGAATGTAGGCCTCCGGCTGGTAGTAGTCGTAGTAGCTGACGAAGTACTCCACCGCATTGTTGGGGAAAAACGAGCGGAACTCGGTACACAGCTGTGCCGCCAGCGTTTTGTTGTGCGCCAGCACCAGCGTGGGGCGGTTGCACTGGGCAATGACGTTGGCCATGGTAAAGGTTTTGCCGCTGCCGGTCACGCCCAGCAGGGTCTGGCAGCGGTCACCCCGCTGCACCCCCTCCACCAGCTGCGCGATCGCCTGAGGCTGGTCGCCAGTGGGGGCATAGTTCGACACCAGTTCAAATTTTTCCTCTGCCATCGTTTTCTCCCTTCCGTGCGTATAACCACAATCCGTTGTTGCTTCAAGTTGTATTATAGCACGCACATTTTATAATGTAAACAGTTTTTTGTTTTACGGCCAGAACAGCGTGCCGGTCTTGAAATCGTAGATAGGCAGGCGGTTGGCGTCCCGCATGGAAAAATACTCGGTGTCGGTCAGGATAAAGTGATCCAGCAGGTGCACATTTACCAGTCCCAGCGCCCGGGCAATGCTGCCGGTAGCGTCCATATCCTCCAGCGAGGGCAGCGCCACCCCGTTGGGGTGGTTGTGGCAGAGCACCACGGCGTCCGTGCCGCCCTTGATGGCGGCTGCTACCACATTTTTGATATCCAGACTGACCCGGTCGGAGGTGCCCTCCCGCAGCCAGACGGCGGCGCGCACCCGCTTGCGGCTGTCCAGACTGACCAGCATGGCGCGCTCGTAGTCCGACCACGCAAATTTTGCCATCAGGTAGCTGCCCATCTGCTCGGTAGTCTTGATGCAGCGGGTGGTGCTGGTTCGGCTGCGGCTGTAATAACGGCAGATCTGCGGCAGCAGATGCAGCATCCGGGCAGTAGAGGGGCCTACGCCCTCCACAGTGCACAGTTCCTCCTCGCTGGCCTCCAGCACCGCCGCAAAATCCCCAAACCGATCGATCAGATCGTGGGCGATACCATTGGTGTCCTTTTGGGCGTTGGTCAGGTAAAGCACATATTCCAGCGCCTCGTGCTCGGCCAGACTGTCCAGCCCGTAGCTTTGCACCCTCTCCCGCATCCGCTGGCGATGTCCCTTGTGCCGTTTATTCTCTGCCATGGCGGTACTCCTTTTTCTATGTTCTCTCCTTATAGTACCCATTTTGCGGCGCAAACACAAGCGTTCTGCAAAAATAACCCGGATTTTGCACCGGAATGCGCGTTGACTTCCCGCCCCGCCTGTATTACTATAAAAGCATGATTCTGACAAAAACGATGAGGATAACTTTATGAAACAATTTACTGCCACCGCCAACGATGACGGCGTGCGTCTTTCGCGCTTTGTGCAGAGCGTGACCCGCGATTTTCCCACCAGCCTGCTGTACAAGAGTTTCCGCAACAAGCGGGTGAAAGTGAACGGCAAAAAGGCCGCACCGGAGTACCGTTTGCAGGCGGGAGACCTGATCGAGTTGTACATCAACGACGAGTTCTTCCCGCCCGAGGGCGCAAAGCCGGTGCAGAAGGCTGCCCCCAAAAAGCAGCCCAATCAGCCCAAGGTGACGGTCATCTACGAGGACGAAAACCTTGCAGTGCTGTACAAGCCCACCCATCTGCTGTGCCACAGCGACCGCACCGGCGATGCCAATCTGGTGGATGCCTTTACCCAGTACCTGACCCAGAAGGGCGAGTATGACCCCCACGGTGAGAACCGCTTCAAGCCCGGCATCTGCAACCGGCTGGACCGCGGCACCGAAGGGCTGGTGATCGCTGCCAAGAACTACGCCGCCCTGCGGGACATGAACGAGATCATCCGCACCGACCTGCTGAAAAAGGAATACTACACCATCACGGTGGGCATTCCGCAGTCCGGGCGGTTCACCGCATGGTGGGAGCACGACGAGAAAAACAACAAGGTCAGCATCCACGCCCATCAATCGCAGGACGAGCGCCGCAAGCAGATCATTACGGACGTGGACGTGCTGCGCACCGCAGGCCCCTTTGCCCTGTGCAAAATTGGCCTTGTCACCGGGCGCACCCATCAGATCCGCGCCCATCTGGCCTATCTGGGCAAGCCGGTGCTGGGCGATATCAAATACGGCAACCGCAAAATGAACGAGCGTACCGGCACCAAGACGCAGGCGCTGTGCGCGGTGCGCATCAGCTTTCTGGATGTGCCGGAGGAAAACACCCTGCACTACCTCTCCGGCAAGGTCATCAAGCTGAAAGACCCGCAGATCCTGCAGCAGTTTGATGCGCTGGATAAAAGCAAAAACGCATAACAATAAGACCGCTGTTTGCTACAACTGCAAGCAGCGGTCTGTTTTTTGCGCTATTTTCTTTTTTTGCCCTGTTCACGCCCGGCCGGGCAGCCAGACCGTTGTTTTTGCCCCGCAGGGGGTGTTCTGCCCAAACACTGCCGTGCCGCCATGGGCGGCGGCGATCTGCTGCACTACATACAGGCCAAGGATATGAGGCGCATTTTCGGCAGGCTCCGCAGCGTTCAGTGCCACCAGAACGGCAGCCGGATAGCCGATACCGTCATCTGCCACGGTCAGGCAGAAGCGCTCCCCTACCTGCCGGGTATGCACGGTAATGTTCACCGGCTTTAGGTTATGCCGGACGCTGTTGTTCAGCAGATTTTCCAGCAGCCGTGCCAGCAGCGCCTCATCCACCGAAAGCACTGTCTGCTCTGCTGGTTCTTCCTGTTCCAGCGTGATCTCGCAGCGCTCTGCCAGTGGGCTTTCGCAGAACTGCGCCACCAGCTGCCGGAACAGCGGCCCTGCCCGGAGGTCTTTCCGGCGCAGGGGTTGGGCACCGTATTCCAGCTTACTGGTCAGGTTCAGATCATCAATGAGGGCGCGGAGCTTTTCGCACTGGGTACGGATGCCGGTCGCTTTCTGCCGGGAGCTGTTCGGCAAAAGTGCATCCTGTTCCAGCTGCTCCGCCCAGCCTAAGATCAGCGCCAGCGGAGTGCGCACGTCATGGCTGACCCCTGCGATCCACTGGGTGCGGGCATTGTCCCGCCGGGAAAGCATCTCATTTTTGGCTTGCAGCTGCGCCCCGGTTTGGTTCAGCTTTTCTGCCAGTTCCCCGGCAAAACCGTCGGTAGGCAGCCGAACGGTCTGCCCCTGCGACAATGCTTCCAGACCGTTTGCCACGGTCTCCAGCCGCTTTGCCCCCCGCCAGCTCAACCAGAAGCAGAGAACCAGACCCAGCAGCAGCATTCCCAGCGCTGCTGCCGGGAGCACCCGCACCATGCTCAGGGCAAAGTCCGGTGAGCTGTAAATGCTGTACTTCCACAGGCTCCCCTTTGGCAGCCCGATGACGAACAGTCCATAGGGTTCTGTCCAGCAGAACACCGGGTAATCCGCCAGATACCAGCGGGCAAATTTGGCGATATCGCCGGGAGTGTAGGCATGGTTCAGATCCTGCGGCAGGCCGTAGCTCCAGCGGATGTTTCCCACATCGTCCAGTACCATCGCCCATTCGTAGCCATTCATCCACTCCTGCGGGGTGCGTTCTGCCCCAAAGGCAAGCCCTTCGGCGGTCTCCACCATAGAATCCGCGATCTCGCTGGAGGAGTACTCCCGCTGCGGCAGGCGGCAGCCCTCCTGCCAACCCAGCCAGCCCAGCACTGCAACACCGGAAAACAACAGCAGCAGAACAATGCCCACCGCCGCCAGCACATACCGCCGGATCAGGCGCACAAAGGTTTTCATGCTTCTTCCCCCTTTGTCAGCTTATAGCCAATGCCCCGCACCGTCCGCAGAAACTGCGGTGCACCGGGTTCGGCTTCCAGCTTCTCCCGCAGATGCCGGATATGTACCCCCAGACTGTTCTCGTAGCCATAGTAATCTGCGCCCCAGACTGCCGCACAAAGGGCATCGTAGGTAACGATGTGTCCCCAGTTCTCTGCTAATTTCCGCAGCAGCGCCAGCTCGGTAGCAGTCAGCGCCAGTGTTTTGCCCTCTGGCAGGGTAACAATGGCATCATTCAGGTCTACACACCGCTCCCCCAGCTGCAAAGGTGCCGGTTTTGTACGGGACAGCTCTGCCCGGTACGCCCGCTGCAAAATATGCTGCACCCGCAGCAGCAATTCCTGCATCAGAAAAGGCTTGGTCAGGTAGTCATCTGCGCCAAGACCCAGCCCAAACAGACGGTCGGCATCCGCATCCCGTGCAGAGAGGAACAATGCCGGGACATCCGCTTTTGCCCGCAGCGCCCGGAACAGCGAAAATCCATCCCCATCCGGCAGGTTGATATCCAGGATCATCAGCTCCGGCTGTTCTGCCGCAAAGCAGGCGCGGGCAGCGGCGCAGCTTTGGGCAGTTCTGATATGGCCATATCCTGCGCCCCGCAGCTGCTCACACAGCAGTGCCAGCAGCTCGGCGTTGTCATCCACAATGAGAAGCTTTGCATCATAAATGGTATCCATAAGGGCAGTTCTCCTTTCCCGCCTTTACTATACCACACTTTTTGCGCCGCAGCGGAAAACACCTGCAAATTTAAGGGTAAATTAAGCTGCGCTTCCGGTCAGTTTAAGGCAGCGGGTGTATTCTGGCATCGTTCCGAAATCCATGAATGTGAAAGGAGACCATTTATGAAACCTGTGATTGAGACCCATGCCCTTTGCAAAAGCTACCATGGCCGTCCGGTGGTGGATCATTTGAACCTGACTGTCCCGGAGGGCTGTGTTTACGGCTTTTTAGGCCCCAACGGTGCGGGCAAATCCACCACCATGAAGATGCTGCTGGGGCTTGTACACCCCACCGGCGGCAGCGTGGAACTGCTGGGGCACACCCTGAACGAAGCAAACCGCATTGCCCTGCTGCGGCAGACCGGCAGTCTGATCGAATCCCCCTCCGGTTACCTGCACCTGACCGCCCGGGAAAACCTTTCCATCGTGGCCGACCTGAAGGACGTGGACCGGAAGGACATCAGCCGGGTGCTGGAGATCGTGCACCTGACCAAAGACGCTAACCGGAAGGTGGGGCAGTATTCCCTTGGCATGAAGCAGCGGCTGGGCATTGCCATGGCGCTGCTGGGCAGCCCCAAACTGCTAATTTTAGATGAACCCACCAACGGTCTGGACCCGGCGGGCATTCAGGAGATGCGCAGTCTGATTGCTTCCATGCCCCAGACCACCGGAGCCACCGTGCTGATCTCCAGCCACCTGCTGGGCGAGATCGAGCAGATGGTGGATCAGGTGGGCATCCTGAACCACGGCAAACTGCTGTTCGAGGGCTCTCTGCAGCAGCTGCAAAAGCACAGCCGGGGCGGCATTCTGCTGCGGGTGCTGGACGCACCCAAAGCCACAGCCGTCCTGCAGCAGCAGGGAGTAAAAGCCGCTGCACCGGCAGACCAGCCGGACACCCTGCAGCTGCCCCCGCTGCCGGACGAAGCGCTGGCGGCGCTGGTCTGCACTCTTGCCGAAAGAGGCGTGGGCGTGGTTGGACTGACTGCACAGACAAAGAGCCTTGAGGATATCTTCCTCAGCCTGACCCAGACCAGCGGGGAGGTGGCGTAAGATGGCAGCTTTCCGTGCAGAACTGCAAAAAGCCCACCGTCGGCATGACCTTGCTCTCTGCCTGCTCATCCCCGGCATTGTCGTGCTGTGGGTGGGCGGCCTTGCCCCGGCAGACCCGGAGGAGCTTGCCAACGGTTACAGTGCCCTGCTTTACAGCCTGCCCGTCATTGAAGCCATTCTGATGCCGGTAATGATGGCAGTGCTGGCCTCCCGGCTGTGGGATATGGAGATCAAAGGCAACACCGCCAAGCTGCTCTACACCCTGCAGAGCCGTCGCAGCCTGTTTGCAGGCAAGGCGGTCTTTGGAGTGCTGGAGGTGCTGTTGGTTACGGTGCTGGAGCTGGCCTGTGTTCCGGTGCTGGGGCGCGTTCATGGTTATACCGAAGCCTTTCCCACTGGGCAGCTATGCTATCTGTTCGTCTGCACACTGGCTGTGGACGCAATGCTCTTCTTTGGAGAATTTCTGCTGATGCTGTGGGTGGGCAATCCCCTGCCGGCGCTCTGCGTGGGCATTGTAGGGGCGCTGGTGGGGCTGTTCTCTGCTTTTATGCCGCCGCTTGCCAGTTATTTTGTGCCCTTTGGGTACTACATCCCTCTGAGCGCCTACGAAGTGGCGAACTGGGACAAGACCACCCACACCGTCACCTACGGCACCCGCCCCTTCAACTGGGGGCTGCTGGCTTTCACCCTTGCGCTGGGCGCTGTGCTGTTTGCCCTTGCGTGGCGCAAGGTACAGGACGAGGAGGTATAAAACCATGCTGAAACGCTGCATTCTTGCGGAGAACCGCAAACTCCACGCATCCCCCATCTGGGCAATGTTCTTTGTGCTGCCCATTCTTTCGGCCACCTATGGCACCTTCAATTATCTGCAAAATCTTGAGATCCTCACCGACGGCTGGTATAGCCTGTGGACCCAGCACACCCTGTTTTATTCCATGCTCTTCTTCCCTGCCATGGTAGCCACCTATGCTGCCTACTTGTGGCGGCTGGAACATCTGGGGCACAACTGGAACCTGATCATGGCAAGCCCCGTACCGCCGCTGGACCTGTTTGCCGCAAAGTTTGCGGTGGTGACAAAGCTGTCGCTGCTGACCCACGGTTTTGTGTTTGCGCTGTTCGTGTTCTGCGGCAAGGTATTTGCCCATCTGCCCGGGCTGCCGCCGGTCACCTTACCTCTGTTTTTACTGCGGGGACTGCTGGGTGCGTTGGCTGTCATTGCCGCACAGCTGGTGCTGGCCATGGTCATCCGCAGCTTTGCCGTACCCATTTTTCTGGGGCTGCTGGGCGGCATTACCGGCATCTTTATCAGCTCCAAGGGTCATGGGCTGTTGTGGCCCTATTCCCTGATGCAACTCGGAATGAACTCCAACAGAAGTGCGGATGCTCTGGCGGGCAGCTACGGGCTGTTTGCCTTCAGCTGCATCTTCTGGCTGGGGACGATGTTCCTTCTGGCATGGCTGCTTTTACGCCGGGAGGATGTGCGGGCGTAAGGCACGGCAGCACGCAGGACGATTCCAAAAAATGACCCTGTGACACAATTTTCGCATCGTTGACAGACAGAAAAAACCTTCCCATGCAGGTTTCCTGCACGGGGAGGTTTTGTTATATGGGAATAGTGATTCTGCCTCAGCGCTTATACTTTGCAGCAGTCTGCAAACGCTGCATGGCACGGTCCAGCGCGATCTTGCTCTGGTAATATTCGTGCATGCTCTGCTTATGCTGCAAGCGTTCCTCGGCGCGGATGCGGGCGGCCTCGGCACGGTTCTTGTCGATATCCTCCGGGTTTTCGGCGCTGTCCACCAGCACCATCACATAGGCGGGGGTCACTTCAGCAATGCCATCGCCCACCAGCACATCCCGGGCCTTGCCGTCCACTACAAAGTGGAGGATGCCCATGTGCAGCGCCACCAGAACCGGGTTATGTCCAGCCTGTACGCCGTAGATGCCATCGCTGATGGGCAGGGTCAGATCCTCGCAGTCACCCTGATAGAACTCGCCGCTGGACGCTGTGATGCTCAGCATGAACTTGTTCATCAGACGGCACCGCCCTTTTCCTCAGCCAGCTTCTTTTCTGCCTTTTCGCGCGCTTCCTCCAGCGTACCTACGTTGAAGAACGCCCACTCCGGCAGATCGTCGGCCTTGCCGTCCACAATAGCGGCAAAGCTGCGCACGGTGTCCTTCAGGGGCACATACTTGCCCTTGAGGCCGGTAAAGTTCTCGGCCACGGCAAAGGGCTGGGACAGGAATTTCTGCAGCTTGCGGGCGCGCATGACGGTCAGCTTGTCGTTCTCGTCCAGCTCGTCCATGCCCAGAATGGCAATGATGTCCTGCAATTCCTGATAGCGCTGCAGAATGGACTGCACCTTGCGGGCTACGCGGTAATGCTCCTCGCCCACGATGTCCGCCTCCAGAATGCGGGAGGTGGAGGCCAGCGGGTCCACAGCCGGGTAGATGCCCTGCTCCACGATCTTACGGGACAGCACGGTGGTGGCGTCCAGATGGGCAAAAGTGGTGGCGGGGGCGGGGTCGGTCAGGTCATCGGCAGGCACATAAACGGCCTGCACCGAGGTGATGGAACCGTCCTTGGTGGAGGTGATGCGCTCCTGCAGAGCGCCCAGCTCGTTGGCCAGCGTGGGCTGGTAGCCCACGGCAGAGGGCATACGACCCATCAGAGCCGAGACCTCACTGCCGGCCTGCACGAAACGGAAGATGTTATCAATGAACAGCAGCACGTCCTTGTGGGTCTCCTCACGGAAGTACTCTGCCATGGTCAGGCCGGTCTCGGCCACGCGCATACGGGCTCCCGGGGGCTCGTTCATCTGGCCAAAGACCAGTGCGGTCTTGTCCAGCACGCCGGAGGCGTTCATCTCGCCCCACAGGTCGCAGCCCTCGCGGGAGCGCTCGCCCACGCCGGTAAAGATGGAGTAGCCGCCGTGCTCGGTGGCCACGTTATGGATCAGCTCCTGGATCAGCACGGTCTTGCC
>OHSO01001015.1_pt1 | contig 13338 bp, 10 predicted proteins | sample 1578651 | NCBI WGS metagenome assembly OHSO01 (sample SAMEA3879524, study PRJEB24766) | human gut metagenome | biome: human-associated habitat; feature: feces | place: USA | collected 1985/1987 | reverse complement strand
AGCCTGTGCCATGATCTCGTCGTTGATCTTACGACCATCTTCATAGTACTGAGTACAAGCCTCTGTTGTGATTGTGAAACCCTGTGGAACTGGAAGACCAATTGTTGTCATCTCTGCAAGGTTTGCACCCTTACCACCGAGAAGATTACGCATGGTCATGTCGCCTTCGCTAAACATATAAACCCACTTGTTTGCCATTTGTTTATTACCTCCTACGTATCTAATTAAATATATGCTGAAAAAAGCCTGCTTTAGGGCAGAATTTTCCCACCACTCTGACGTGATTATATCATATGACCTAATAATATTAAACCACTTTTTTCAATTTTTTTCTCTTTTTAACCGCATATTCCGGAATCTTTTTCAAAAAGAAAGAGACATCCGCTGGATAATGTTCTTTTCCGACAAATGTCCCTTTTATTTTACAGATTCGATCAACCGGGTACTCTATCTGAGATATTGATTCATTTCGTCTGATTAATATTCGAATTTCTTCTCAAAATATGCCTTCAGATCTTCGATCTTTACTCTTTCCTGCTCCATGGTATCTCTGTCACGGACAGTTACAGCACCATCTTCTTCTGAATCAAAATCATAAGTTACACAGAACGGAGTTCCGATCTCATCCTGTCTTCTGTAACGCTTACCGATATTTCCTCTGTCGTCGTATTCACAGTTGTAGTATTTGCATAATTCAGCATATACCTTTTCTGCTTCCTCGCCAAGTTTCTTGCTCAGTGGAAGGACACCGATCTTAACAGGTGCAAGTGCAGGATGGAAATGTAATACAGTTCTTACATCCGGCTTCTCCTCTGTTCCGATATTTTCTTCATCATATGCAGCACAAAGGAATGCAAGTGTTACACGATCAGCACCAAGTGATGGTTCGATAACATATGGAATGTATTTCTCTTTCTTCTCATCATCAAAATAATCCATTGGTTCGCCGGATACAGTCTGATGTTGGGTCAGATCATAATCCGTTCTGTCTGCGATACCCCAAAGCTCGCCCCACCCAAATGGGAATAAAAACTCTATATCTGTTGTTCCCTTGCTGTAGAAGCAAAGCTCTTCCGGTGAATGATCACGAGCACGCATCTCTTCATCCTTGATACCAAGGTCTTTTAGCCAGTTGATACAGAAGCTTCTCCAGTAATCAAACCATTCAAGGTCTGTTCCCGGTTCACAGAAGAATTCCAGCTCCATCTGCTCAAACTCTCTGGTACGGAACGTAAAGTTACCCGGTGTGATCTCGTTACGGAATGACTTACCGATCTGTCCGATACCAAACGGGATCTTCTTTCTGGATGTTCTCTGTACATTCTTGAAGTTTACAAAGATACCCTGTGCTGTCTCAGGTCTTAAATATACTGTGTTCTTTGCATCCTCTGTTACACCCTGGAATGTCTTGAACATCAGGTTAAACTGTCTGATACCTGTAAAATTATGTTTTCCGCATGAAGGACAGCAGATATTCTTTTCTTCGATAAAGCTCTCCATTTCTTCATTTGACCAGCCATCAACGGAACCTTCGATCTCCATGTTATTCTCTGCCATGTAGTCTTCGATCAGTTTGTCTGCACGGAATCTTTCATGGCACTCTTTACAGTCCATCAAAGGATCTGCAAAACCGCCAAGATGTCCGGATGCTACCCATGTCTGTGGGTTCATCAGGATCGCACAGTCAACACCTACATTATATGGATTCTCCTGTATGAACTTTTTCCACCAAGCCTTTTTTACATTGTTCTTTAACTCAACACCAAGGTTACCGTAATCCCATGTATTTGCAAGTCCACCATAAATCTCTGAACCCGGATATACAAAACCTCTGTTCTTTGCTAAAGCAACGATCTTGTCTAATGTCTTTTCCATAATGTCCTCCATTTATATTTCATCTTTATATTTGTACGTTATTGTACCTTCTCTCCCTGTTTTTTTCAAGACAGGGATTCAATTATTTCTACAGAATTGAATTTTCGGTCTACATATACCGCCAGAAATTCCTTTGTGATCATCATAAGTTCTTCCAGCACGCTGTCTGAAACCGTGAAATTATACAGATTTCCAAGCGTTGCTCCATTAATATACTGAAGCACATATCTGGCGTCCTCTGATATATGGATACTTTTCTTAGCCTTGCTCCGGCAGTTCTCACACAGGATTCCACCGGACAAGGGATCAAATATCCGTGTCAGCCTGTCGCTTCCACAGATCGGGCAGTGAAAGCTCTGCAGGCCCTGTCCAAAGATATCCATGATCTTCAGTTCATATACACAACGGATCAGTTTCACCGGCAGTAGTCCTTTTTTTAATGCATTCAGGCTGACAAACAGCAGATTCAGATAATCTGCCGACCGGTCACCTTCTCTTGTAAAATATGACATCATCTCACAAAAGTAAGATCCGTAACAGTATTTGTTCATATCAAAGGTCAGTTCATGAAAATATTCCTTTGCATCTACGTTGATAAGTGTATATGCATTTCTTCCCGGATATACAGTAAATGCTCCCATGACAAACAGCTGCGTCTTTGAGATCAACTGGCTGCTTGGTCGTCGGACTCCCTTTGCAAATGCTGTGACCTTCCCCTGCTCTCTGGTCAGTATAACAAGCCGTCTGTCATATTCTCCCTGAAGGCCGGAGGAAAGCACGATTCCGTTTAATACTATCTCATCCTTCATGATTCATCCATCTTATAACCATAATTTCGAAGAAGGGTATCGGTATCCCGCCAATCCTTCTTCACCTTTACCCAAAGCTTCAGATTCACATGTGTATCTAATAGCTGTTCAATGCCATACCTTGCATTGCTGCCGATCTTTTTCAGCATTGCGCCCTGTTTTCCAATAATAATACCCTTATGGGAATCCCGCTCACAGATGATTGTTGCATCTATATCCATAAGCCGTCCGTTCGGACGTTCCTTCATCGAATCAATAACAACCGCGATTCCGTGTGGAATCTCTTTATCCAGAAGTCTTAAAGCCTGCTCCCGGATCAATTCGGATACGATCTGTCGCTCCGGCTGATCGGTGATCGTGTCTTCATCATAGAACTGTGGTCCGTATGGAAGGTATTTGAACAGCGTCTTTATCAGTTCATCTTTGTTCTTTCCCTTTAATGCCGATACCGGAACGATCTCCGCATGACTGCAGGCATCCTTATAGGTCGAGATCGCCTTGAATACTTCTTCTTCACTTACCGCATCGATCTTATTTACCACAATGATGATCGGGGTCTTAACACGTTCTAACTGTTCAATGATATACCGTTCTCCTGCTCCGATAAATGTCGTTGCTTCAACGATCCACATAACGACATCTACTTCATTTAATGTTCCCTCTGCCACCTTTAACATATATTCACCAAGCTTGTTCTTGGCCCTGTTGATTCCAGGTGTATCGAGGAAAACAATCTGTCCTTCATCCGAGGTATACACGGTCTGAATACGGTTTCTTGTTGTCTGCGCCTTACTGCTCGTTATCGCGATCTTCTGTCCGATCAACTGATTCATCAGTGTGGATTTACCTACATTTGGTCTTCCTATGATCGCAACAAATCCTGATTTGTATGTATCGTTCATACTTCTCCTTCCATACTCTGTATGTATTCATGTTCTCCATTCGGCACAGAATTCTGTAACCTGCCGGAGAACTATTTACAAATCTATATACTTATATCTTCTTTCGTTACTTCTGTAAAAACTATAGATCTTTTACTTCTTTAAACTTTGCCCGATTCTGTTCGATCTTATCTTCCCCACCGATCGCACAGATAACCCCGCCATCTGTGATCGCCCGGATCACAGGTGCCAGTGAACGAATCGTTTCTACATTTGCAGTAAGCACCTGATCACGTTCTTTCTGAAGCTGCTCATCTGTAATACCTGCAAAGTAACAGGTCTGGCTGAATGCTCCTTCTGCTGATGGTGTCATTGGAGAATCTAACTTTGCGATCGCACCAATCAAATATTTGGTCATATCTCTGTCGCTTGCATCAAAGCCTGCTACATAGTCTGCTGCCTTCTTATAGATATCATATGTCTCCATCAGATTCGGATCTCTGTAGGATGTAAAATATCCCATTCCTGATCTGGCAAATGAACACATAGCTCCATATGCCCCACCCTTTACACGGATATTCTCCCAGAGATATCCATAGGAGAAGATCACCTGAAGGACTTCCAGTGCTCCGGTATATTCAAATCCTTTTTCTTTATAATTTCCTGCGAGAGCCGCATACTGTACCTGGCTTGCTGTCTTAAAGGCTTCGTTCTTAACAGCTTTTTCCATCACACGTTTTTCTGCAAAGGCAGGTCTGGTCGACAGCTTTCTTGCAAATGCCTCAATATCTGCACCCAATATTTCCTTAATATCATTGTCACCGGTATAAGAGATTGTTACCGCTCCTTTTCTGAGGATCTCGGCAAGCGTTGTCTGCAGTTTCTCAATGATCGCATCTGCATTCTGCTCAAAATTCTGATCCAGCTCCTGTAAGAAATCATAATATCCGATTCCCTCTGTCATATCCTTAAATGCCATCACATCTGAGATATAAGACATCGCGCGTGTTGCAGATGTGATATGCCCTGAGGATATCAGATCAGTCTTAAGTCCGGCTTTTTCTTCCGATATAATCTCTTTCAATCTCTTCTTATCCGAAAGCTTCGATGTGAACAGGATCTCCTCGATCAGCTTTAGGCCTTCTCCAAGCTTGTCATACATGGCCTTTGTCTTAACGGAGAAGAATGAAAGATGATCCTTTCCGCCATCCTTATACATGGCTCCTGTAGAAAATCCGATACCACCGGTATGGAAATTGATCTGATTGGACAGTTCACTATATGTGTAATGCTCTGTATCCACATATTTGAAAATGCTGGTGAGCAGCTCTGCATATGGAACAAACTCTGCATCCAGATCATTGATATCAAATATAAACTCCAGATAACCAATTCCGTTAGTAAAGATATCATGACTTATTAATGGCATACCATAAATGCTGTCCTCACGGTTCTTTAACGGATGGATCTCTTTTCTGATATCAGAAATACTAAGCAACGGAACCTTCTCCATATCCTCTGCCGGAGATGGTGTCTCCTGATATAATTTTAATTCCTTTGTATCTGATACAACCTGTTCAAGCTCATTTTCCGTAAGAGAGGCCTTATAGTCTGCAAGCTTCTGCTTCTCTGCTGCATCATTCTCCTTATCAAGCCCCTTCTTCGGCTTCATAACAAAAATCATACCAAAGGTATTCTGAACCAGCTTTTCCCAGATCAGTTCTTCAAAATATCCGGTTTTCAGACTTTCTTTCAATTCATCATATACTTCATTTAACTTAAACATTTCAAGTGCAGATGCATCATCATACAGCCATGTATTAAATGCATCCAGACCCATCATAAGCCCCTTCGGAAATCTGCCGAAGTTTGCTTCCTTATGTTTAAACTCAAAATTATTGATCGCAGCCTCGATCGAAGTCCGATCGATCGCCTTTCCTTCTTCTCCATGCCCGGAAAGATCGGTCAGTGTATCCCTGATCACAGACACAAAACGTTCCTTATCGGACATATTTGCATTTCTTGCTACGATTGAAAAGATTGTCTGCCGGATCCCATCATCAAAGGAAACAAAGACATCCTCTCCGATCCCTGCATCTACTAATGCTTTCTTCAATGGTGCGCCCGGAGCGTCCATGATTGCGTATTCCAGTATATTCATGGCAACGGACTGCTGCTTATCAAGGCTGCTGCCAACTACCATATTATAGGTTAAAAATGTCTGCTTTTCTTCGCTCTCATTTTCTGCGATCGAATAAAAGCAGCTCTCATCCTTCATCTGTTCATAGGCTGTCTGCACAGCGATCGTAGAATCAATCTCTCTATAATCAAAGCTCGAGAGATACTCCTTATCGATATAGTCCAATTCCTTATACATATCAAGATCACCATACAGATAAATATAACTGTTTGACGGATGATAATACTTTCTGTGAAAATCAAGAAAACGTTCCTGACTTAATGTTGGAATCGCTGCAGGATCACCACCGGATTCATTCTTGTATGGTGTGTCAGCAAGAAGAAGTTTTTCAATCTTTGAATACATCTGCTGTTCCGGAGATGAAAATGCACCCTTCATCTCATTAAACACAACACCATTATAGATCAGTTCCCCTTCTACAGTTTCAAGTTCATAATGCCAGCCTTCCTGACGCATGATCTCTGTATGTTCATAAATATTCGGATAGAATACCGCATCCAGATAGACATCCATAAGATTTTCAAAATCCTTTTCGTTACAGCTTGCAATCGGATATACCGTCTTATCAGAATATGTCATTGCATTTAAGAAAGTATTTAATGAACCCTTTGCCAGTTCTACAAACGGGTCTTTTACCGGATATTTTCTGGAACCGCATAATACCGAATGTTCCAGAATATGCGGAATACCAGAATCATCATACGGCGGTGTCCGGAATCCGATATTAAACACCTTGTTCTCATCATCATTTGCAATTACAAGCACTCTGGCCTTTGTCTTCTTGTGGCTTAAGATATAACCTGTTCCATTTACTTCAGGGATCTTTTCTTCTGTTATGATGTCATACCCTGTTAATTCTTTTAAGTCTCTCAATCTGATGTCTCCTTTATTCTTCTTTATTCAAATGAAATGTCTCCGGAAGCAGCTCTTCTACCGAATACATCCGATATTCCTGTTTGTTCTTTGCTACAACGATCACGCAGCCTTGTTCGGCAAATTCGGCAATGACCTGTCTGCATATCCCACATGGATAAGTATAGTCACATTCTCCGTTCTTTAGTCCGCCAACGATCGCGATCGCAGACAGCTTTCTGTACCCTTCACTGACTGCCTTAAAAACAGCCGTCCGTTCCGCACAGTTTGTTGCCCCATAGGAAGCATTCTCTATGTTGCATCCTGTATAATAACTTCCATTCTCCATCTTTACACAGGCTCCCACCTGAAAATTCGAATATGGCGCATATGCCTTTGTTCTTGCCTGCATCGCAAGCTCGATCATCTCTGAAATCTCGTTTTCATTCATACAAATTTCCTCTTACTTCCTGTTACATGGAACTAACAGTACCACCCATAAATATAGCCTATTTTCCATGTGTTTGCAATGCGATTCTGGCGTATTCTAACTGCAAACTATACAAAACAGATTGACAGTGGTCTTACCTATTATTACACAAGCCATTCAGATAGGCTTGTTACATAATAGTAAGACCACTGTCAATCTACTATTTAAAATTTCTACTCTCTATTTAAAAATAAATTGTTACTTCAAATTCACCGTCTTCTGTTTTTAAACTTCCGTGGTAGCCGAATATCTGCATGATTTCCTGCACGATGCTCAATCCGATTCCGCTTCCGCTTCTGCCGGTTCTTGCTTCGTCTCCCTTTACAAATGGCTTCCATAACTCCTCCGGATCGGTTGCAATCGACTGTTCCATCGGATTGCTAAGGATCAGATGATCTTCCTTTAATACCAGCCGGATCACACTTCCTTTCAGTGAATACTTAATTGCATTTACAAACAGATTCTCTAACATATGGGAAAGCATCAGCGGATCACCTTTTACCGTACAGTTTCCTGACATTCTTACCTCCAGACCTTTTTCATCCAGAAGATTCTGATACCGTTCCTGTAACGGCTCCCATATCTGTTCGATGCTTACAGACTCTGTCTGTAACGCTTCCATTTTACCAAGCTTGATATACTCGCTTAACTGACATAAAAGTTCATTCATGTAAGATGTATTTTCCAAAATAACATCTATGTAATGCCGGCACTCTCCTGTCTGGTTTAACTGTTTCAGATTCTCTGCATACCCGGAAATTGCCATCAATGGACTTTTTACATCATGTGCAAGTGCTGTAATAACCGTTTCTTTTCTCTCTGCATCTTCCATCTGTGAAAATGTCCGTCTACAGGATATAAACGCAGTCAGGATCGTTGCAATTATAATGAGAAATACAACTGCAAGCCCTCCATAAAATAACCAGATGCCTTCTGTATGCCAGCCAAATGGATCTGCATACATAGCGGATACGATATAGTATATATCATTGTCAAAAACGATATATTGACTTTTAAAATAATAGTTTTCACCCAGATAACCACTTATACTCTCTGTTGTATCTTCCGGATATGTTCCGAGGGTCTCCATCTTATCCAACAAATACCTGCTCGTCTTACTATACTGATTGGCATCATCTACTCTGCCATGAAGACTCCATGCAAATTCCCCTGCATCAGCATTTTGAACCACCTGCCGGAAAGAAGGCATAATCGGTGAATACATCTGTACTTCGGACTGCATCTGCTCCATATCATCCTCTATATCCTGTACCTGTTGTTCTAATTTTTCTGTATCATTTTCGTCTGTATGCTTCGTAGTTTCTGTTTCTTGATTTTCATCTGCAACATTTACATCGTCTTTTTCTTCTATATTGTCTACTGCATCTGAGCTTTCCAAATGCCGCCTGTAAACTGCTGTCAAAAAATATGGTGTATTTTCCTCCGCAAAGATCTCCTGTATTCTATTACGGGCTTCCTCTATATCTGTCATACCTGCAATATCTTCCTGACATTCAGCCAAACTTGCACTGACACTATTTGTTGACACCTGAAAATATTCTTTTAATTCCAGATTGACCTGATTTCTGTAATAACCGATCACCAACAGATACAACATTATGCTGACTGCTATAATGCCAGATGAAATCCATATCCATTTTCTTCTTACCTTTTGTCTTTTTCTTTTCTGCCGCTCCGACAATATGGCATTTCTTTTTTTATTGTTTTTGTTCTTTTTCATCGTCATCACCCCGTATCTGATATCCATTTCCTATCACTGTTTTAATCTGCTTTCCTGCACTTCCAAGATGTTTTCGGATCTTTCGAATGTGATTATCCACGCAACGATCACTGCCATCATAATCATAGCCCCATACCCCGATCAGCAGTCGTTCCCTTGCCACAGTTTTGTTTTTGTTCTCGAGCAGCATCCGTAACAATGCAAACTCTTTCGGCGCAAGTTCAATTTCCTGAGAATCCACAAGAACCCTGTACTCCGACGGCTTCATATGTATCCTGCCGCAGACCAGTTCTCCGGTTCTGCTGATATCCTTTGATCGTCTGATCAGTGCCTTGCATTTCGCATATAAGGTCACAAGGGAAAATGGTTTGATGATATAATCGTCACAGCCGAGATCATATCCAAGCAGGATATCCCGTTCGGAACTTCTGGCTGTTAAAAACAGGATCGGAACCATGCTCGTCCTGCGCATCTCCCGGCAGATCGCAAAGCCGTCCATTCCCGGAAGCATGATGTCTAACAATACAAGATCCACCCGTTCCGTCTCAAATAAATCCAGCCCGTCCTGTCCGTTCTGTGCCGTCCGTACCACGATCTCATTTTCACTTTCTCTGGTAAAGTAATCTTTCACCACTTCGCAGATCTGTTCATCATCTTCAATCATCAGTATCTGATATGTCATATTTCTTACCTCCTTACGCCTATATTAACAGTGTGATATGACTTTTAAATGTTCTTACATAAAAAGCCCAAATAGAGTTTACTGCTCTATTCAGGCTTTCTTATTTGCTATAGTTTCTCTCTCACAGCTCGTTCCATATTCTGCATGGCACATTCTGTCTGCATGGCTCTCCCTCGTTCCTCTTCGGACAGTCCGTCGGTTATGGAATAACACGCATCAAACAAGCCGCTCTCCATACATTGTTCGATGCCTTCCCCGAAGCAGCCTGCAAATGCAACCACTTTTTTCTGCTGTGCTTTTGCAAGTTTCGCTACGCCCGCCGGTGTTTTTCCCATTAACGTCTGTGCATCCATCCTGCCCTCTCCGGTAATAACCAGATCGACATTTTTTATTCTTTCTTTTAAACGGATCTCATCAAATACTATATCAATTCCCGGTCGTAATCTTGCATGCAGGAACATTAGAAATGCATATCCAAGACCGCCTGCTGCACCTGCTCCCGGTGTCATACGATTTATAGCGTAGTCTGACCGGCAGTTCTCCGGTTTTGTATCTGTGCCCATATTATCCTGCTTACAGCCTGACCAGCTCTGCTGTTCCACCAGATCTGCATAACGCACCATAGATTTCTCCATGTTCTCTACCATCTGAGCGTCCGCTCCTTTTTGCGATGCAAAGATATGACTGCAGCCTTTCTCTCCAACCAGCGGATTTGTAACATCACAGGCAATCTGAAATGAACATGCTGAAAGCTCCGGTAACATATCCTCTTTGTGAATCTCGCATACTTTGGAAAGTCCTTCCGCTCCATAGGAAACTTCATTCCCATGTTCGTCAAGAAAATGGCAGCCAAGTGCCTGCAGCATTCCGATCCCGGCATCATTTGTTGCACTTCCGCCAATTCCTATAATAAAGCTCCGGCAGCCATGCAGCATGGCATACTTTATCATCTCGCCTACTCCATATGTAGTTGTATGCATCGGATTTCTGGCTGACTCCGGTACAAGCGGAAGACCTGCTGCCTCTGCCATCTCGATCAATGCTACTTTTTCTCCTGCTTCATCATAACTGATATAAGAAGCCTTTATGGCCTGTCCAAGCGGTCCTGTTACATTAACTGTATGACGTTTCATGTTCGATTTTCCATAGGCGATCGCATCCATGGTTCCCTCTCCGCCATCTGCAACCGGAACCACTTCGATCTCACAATTCTTATAATTTTTCTCCAGACCTCTTTTGACCGCCATGCCTGCCTGAACAGATGTCATACTGCCCTTAAAAGAATCAACAGCCGCCAGAACCTTAAGCGGTCTTTCTCTCAATTTCAGATCATCCTGCAATATGGTGTCATGTATTTCACATGTTCGATTCATTTGAGAAGTCCTCCCTTGCAAATATCACACCGTTTATTTTCGGTTCAGATTATATCCGACAACTGCACCCACAATACCGCCAACGATATGTGCCATATTCGAGATATTGTCCTGTACTGCGATACCTTCATATACCTGCTGTCCGATAAAGATGATCGCAACCAGAATAAAGGATAACGGAATTTCGCCTGCTCGGAATCCGGTAAAGGACGCCAGCACGATAAATGCAAATACGACACCACTCGCTCCACAAAGTGCTACATTCCAGAAAAAGATGTAATTCACAATACCGGTCGCAAGTGCTGTTACACCGATCACTTCCAACATTTCTTTCGAACCATATTTTTCTTCTAACATCGGTCCAAGCAATAACAGATAGGAGGCATTTCCGATAAAATGACTCCATCCTGCATGCCCGAATACATGTGTAAAGAATCGCAGATATGTGAGTGGATTTGTAAGCGATGAATGATATGTCATAAATAATAACCGGGTACTTCCGCCACCGGTCAGTACCCCAAGCAGTGTTACAACAAAACAAATGAATACAAAGCCCAGCGTCACCGGCGCGTTAAATGTGATCTTTAATTTTCTCATCTGTATATACCTCCCCATATAGAATGAATAGCTTTATTATACCCTATTTATGTATAAATACAAAGAGCCGCTTCGACTCTTTTACCCCAGAACAAAATTGCTTTACAGGATAAATATTTCTATAAAACAAAACTACCGTCCATCCGGCAGTCTGATCATAGCAGTTTCAACTGACGATCAAATCTGTATCCGAATAAACGGTAGTCTTATATATACTTCGCACATTCTATGCATCCGAAAAATCATTGCCTATACTATGGTCAGATGATTTTCCATCACGATATACCGATGAATTTACAGATTATATTCTTTCTTCGTATCAGCAAGTGCCGCATCCATACGCTCGATAACGGCTGCGATCTGTTCCTCTGTAATAACCGCTGTCGGCTCGAAACGGATACACTTGGAGTTTACAAGTGTTCCGGCTGTCATAACACCTCTTGAGAACAAGCCCTTTGCGATGCTGTAACCGATATCAGATGTAACGAACTCAACCGCAAGCATCAGACCTACGCCTCTGACATCATCGATGATCTCAGGATATTTTGCCTTCAGACTTTCAAGTCCTGCCTTTAAGATCTTACCTTTGCTTGCACACTGTCCTGGAATATCATTATCAATCATGTATTTGATCGTTGCGATCGCTGCCGAACAACATACAGGGTTACCACCAAATGTAGGAGAACCAAGTAACCATGGGTTGTCGATCAACTGCTGTACCCACATGGATGGCTTACAGATAATACCTGTGATTGGCATAATACCACCACCAAATGCTTTACCGAATGTCATGATATCCGGTGTTACGCCTTCTGCTTCGCATCTCCACATTGTACCGGTACGACCCATACCTGTCTGGATCTCATCAAAGATCAACGCTACACCATACTCATCACAGATCTGTCTTAACTCTGTCAGATATCCTTCCGGTGGAACGATAACACCAGCCTCGCCCTGAATTGGTTCAACGATCATGGCTGCAACCTTTTCACCAACAGCGATCAGGTTACGGATTGCCTTTCTTGCATCCTCTGCATTACCATATTCTACATGCTGTACCTGCTGTACCATAGGTGTATATGGAACTCTGTATGTATTCTTACCACCCATTGAGATTGCACCCATTGATTTACCATGGAATGCACCAACGGTTGAGATATACCATCTTCCGCCTGTTGCGATTCTGGCAAGCTTCAATGCCATTTCGACTGCCTCTGCACCACCATTTGTAAAGAAACAATACTGAAGATCACCCGGTGTGATATCTGCAACTGCCTTCGCAAGATATCCACGAAGCGGATCCAACAGCTCCTGTGAATGAAGCGCCTGATGATCAAGCTGTGCCTTTACGGTATCAAGGATCTCCGGATTTCTATGACCACATGTATAAATACCGAAACCACCAAGACAGTCAATGAATTCTTCACCATATAAGCCATCACATACGCCGTCATGATCTTTCCACTCAAGCACTGCTGAGTTGGTAGATACTGACTTTCTGTATTTTAACCAGCCCGGGCTTACATAATTATCAAAATAATCTAATGTCTGTTCTGTCATTAATTTCTTTTCATCGTCTGTTAATTCATCTGAATGGATATAACCTATTACCTTTTCCAAATCCTTACTTACCTGTTCATGACTCATATTAAAATCCTCCTTAAAATATATTCATCTTTAAACTGAAAAAAAGGAGCCTGTGACCTGTTCACAAGCTCCTTTGCTTCTATGTCTGTATATTATCGTATCTCATGCTCTTTTTCAATTACTAATTTATACCATTTATCTACCATTTATCTATTATATATAATTAAATATAAGTATATTTAGCTCATATA
>OHSO01001001.1_pt1 | contig 13438 bp, 10 predicted proteins | sample 1578651 | NCBI WGS metagenome assembly OHSO01 (sample SAMEA3879524, study PRJEB24766) | human gut metagenome | biome: human-associated habitat; feature: feces | place: USA | collected 1985/1987 | reverse complement strand
TATATCCTATAATCCATATATCTTCAACCATAAATACATGAATGACACAAATTCGTGCATGTTTGACATTCAATCAATATTTTTTGTTTATATAAAAACAGTACCACTTATTCTAAATTGTTTTCAACACCTTAAGAATGAGCGGTACTTTTTTTGTAACGAATGGTATTTATTTTTTTATTGCAATACTTACACTAAACTTTCCATCATCTGCGCAAAAATTATAATTTCCTTCACACAGCCTGACTTCATCTATTATATTACTTACCCCATATCCATGTGATAATCTATCATCCTTTGATGTATATCTCCCCAACTTAGATATATCAACTTCCCATTCAATAGGATTCTCTATCATAATGACCACATAATTTCTCACATTTGATATATTAATCATAATTTCTTTCTTTTTTTTCTGTAATCTATTACATGCTTCAACTGCATTTGAAATACAATTTGAAAGTATTGTACAAATTGTTAAATCAGAAATTTCATTCCTGCCACTAAAATTTCCCATACAAATAAACTTAATTAATGGATTTTTTTGATTAAAGTAATAGATAATTGCATCAATTATTCCGTTATCATAATATGATTCCAATTTTTTACCTATATCATAATGCATTTTGATGTCATATATATACTTAACAGCTTCATCATATTGTTCTGTATCTAACAGATTATACAATATATTTATATGAGCATTCATATCATGTTTTATTTTCCGTATTTCTCGCATATGAGAATACAATTGACTATAATGTTCTTTTTGAATAATCAGATAGTTTTGTTTTATCTTATTATCTATCTCAAGCTGCTTCTTATATGCACCCAAAAACATAAAAACAATTCCAAATATTCCTAACATAACAAATGAAATCATTGTTAATACATTTATTACAATTTTAAGTCTATCCTGACCAGGTAAAATTATATCATCGGTCATTACAATTATTCCCATATTGATTATTTCTATCATGGACGAAGCCATAAAATATATAGGATCAATACGCGCTATCATGGACGATACTTTTTTGAATTGATTTATTATTTTGCCAATAAGACAAATTATAATAATAGTAATTATGTATACCATTAAATCATTATTGCTGCCAACTATAATTTTAATCGGATATTCTATTACATCAATATATCCATATGCAAACAAAAACACTGCTAATTTACGCCACATCTTTTCTTTGAATAGTATCCCTGTAGCAATTAAAGCACTCGGAAGCGCTAATATGGTATACCATATGCTTTGTGCCGGTCGAATAAAGATAACAATAATTTCACCTAACTGCATTAACATTATGAGCATAAACGCAAAATATTTTTTTAACTTGATATCACCAATCTCCAGCTTACATATCAGCCATTCAAATAATATTAATTCTAAAATCATCTATCTGCTCTTTCAACCCTTGCCACTTTACACATATAATTAAAAAAATCTTCTTGTATTTGTTTTTTCATTCTTCTACTACTCTTTAGCTTCACCCCATCTGTCATAATTATCTCATCTCCAATTGTATTAACATTTTCAAAATTAATTATAATACTCCTGCTTATTCTGGCAAAATTCATATCCTTCAACATTTCATAAAGCTGTGATACACCTTTATCTGTAATAAAATATTCGCTCCCATCTAACATGTATATCTTTAAGTACCTTCCCTGTGCAATACCATACACTATATCTGAAATTTTAAACTTTGTCAGTCCACTTATAGTATTTAGACAAATCCATTTTACCCTTCTATTAATAATATTTATCGCATGAAGCAATTTCTTTTCAATTTCTTCTTCCCTCACAGGTTTCTTAATAAAATCTGTAACATTTCGCCCATATGCTTTACTCATTATTTCATCATGGCTAGTACAGAAAATAATCAGTACCTCATTGTCCGTCTGTTCCAACAAATCACGGACTTTCAGACCATCTATGTGTTCCATCTCTATGTCTAGTATCAATATATCAGGTTTCTCACAATCCATAACCTGAATTCCTGACTCATACTGGATAATTTTAACTTCTATATCATTTTTTAAAGCTATATTTCTTATACTTTCCGATATTTTTATTCTACATGCTTCTTCATCATCACATATTCCAATTCTGTACATCATCCTGTATTCCTTTTCTAAACTTACTCTATAATAAATAATATACAATCTATAATTCATTTGCAATCAAATCTGCATAAATGACATAAATTCGCACATAAATGATATTTCACGCATTTATGGATAAGCTTAATCAGGATGGCATACTCAATTTTATAAAGTATAGAACTACAGACTTTAAGAAGGATCTCAAGACTATGGTTGCTGATTAATATATCTTTAAATCCGCGATATCACAAGCTTTCCATCCTGCACATCAACCCTGACCTTATTAGACTCTATCCCCGCTGCCTCAAGCATCTCATCAGTGAGTTTTATCCTGTGTGCCTTATCCAATACCGTATATTCCATTGCAGGGTGTTTCTTCAATTTCTCCGTGCTTACCTTTCCGTCAGATATAAGCACTGTGCGGTCTACACGGCCTGCAAGTGCCATATCGTGTGTGACTATGATGATGGTTATACCAAGCTCTTTGTTCAGCTTATGAAACAGCTCATAGATTGTATCAGCAGTCCTTGTATCCACGGCTCCGGTAGGCTCATCCGCAAGCAGTATGTCCGGCTTATTTGCCAGTGCCACCGCTATCGCTGCGCGCTGCTGCTCTCCTCCCGATAGCTGAGCCGGAAGCTTATCCTTATGCTCCTGTAATCCCACTGCATTTAACAGTTTAAGGGCATAGCTTTTATTATTATCCTTGCGTTTTTTTATAATTTCTCCGTGTTGTAAATTATCGATATTTCCGGTATTTTCAAACATCATCACTGCCTCGACATTCTGCAGCACAGTCAGGTATGGGAACAGATTTTTGGCACTTTTCTGCCACACAAAGCCCACCTTGTCCCTGCGGTATCTCACCATTTCAGCTTCTGAATATGTGGAAATATCTTTTCCGTCGATAGTGAGTACTCCCGCCGTGGGTGTTTCCAGTCCTCCTATCATATTTAAAAGGGTGGATTTTCCACTGCCGGATTTTCCTATTACCGCAAGCATCTCCCCTGTTTCCACCGTCAGGTCAAGCCCCTCCAGTGCCATCACCTTTTTATCGTCTGTCTCATATATTTTTACCAGTCCATCGCAGTTTATCATCTGGTTTTCTCCCTTTTAATTTAAATTACTATGCCGTCACTAAGCTCAAACACTTCATCTCCCAGCTCCATCAGGTTCGGATCATGCGTGGTCATAACTATTGTGATGTCCTCATCGTCTATCAACTCACGGAACAATCGCATGACTTCAAATCCAGAAGCGGTATCAAGTGCTCCTGTCGGCTCATCCGCAAAGACCACCTTCGGGCGATGAACCACAGCGCGCGCTATCGCAACTCTCTGCTGCTCACCTCCCGATAGTTGTTCCGGCATATGGTTCATGCGCTTTGAGAGTCCGACACGCTCGAGCAGCTCTGATACTCTGTCATGCGTATTCTCATTTATCACATCGGTTTTTGCATCTCCAATGTCATTATCCATATCAGTCAAATTCTTTTGTATCTGACGTTTATTTTTTGCAAGTCTAAGGGCAAATTCCACATTCTCATATGCCGTCATCGTGGGAATTAGTGCTATAGACTGGAATACAAATCCCATCTCATACCGCCTTAGCATTTCCCGGTCTTTCTCGGTCATCTGCTCGAGATTTTTATCCAGAAACTGCACACTTCCCTCTGTCGGCATATCAAGCGCACTAAGGATATTAAGAAGTGTGGTCTTTCCGGAGCCGGAACGCCCTTTTAAGATGGCAAGTGTTCCTTTTTTTATCTCCATGGATACTCCGTCAAGTGCGTGGACTGTTGTACCATCTCCCGCCTTGAAATATCTTTTTATATTTTGAGCAATTATCGCATTTTCCATATGTCACGACCTCATTTACCATGCTATAAAAACTTTCTACCGACTACCACAAAATCATTTTTATCTGCTAACTATCTTCTCCAAGCCTTAGTGCCTGTGCTATCTTCATACTCTTAAGCAGTCTGCTGATAACCACATAGCATACGGCTACAGCCACGAAAAGTACTCCTGTAAGCTCCAGCATATCAGATGGATAAATATATACATTTACTCCGATATTGTGTTTCTGCGGCAGATATATGATCGATATGAGCCTTACAAACATCGCTGTTGCAGTTATACCTATGCCTGCTCCCGCAATAAGCGGCAGAAATGATAAAAATATCTGCTCGTTTAAAAGCATTGCTTTTACCTCTCTCATTCTCATTCCCATTGCGCGGTATATACCAAACTGCAGCTCCCTCTGTTTTAGTGTCATAACCCAATACAGCAAAAATCCTACTGAGCACACTATCAGTGAAAGTATAAAACTTAATGTAAACATACCGTTTGTGATCTGCACTGTGGCTGAGTTTTTATTCTCGTCTATAAGCTGCTGCGCGGATGTTAAATTTTTGTATATATCATCCACCGTTTTTCCTTTTGACAGGTTCATCCACACACTGTACGGTGTCATGCCGAACTTTTCCACAACCGTAGCATAATTTGCAACGATCAGGTATTTCTCCTGCTCGGTCACATTTCCTTCTACATCTGTCTCATAGGTGTAACGCTCGTAGCCCGGAAAACCTTTTACTATGGCACATACCTTTGCATTCTCGGATGCGTAGATCTGATCATCATCGACAGCCTCCGGTACATACCTTGAGTAATTTAAGCTGTCACCAACTTTAAGTCCCAGAGCTTTTGCCAGATTTGAGGAAATGATGACTCCGTCCGGCTCTTTTGCCAGCTCATTCAGGTAATTGAACCAGTGCGCGTCATTAATATCATCATTTTGGTCACTCTGCAATTTCGCAGTCTCACCGAATTCTTTTGTGTTTATCGCCATAAGATATGCATCCGAAATCGAACCACTGCCTGCGGAAATGTCTACCCGCTCGTCCTCAAGCACACGCGTGACCCCGTCACAGATGCCCTCATTTTTGAGCGACTCGTATTTACCGAAATCAGGCTCGTCATACATCCAGCTTACAGAGCCATCTTTATTCTTCTGTATCCTGAGTCTGAAATCTTCGTTGTATATCGCATCACAACCCACATTGTAGACGATCCGTTTTTCCATATTGCTGTTCATGGTGCGCGCCATATTCGCGTCAAAAATACCGCCAGCCACTGTCATGATAAGAAATACTGCCAGAAATCCCTGATTGTATCTGGTTCGTTTTAGCTGTAAAAATGATGCATACATTGCCGGAGAAAAATGCTTTTTAAAGAGCCTGTCCACAAGCAGAATAATAAGTCCGGTAAGTCTTACGCACAAAAGTGCCGCTGCAAATATAAAAAGCGAATTGTCCAGTATCATGACAGGATCTATGCTCCTGTTCTCAAGAACAGATATCGCAAGCGTACTCTTCTGCTTGTTGTAATTGTAAAGCAGATATGCTGACAGAGCCAAAAGTATAATGTCTATAAAGCATTTCTCCCAAAGAGGCTTTTTCTTTGATATTCGTTCCCTGCTGCGCTCTGATATGGCATCCTTTGATTTTTTCCACACCGGAACTGTGATAAACAGCACCATGATAACTGCCGCTGCCACCGCATAGACAAGCATCTGCCATACAAATTTGTAAGTGCCTATATCCTTTGCCGTAAATCTTAAAAATCCGTCTGTAGATGCGGCAGCCCGGCACATTATATATCCGAGTACTATTCCAAGTACACAGCCCGCAAACGCTATTATTCCCGACTGCTGCAAGTACAAAATAAATACCTGTAATTTTGTCGCACCGCGGCTTCTTAAAACAAGTATGTCATTTTCCTCGAGCGAAAGTATCTGTGCAGATATCATTCTTATAAATAAAATCAAAAGCACAAGACACGGCAGCTCCAACGCCCAAAGCATCAGCTTTATCGTCTTCTGCTGTGTAAAAAAGCGCTCCAGCGTATCACGGATGTTGTCATTGTAGAGCTTGTCAGCATCCTTAAACTGCTCCATATAACCGTCATAAAGTGAGGCATTTTCCGTGTTGATCTGCCTGTAATCCAGCATGAGAAAATCACTGTAGCTGATATTGTCCTCGCTGTAATACTGCATCATTTCGTCAAAAACATCCTGCGAAACAAATATCACATCGCCCATATCCGAAAGCGTCTTGGCCCAATATGGATCGTTTATATCTTTTTCACGGCAGATCTGTGATATGACGAAAGAAATTTCCTTTTTCCCACTGCCATCAGGTACATGTAAATAGATTTTTTCACCTGCTACAAGTCCGTAGTGATCCATTGTCTTTTCGCTTATACTGCATTCGAATGTGGCTGTGTCAGTCTGAGATTTTACAACATCCGCGTACTCCGAAAGCCCCGGCAGATATCCTATTGTAAAATAATGGTTAAGTCCTCCAAACTCTGTATCTGCGCGTCCTCCTGAGAGTGTGATAAGCTGCTGTGAGGAAACCTTGTTTATATCCACATATTCAGTCCACTTCTTTTCGTATCCTGACAGCTTATCAAGCACTGACTGCGAATCAGGATAATCTGCCACCGCATATGTTCCCTCGCGGCTCATCCGTGCTGGAAACTCATTCTGCTGTGTGGCATGATCCGTAAAAAGTCTGTCGAGTATCTGATTGCCCGCGCCCTTTTCAAACATAGGGTGGCACACAAAAAGTGCTATAAACAAAGCCACTCCCATAAGCAGACACAGATTTAACCATTTTCTGTTTTTTAATTTATTAATTACGAAGCCAAACATATTTCATCGCCCTCATCAATACCGTAAAGCACAAGTGTATTGCTGCCTGATGTATAATCGCTCAATATTACCGGCTGCTTTACCACGCTGTCCCCATCAATTTTCCACACATAGTAGGATATATCATCTTTGTTCATCGGATTGATCTGCTTGTGTATGATCGAAGTCGGCACCACTACCACCTTTTTAAAAGAAACATAAGAAAACTTTACAGCAGATGCCCTGGTCAGATCATCCGGTATTCCATTGTCAAGTTTTATATAAAATGCTGCATTTCCATATCCCGAATCTGTGTTTCCGGTAATATGCACACCTTTATCATCCTGATTTATATATCCCTTTTGAGCTTCCCTGCCGTAACCGGCAAAACCGATACAGCTTCCGTAGATCGTTGTACCGTCCAGCTCAAGTGATACGCGCTCTCCCACATCTGCTATATTGTCCTTATATACTTTATAGCTATTGCTATCCTTTACCTGAACCAGCAGTACGTCCGTGGAATTTCCGGTTATCTGCAGGATATCTGAGCCTTCCTCCACATTATCTCCTGCCTTGACACTCACCTTTGAAACTTTTCCGTCATTTTTGGCATATACTGAAATATTTCCTTTGCCGTCATTTCCTGCGCTTATGCTGTCATATGCTGACTGTAGCCTGGAAAGCTGATAGGTGTGGTCTGCACAGGCAAGTTTTTTCTGCAGATCAAGTAGCTGTAAGTTCAATTTCAACTGCTGCTCATCATATGCTGTATCCTGCTTTTCATCCTGCTGGTTATTTTCTTCAGATAAATCTTTTATCTGCTTATTGTAATCTGAGATCTTCTTCGCATAGGATTCATTCTCCGAGTCTATCGCATTTTTCGCCTCTGTTATGGCAGCTTTGCCCTCTCCGGTATCCACCACGTAAAGCAGCATGCCCTTTTCTACCGTATCGTCCTGCTTCACATTGACCGATACGATCTGCCCTTCATAATCACAGGTTTCGGTTATCGTCCCTGCGTCAGATCTGCTGTAGCGCACACCGTAGTTTGCTATATCAAAGTCAGACCTTGTTACCGTATATTTGCTATACTTTGTCGGAACCTGATCTGTAGAATTATAGTAAACCAGCTCCCCCTCTTTTAAGCCCTCTGTGACCTGTGTATAGTTTTCATCAGACTCACCTGTTGTTATGATGCGTTTCTCGCGGCCGCCCTCATCATTTTTCACATAGACATATCTGGTATCGCCATCCTTATAGATGGAATCTTTTCCCACGACAAGTGCCTGATTTGCTTTTGTCTTTTCAAAATATACCGGATACATCTGTCCTGCCGTAAGAAACGGCTTTTCCCTGCTTTCCACGCACACATCCGGATATCGGTTGTTTATCTTTGAAAGTACCAAAACCTCTGATGTATATTGAGACTCAGTGACATCATATTTTTCGCCATCGACTATCACATATTTCTTGTCATAATCGCTGTATTTGTACTCATTTATGGCTGTGCCCTTTATATCCAGCACAAGGTCATCCGTATCTGAGACAATGACTATATTCTCGTATGCCGCAGCAGACCTTCCATCTGTCAGCTTCTTAGTGTAAGTGACAAGACCGCTGTGGGCTGCCTTAAGCGTTCCATCATCAACAATCTGCTGATATAAAGCCATCTGCTCATTAATCTTTTGCACGCGGTATTCGTGAAGCTGCTTATCGTACCGTTCATTTTCCTGTTCTGTGGCAATCTGCGTATTGTAATCATCTTCTGTGCTCTCTTTTTTCTCAATCTGTTCTGTTGAAAATTCGTCCGTATCCGCAGCCTGACTCTCCCATAATTTGATCTGCGTATCCGAGATCTGAGCGGATATCTCATATGTCTCATTCTCATGCGCCAGCGCATCCTTACATTCCTGCAACTGTTTTTTTGCCTCATCCACATCACAGACTGCAAGCACATCCCCCGCATTTACTGTATCTCCCGGCTCCACATATATCTGTGAAATATTGACATTGGCACTGTAGTAATTGCAGTAATCCCTCAAAACTGCAGTAGCCATCAGCACCTGCATGGAGCCGATCGTACCGTATTCCACAGGTCTATAGGCTTCATTTAACGCTACAGGTTCTTCAAGCTCCGGTATGCTGCTTTCTGTCATTTTTCCACAGCCGCCTGCCACAAACGATACACATATCCCCAGTACTGCCAGTTTTTTTATTGATAAAAGGTTTATGTTCTTCACTGCAAAACCACCTCATCCCCGCTTTTAAGTCCTTCTGTGATGATCCGGTAGTCTCCCACCTGATCTGCGACACTTATACATACCGCCTGTCTGTATCCATTCTCATCCAGTGTGTATACAAAATACCTGCCATCCTTCTCATGTACTGCGTCCTTTTGCACATACACAGTATTTTCTATAGCGGGGCGCGTCACTTCCATGGAAAATATCTGTGCATCCGATACTGCCGACATATCCGATACCGGTTCAAAAACAAGTTTTTTATCGTCCACCTCTTTTACCTTAAGTTCAAACTCTATATCAGATGCTGTTGCCGTGTATACATCACCTACATTAAAGTCATAACCTTCCGGTCTGTCAGCTTCGTAATTGCCGTTTCCGCTGATTTCTGTTATAAGATTGCTGCCCGGTTCAAAAACTCCCGCCAAAAGCGAATTGTTCATTGCTGTGATCGTGCCATCCTCGGATGCCGTGATCTGATATCTCGACAGTTTTTCCTTAGCCTCATCAAGATAAAGCTGCGCAACCTCTGTATCCTTATCAAGCTGGGCAATATCGCTTGAATAATCCTGAGTATCATCGATTTTCATAATAGCCCTGTAGTGCTCTGCCAGAAGCTTATTCTGACTGATCTGCCCGCTGTAGTCCTCAATCTTTTTCTGTATCTCCCCGGATTTAAAAGCCACCAGTATATCACCCTTTTTCACATGATCACCCACTGCCACATTTACCTTTTCGAGCGTAAGCTCCGTGTTTGTCGCACCATAGGAAAACCTGGTATAGCCCTGCGCGCTCAGACTGATGGTAGTCTGCGGTGTGAGTGAACCGCTCTGTACCGTAACTGTCTGGTATGATATTTTCTCGTAGGAAGCTCTGTCCGTCTGTGCAAGCTCCTTTTGTGCCGCCCCACATCCTGAAAATAAAATAGAGGTAATTGCAGTGGCAAGTGTCAAACGCCCTATATATTTTTTCTTTTTATTAATCATATATTTTTCACATCTTTTCCATCAAAATATGAACCCGATCCATTAGCTAAATTTTATATGAGATCATCAATCCTTATGATCGTGCCATCTATAGCGTTTACAAAGATAGCATTTTGCTCATTGGAGTAGTCTACCAGACGTGACAGTGCCCACGCCGGAACATAGCTGTATTTTCCCTGCTCACTGTCACTTCTTATCTTAAGATAACTAAGCTGTAGCTTATTGAATGACGATGCAATATCATATTTATCAGGATTTTCCGTAATCTCCGCCTTGATGATCTGCTCTATATTTTTCAGAGAAATAAGCTCCACATCCTTATAGATCTGTGTTACATTTACCGGATATTCCATCTGCACATCAATTATTCCATCATCAGTGACTGTAAGAAGTGTACTGTCAGGCAGTGTAACATCATCTATATCACTATCAATTGCTTCATACCTCGACAAATAGGTATCCATATCAAATCCATCCTTAAATGTGATTCCGTCTATGCCGGTCGCGTATGAATAAATATATCCCCACACTGCTGTCTGATAGTCATTTCCCTCTTCGCTGTTATTAAACCCTATCCAGCTGCACTCACATTCACCTCGTTCCACCAGATCCTGCATTCCCAATTTACTAAGGAAATCCCCGGCTTCTTTTTTGGCTGATGCGGCAGATTTACTGCCCTCATTTGAGGTCTCGTCTGCCTTATCCTTTAGATCATCATCCTGAAAAGTCTGCGTTATGGTATCATAGTCCTCATTCCTTAAAGATGGTGGACCGTAATCTGTCCCGGACTGATGCAAGGCGTAAGCATGTACCTTGTGAGCCTCAAAATCCACCTCACAGAACACATCACCCTTGTAGCCTGCAAATACTTCACAGTTTTCGAGATCCTTTGCCACGGTATAAGTAGTCTTTGCCGTTTCAAGCTTATCCCTATATTCAGCCAGCCGCTGTTCCAACCACTCACTGTGAGTTTCATCCTGTGTTTTCTGCCAGTCCTCTATGACCTCATTCAGTTCGTCAACAGTATAATGATCCGGATCGTGATAATAGTACTCGTTCCCACCAAAATATAAATCCAGAAAACGCTTTTTGTAATCAGCATCTATCTTTACATTTTCCACCTCAACAACCGACATGTTATCAAAGTCTGGAACTACAATATTTGCATTTACATATACTGTTTTCTCGCCATTACCGGTCTGTATTGTAAAGTTTTCATTCCAGCCGGAGTCTGCCCTGATATCAGCTAAGGCAGACATATTTTTTGTTTCTTTACTTTCGCTCTCATTCCCATAATCTACTTTTTTGCCAGAGCAGCCTGTGAGTGAGATGATTACTATCGCTTCAACGATCGTCATAGCCGCTGCGAGTATTCTTGTGTGTTTTCTCATATGCCAATCCTCCCTGATATGTCACATTTTTTCTACAACATAATTATTCCTGTGAAAGTACGGTCCGATGTAAACATTCTGTATCTTAACTCAGATCGTCCGGATGTATCACACTTCCGTCAATCGCGTTGATAAATACAGGGCATGCATTTGTAGTGTCTTTCTGCAGCAATTCCAGACTCCATGCCGGAATATAACTGTATTTTTGCATATCAGTCCGGTTGTTTACCCTTATGTATGCAAGTTTTAGAGTGTAATATTTTACATTTGTATCCAGTACATATTCCTCAGCATTGTTTTTAAGCTCATCCCGGGCAATATCAAATATATTTTCTAAAGGAAGCATTTCTACATTTTCCTGTTTTCTTACTATACTTACCGGGCAGTCTATATAAAAAGAACATATACCATATTTCTCAACATAAAAATTGTAGAATTCATTATCAAAAGTATCCTCTATACTATCACCATATTTCATATTGTATCCGCTGTAATCCATCGGATTTAAAGCATCATCAAATAATATTTTGCCAACTCCGATATTGTAGTAAAATCTATAACCACTTACACACTCATGTATATCATCTTCCTGATACACATGATCGGCTCTTTCGTTATATCCACTCCATTTCAGCTGCGAGCTCTCAGTCTGCGGGATGGATGAAAAACCTGTCTCTTTCAAAAAACTGTCTATCATATTCCCCGCTTCTTCTATTGTGATACCCGATTCATTTTCCTCCTGCGCGATTTCCTCTCCCGATGTATCCTGTGAATCCGTGATATCATTTACCGTATCATATTCCATGAGTGAATCCGGTCCAAAGTATTGCTGCACATATCCATCGTTAAATATATTGCTCCACTCGTATTCATTACTTCCTGTCTTTTTGGTATATCCTTCAATCGGACCTGCGCCAATTCCCGACAGCCATTTATTTTCATCACCATCTGCAACAAAATTCACGTTATACCAGGTGTTTCCTTTTTTCCCTACAAACTCATCACATGAATCATACTCTGTAGCTATAGTCCATTCATCCCCGGCATTTTCCAGATAATGCGTATATTCCTTCAAAAACTCAGCTCTGTTTCCTGTGCCAGATGTATCAGTTGGTGTTGTTGAGGAATTTATGGAATCAATAAGATTTTGAAGCTGTGTTTTTGTCCAATGTTCCTTATCATAGTAATAAATCTGTGACTCTCCAAAGTATGCCTTCAATACCTTTTCCTTGAGCTTTGCAGAATAAGGTATCTTTTCCACTTCAACTACTGACATTGTCTTACAATCAGGCAGTTCCACTTTTGCACTTATATCTATATTTACATTTCCAATTTCTGTCTGCACGGAAAACTCATCGCTGTAGGTCTCATCTGTACTAAAATCCTTTACATTGCATACAGCACTTTTTGTCAGTTTTTCTGTATCAGTGCCATAATCTACCTTTTTGCCGGCACAGCCTGCGAGTGATATGAGGACAAGTGCCTCGATGAGTGTCATAATTGCTGCAAATAATCTCATATTTCGTGAAGATATGTTACCCCTTTTATCCATATGCGGCTCTCCTCCCTTTTTGTTCTTTCCCGGTGACTATTCAGAATAGTTATCTTCCATGTTGTTATAATGAGTATATATGTCAGTTGTAAACTTTTTGTATCATACATTGCATTTTTATTATAAAAAACCGGTCTGCACATACTTATGCAAACCGGGTCTATATTTAACGTATCTTGTAACTATTAAACTATACCAATTCAGGAATTTTATATCCTGCTTCCTCCATCGATTTTTCAAATTCTCCAAGGCTGACATTTGCCTCTTCGGCTGCTACATCTATTTTTAACCTTCCCTTTGAAACCAATGAATACAACATATTATTTTTTCCCTGAAGAATCCCCTCTTCCTTCTGTTCCTCACCATACTCCTTTGCATATTCCTTTGCATACTCCTTTGCATATTATAATATACCCATAACAGTGGACACGCGAATTAGTGTAGTACCTACTTTTAGGA
>OHSO01000991.1_pt1 | contig 13567 bp, 5 predicted proteins | sample 1578651 | NCBI WGS metagenome assembly OHSO01 (sample SAMEA3879524, study PRJEB24766) | human gut metagenome | biome: human-associated habitat; feature: feces | place: USA | collected 1985/1987 | reverse complement strand
ACTTTTAAGTATATACATCAAACTATATGCCATTCCCGGAACATGATTCAAAGCGTAAGTGTAATCTGTCTGATTAATTTGTACCAATGGATTCTTTGAATCTTCATAATACCAGTTTGAAATAGACCGTCCTAATGTAAATTCATATTTTTCATACCAAATTGGATAATAATCATACAGATATAATCGGGTGCCATAATTGGTATAATACTTCGTATTTGCAATTTGTTTACCGTATGATACCATTTGATCAAGATTGCCATCAATGTCAATTATTTTTACCAAAAGACTTAGTATATTTTCATTGATACCTAAAGCATTTATTGTTGATTTTGTATCAGTCAGTAAATTTATCAAACATGTTTGAGACCTGACAGAATAATTCCTAGAAAATGTACCGCCAAATAGAGAATTAATCAGTGTTACTGCTGGACTTTCAGGTCCATTTTCAGAAAGATAGACCTGTGATTTCCAAGCTTTATATTCTTGGCAGTTCAGATATCCTGTTTCTTCAAAAGCCTCTTTCCACATATCAATAGACATAAAATTCGGATCATTAGTAAATCGTATATCATTTTCTCCAAATGAAATACCAGCATACTTTTTTACTTGTTTATAAACCTCAACGAATTTTTCATTTGCTCTTTGAATCACATTTGTCTGATCTTCATTTTGCGGCTGTTTGTTAATAAGTGTCCCAGAATAAATAAGAACAACAGATCTGGTAGATTCGTTTTCTTTTCTTCTCACCACTCCCTGAGCATCGCTTTTATCAATAGCATTATTTAATCCCCAGGATTGATATTGATATTTTATATTCTTTTGGTATTCTTGTGCCCGTTCTTCTTTCATTGCATCAGAAGTCTCTGATGAAACCATATTAGGTATTTCTCCTCCAGTCAGAAAAGCACTCTTCATCTCCTCGTTTTTAAATTCTATAGTAATATTCATCACGGGTTCAGTAGGCGATGTTTTTGCTCCCCACTTAAATCCCGTTGTCCACCAATGTTCATCATCGCGCTCAAATATTGTTTTATCTTTGATTTTGTAATCATAGGTTACTTTTATAAAATCCTCAGTCAAAGCTGCTCGATACCATTTTTGTGTACCTTCAGCATCATCATAAACAGTACCGCCTAAAACATTATTTCTTGTGCAAGGTTCTCTATAATACAAACCTACTTCTGCCCCAGCCATTATACCATACTGACCTTTCCAAAGTTCAAGTCTGTATTCCAATCCATTATAATAGAAATATATCGGATCACAAAGTATTGCACTTGACAAAATCGGATTTGCTGCATAGTCTATTGTATCTGCAAAGCCGAAAAATCTTTGAATCGGTGTTTTATTTGAATAGATTATGTGCTGCTTTGAGTCATAACTATATCCACCAATCATTGTTAAGCGTGCAACTTCACTTTGAGGTTCCCAAACATTTGTGCTGATTGGATTATAAATAAAAACATCATTATTGTTTTCATCACCAATGGAATATGTTGAAACCGCTTTGCTCTTATTATATAAATTCTCATAATAATCCACAAAACCATCACCATCGGTATCAGGCTTCATAGGATCAGAAATGATAGGCATTACATTAATAGTAAGAAGTGGATTCCAGTTGTTCTGGATGTATTCTTTCATTGCCTTGGTTACATTTTTATCATTTATAGCATTGCAATAATCCTCAATAGTTGGAAGAATAATTTTGCCATTATCGTTCCAGTCAATAAGAGAATTGAACACATCTATTTCCTCAAAATCATATACAAAATCATTATCACTATCTGAGTACTCAGAATAGGAATCACGAATCTTCGCGAGCGAAGATTTATCATCAGAAACAAGAATTTCCTGCATTTTTGTTCCAAGCTCTTCTGCGGCCGACAGATACTCAACTGTAACTTCTGACTCTAGTTTCATTTCTTCAAAATTAAGGCCATTATAAAAAACAGTACATTCTTTATCATGATTAGGAATATAGCCATAAATATGATTTAAAACTTCATCTGAAAATCCGGAGAATTCATCAATATAAATTCCACCCGTAGATGTATAAATATCAATTGCATAACCAAGATTATATTCCGGTGCAATTTTTGAAATTATGCTTACATCGATCTGACTTTCGGGAAGTCTTTTAAGTACCTCATAACCATAGTCATCGGATTTTGTTACTCCGGGTATATCTTTTCCAACACGAGAAGCACGATAAACGGCATCTGTACGGTCAAATATACTAAAGCAGTATGTACCCTTAGAGTTATCGCAATTTTCAAAAACATATTTAATCGCATCAGAAAGAACGCAATATTTATTATACTTATTTACAGAATACGTTTGCAGATGATCCAATTCTTCATATATTCTAACAGGATCGGTAAAAAACACTTCGTCTTCATCTTCAATTAACGTATAACCGAGATTGTCTTTGGACATTTTTGCATAATGCTGTAACATCAAGTATATTTTTGCGGAAGGAGATTCTTTTAAGATCTCCGACGCTGCTTTGACAACATTGCTTTTAATTGAATCAAAGCTTTCTTTGTCAATATTATCGCGAATATCCATTATAAACACAACATTGATAGCCGCTTTATCTATTGTGTTCTGCCATGAAACATCTGACGAATTTGCATACACAACAGGTTTATCGTCCAATGAAAATGTTTCTATTGATTCTTCCAACTGTGACTCATTGCTTTCGATGTTTTGAGTGAGTTTTTCCATGTCCATCAAACAATATGTTCCAAATTCATCGACCTGGGCATAAACTAAATTTTCATTAGACTTATATTCTGTATAAACGGGTAAAATGACATTATAATCTTCAAAAAGCTTAAATACACAAAATCTTTCAATGTTATTATCCGACTCAATAACTTTTTCATTGTTCAAATCAAATTTTAACACAATTTTTTCTGTTTTGCAAGAGCTATCGTATACAATATTAAAAGTTTTTCCAACTATTGCAGAATTATTTATTGTTTCCGAGTAGCCGCTTTCTCTTACATCTATATTTTTTTCAACATTTCCTGCTGCTTTTATTTCGATGGACAGTTTATAATCATTGTCAGTATTAATTTCAGACATAGCTTTGCTGTGATCGGATAAATCAACATCAAATGTGTATTCTGAATCCGGCACGCCATATGTATTGGGATCAAGAGGATTCAAACCCATAGCTATTTCATCACCATCATTTATGCCATCGTCATCTGTATCTGCTTTCAATGGATCTGTAGTGTATTTACTGAACTCATCGCCGTCAGAAAGGCCATCATTGTCGGTATCTTCTGTTACAGGATCTGTCCCTAAATCTATTTCTTCCTTATTTGATAAGCCATCATTATCCGAATCAGCATTTGAATCGGATACTTTATCTTTAACAGAGGCGTATACCGTAGGATCTGTCCCTGTTAAAAACATTTCTTCATAGTCAGTCAAACCATCATCATCTGTATCTTTTTTGTTTATATCAAGCCCAAAAGCTGTTTCCAAATAATCCGGTACCTCGTCATCATCTGTATCAGGGAATTCCATAGAGTAACCATTTTCGTCCTTACATACAAGCAAAGTATTTGATTCACCTACTCTGCCGCTATTCAATGTCTGCACAATTTTAAAATAGCGCCTTGAGAATGGTTCAGTGATTTTATACTCATAGGTATATGTATCTTTAACACTTACTACTGTGTTAAAATCATTACCGTTATCAGAACATAATATATCAAACGATCCGCTTTCATATTCTGTGATCCATGAAATTATAATTGAGTCTGTTTCTTTATTATATTCAGCAAATCCGATTAATTCAAACTCTAACTGTTCTTCACCGGAATCTTCTGTCGGATTATCAACAATAACCTCTGTCAATAACCAATTCTCGGCATGTGGTGCCTTTTCGCCTTCTTTTAAAGATGCGGTAAAGCCAATAGTCGCAGAGCTTCCAACCTCTATAGGAGTTGTCCAAAGCTTATTTGCAATAGTGTATTTACCATTATTATTGTCAAGAATTTTGCAATTCCAATAATCATTAATCTCAAAGTTCGAATCAAATGTTAATGTCCATGCTTCAATAGGCTTTTCAGAAGTATTTTTTATCTCTACTTCTGCCTGAAAGCCTGTATCCCAAACATTCGTTGTTTTAAGCTCTACATTATACCCTGATTCAACTTCTATTCTTCGGTTGCACATTTCAATATCATCAGGAAGTTCTGCAGGAGTATCTGTAGCAGAAGTAAGAGTATAGCCATATTTTACGGCTTGTCCGGGTTCTATTTCATAGTTATAACCATTATTTTTCACAACAGCATATTCTTCAGTGGAACTGTACAATTTCGCATTCCAGAGATTACCCAAAGACCCACCAACATCATATTTCAATGCCCAATTGAGGATGGATTCTTCACCTGTATTGGATATTTCAACTTCAATAGTCTGATTGTTATCCCATTCGCTTCCAACAGAATATGTAATAGTATAACCGTCCTTTTCATATACCTTGCTGTCACCACTCGCTGCAAATGCATTGATTGGCATTACTGCAACAAAATTAACCAACATTATGGAAGAAAGTATAAGTGATATAAGCTTTTTCTTCATTTTTACACCTCGCAGTTATCTTTTTTTGTTTCAATTAATAATTTTTTCTTTCCAGACACAGCATCCATTTCAGACTGCACAATTTCTGCTAAATCGTGATAAAACTCCTCTGACATAATAAAATTTGCATAGTCATATGTTAGAATAACCGTAACAAAACCTGCAAGAAGACCATAAGCGATTATTGAAAAAAGGTGATCATCTTGCCAAACATCAGATATGTAATTGGGGACAATTATTGCTATAAGTGCCATAAAAATCGTTAAACTATGATGTTCACCCTTTTCTCTGAACATGCATAAATGCTTTAAATTTTCTAAATCGTTCGGTTTCATATTACTTATTAACTCAAGAATATGTTTTTTCCATTTTGTGTAGGTTCCATATTCTCCTTTTCCTTTGCAAGCACATTTATAAACTTTAAATTCCTTTTTAAAGTCAATACCATATATTTCTTTCAAATTTGCCACTCCTAACTTAATAATCATTGTTAAATCCATCTCTTCTGTATATTGAGAAATAGCCTGTTACTGTTTGACCTTTTTCTATGGTCCTATGATCGTATATTGTTTTTCCGTCCGTATCAATAAGTGCTGGCAGGAATATGTCCGAATTCTCCAAATCCGGTACACCGTTATTTATATCAGCAATCTCAATCGTTCCATCAGGATATAATATATACATTGAAGAGAATTCTGCCAACTGGGCACTTCCGCTGAAACTTGCCGCAAAATTGTAAATTGGTCTTTCGCTGTTATTTGTGAATGTAAACTGATTTGTCCAGTAATCAAGTCCCTCGGTAACAGTAATATCAAGTTTTAATCCTTCTCCGTCATGAACAACGAGGGGTTCTTTCGTTTCAAAGATTACCTTTACTTCTTCGCCGAGAGGCATAAGCGTACCTGTGAATTCTGCTGAAAGGTCATATGAACCGGGTTTGTCTCCACGTACTATCCATGAAGCAGACTTAGTTTCATTACCACCTATCACGCCTTTATTGCCCATTGTCTGAACAAGGTTTTCTTGACGCGATGTGTCAGCGAGAGATAATCCATCGGGAAGCGTTAATACTGCCTGAGAATTCTGAATGTAAAAAGTATCACCGGCATTGTTTTTAATAGTGAGTTCGACATCATAAAATTCTTTGAGCCAAGATACCTGAGTCGTAACATTGAATATCGCAACGCTTACAGGAATACCGCCGCCCGGCGCATATCCGCCGTACTCCACGCGTACGGGCCTGTCTTTTTCACCTTTTAATGTTGCAACTGTAGTAAATACACCATTGCGTTCCGTCTGTAAAGTACCATTAACCTCACCGATAATATCACCCATAGCATTAAGTGTAAAAGTTAAGGTACCGTTTGTGCCATAATCAAGGTTATATTCGTATACAAACTGATTTTCCGGAGCAGTAACATCAATTCCAAGTGAAACAATTTCATTTATGTCAAGATTTCTTACAGTAAGCTCTCCTTCGATAAGCTCTTTCTCCTTAAGATCAATCTTCTGTGAGGTGTTTTCTCCTGTTACAGTGATGGGAACATACTTAGGAAGATATTCATTTTTATAGAAGTATACATCATATGTGCCTTTAGGTGCGATAAATTTGAAATTGCCGTTTGCATCGGTGATAAAATCTGTACTGTCCACACCCGGGATCTCGCAGTAAATTTTTACACCGCTAAGAATTCTTCCTAATTTGTCTGTTGTTTTAAACTGAACATAACCGTAATCGTTGCTGTAAATATATGCCTTAATTGTATGGCTGTCGGAATTTCCGGCGCTGTCTGTTACTGTCAGCGTAACATCATATGTACCATCGTTTTCATATGAATGTGTAATCTTTGAACCTGAACCTGTAGTACCGTCACCAAAACTCCATTCATATGAAACTATATAGTGATTATCCCAAGAATTAGCGCCGCTAAAACTAATTGTTTCAGCTGCAATACCCATAACATCAAAACCTGCGTCTGCAAGTGGTAATACATCATCAGTATCTGTAGGAACCGAGATAACTTCGCTGCTTTTTACGTAATTGTTTCTGGAATCCACTGCTTCAATCATATAGTAATAAGTCGTACCGGGAGTAACATTACTGTCGGTGTATTCCGTATTTTTTATTGAAGCGATAAGCGAGTAGTTTCCGCCGGCAGAAGTTTTTCTGTAAACGTGATAACCAAGCAGATCATCCGTATTCTCCATAGTCCAGCTAAGCTCATTTCTCCATCCCTCACCTACTGCTAAAAGTGCAGGTGCGGAAAGAGTACATTCCTTAAAAGTATAGCTACCTATAGCATACTCGCTGATATTTCCTGCAGTATCATGAGCATATGCTCTTAACTCATAGCTGCCTGTTGTAAAATCAGAAGTATCAAGTTCAAACTGAATTGCCTTTGCATAAATATTAATATTTTCTTCCGTGTATACAGTCTGCCATTCACCACCGACAGATCTGCACTCGACAATAATATCTTTTAGTCTGAAATTATCTTTTGCGGAGACACCAACAATTTGATTTGTATCAAGAATCTCACCGTTTGCGGGATATATACTTACAATTTCGGGAATGACATTGTCACTTGCAATACTGCCGCTTACTTCTTTTGTCATAGCACTTTCGTTTCCCATTTGGTCAACGGCTGTTACGCAATATATGTATTCTGTACCCAGTTCGATATTTGTGTCATAATAATTTAATACTAATTCCAAACCGTTCTATAGACAAAGACGACAGATAGAATAATCCAAGTCAAGGAAGACGACCGCAGGCAGGCTGCCGCCTGTCAAGGGAGTCTGACGCAGAATCGGATTATTATATCCGAGTATTTGTCTATAGGTTGGTCTGGAATTAGTATAAATACTTATAGTTGTCCTTAATGAGTGTAAAGCTCTCATCCGAATTAGTTTTGCGGTATATTCTGAAAAATGCTGTATCCTCGTCGCTCGGAGCATTCCATCTGATTTCAATTTGTGAATTATATAGATTTACAGTCAAATCTGACGGAGCGGCAGGGGCAGAACCATCGATCTGATATTCCATAATAGGTGAGAGAGTAACGTCGCTGCTTATATTTCTTGAATTTATAGCATACGCTCTTATGTAAATAACACCATCATTATAATCAGATGAATTTAATAGGTATTCTATTGTCGTGTTAGCTTTGCCGTCTGCTTGAACTTCTGCAATATCATTCCAAGAAACCTTGTCCTCAGACGTCTGAATTACTACCTTTGATACGGAACGGTTATCCTTAACTGTTACTTTAATCGGGAGAATACCGGAATATTTGCCGTTGGACGGTGAAATTGAAACAATCACAGGCTGCGTTTCGTCAACTGTTGTGATTACTGTTACTGAGTTGCTTGTATCCGATTTGTTATTTGATGCATCGGAGGCAATCACATAATATGTGTATGAAGTTCCCTCATCCAGCGTTGAATCTGTATAGCTGTTTGTTGTTACAGAAGTAACAAATTCATCGTTTCTGTAAATGTCGTAGGATTCAACACCAATGTTATCGGAGCATACCCAATTTAATGAAACCGAGGTTTCACCAATGCTGTCGATTGAGAGTACAGGTGCAGTTGGCGGCAGATTGTCAACAATAACACTGTCGCTATTTTCGGAAGTATAGTTTTCATTATCGTATGCGCATACATAGTAAGTAAAATCTCCGAGGGAAACTGCTGTTTCATCTGTATATGTTGTTTCAACAGTTGTTCCTATAAGACTGCCATCACGATAAATATTATATCCTGCAACATTTGCTTTGCCTTCCGGCTGAGTCCATGTAAGAATTACAGAGGAATCTTTATTTATGGAATATGAAAGTTCTGCAGGCTTTTTGGGAATGTAGTGAATTACTACCTCTTCCATTTTTATATTTGCAAATGTGAAATAAGATTTTTGAGAACAGCTATGACTTGCATAACTTGTTATTGGTCCATATCCATAACCATAATTATTCTGAGGAAGAGTAAAACTGTCAATAATCTTTGTATCTCCGTCCCAAACAGAAATAGTATTGTTATATACTTCAATTTTCATGCTGTGCACAGCAGTAGAATTCGGAAAAGATACGGATTTAAGCGTATTACTTGAAGTAATAAGAGACGATGAAGCACCTTCATGTAAGTTGGCAACATTCATATTTTGAAGCCTGATTAGTTTTATATACCCGTTGGTTATGAGAAGTCCGAATCCGTTTAATACTCCGTCTTTAATAGAAGAATTAAAAAGGAATCCACCACATTCCATGCTGTGCCAGCTAGTTGAATCTCGTTGTATATCAAAAGTAAATGTTTGTTTTAAATCTGTATATTCATTTACTTCATTGTGGTTATCAACGAAAAGGAAGTCCTTAAATGGTGATACACCATATCCAACCATTTGAATGTTATTCCCGTCATAGATAATGTGGTCTGACATAAATCCAAGATATCTATCTGTGTAATCATCGTGATCGTATTCTGTCCATGCAAAGGTATCCTGTGCTGTTAATGTATTTGTCAGTTCTACATATGGATCTTCTTCTGCGTACGCATTAATTCCCGTTTTTAGCGGAAACAAACTTATAGTCATTACGGCGGCTAACGCTGTCGAAATGACCTTTTTCATTTTGTTGCTGATAGTTGTTTTCATTGATCGATCCCCCATAATAATATTTTGTCTGATAACTGCTTGTATACTGTAAATAAACAGTTATATTACAATCAGTTTATACTTGCATATTTTTCGATATTTTTCAACAAATATACAACCATTGGTACCAAAAACGAGATAATTGGTATATATAATACTAAGGAAACGTTGATTAATACGTTTCTGCTGTTTTTCAAAATGGCGAAACAAACGCTACGCTTTAATCAGCGTATTCCTAATTTTTAATCAAAGTGTAGACAAAAAATCTCTGCACAAAAGCCATATATGCAAGCTTTTGCTTGACTTTTTTACACTTTGAGTTTAAAGATTAGTATAAAAGAAAAATCCGCAGGTGAAATCCTGCGGATCAGCTTATACAATATTACTGCTTATACCTACATAAGCTTCAATAACATTATTGGTTTTACTGCCTTTTTCACTCTGTATCAAAACATAATAAATATCTGTTATAGGTTTCATATTATTCCTTCTCAGATATCCGTAAAGCCGGTTCTCTGTTTCACAGATCTCATCAACATTACAGAACATAAAAGAAACGGCATTATCGATCTTAATTGCCGGCTTATAAATGCATTGCCCCTGATTGCCAAACGGTCTTTCAATTGGAATCAATATTTCAATGCCGTAAATATCTGTGCTGTTTCTTGGGATTATTTCAGTAATTCTGAAAATTGTTTTACCTGTAGCTTTCAATTCCAATGCGTCGATATTATTTCCCGCAAATATAAGCATATCAATAAGCTTATCTGCCTCTACTCTCGTGCTGTAAGAAAGTAAATGTTCATGATACAAATACCTGTTTTCTAAGAACTTCACTTACAATCATTCTCCAAAAATAATATACATAATACAATACCAAAAATCCATACTTACACCTCCCGATATATCTTTAGAAATAAGATATACCATTATCGGACTTTGTACAATGGATTTCTAATATCAGGTATAATAATCGTGATGCTTCGTATTTGTAAACGGTAAATGCTTGACATTTATGCCGAAAATAGGTATAATGTACCAAATGAGAAATTATATACAGTCATAGGTGATTAATATGAATATTGCAATTTGTGATGACGAAAAAGTTTGGCAGAATGAACTTATAAAATATCTTGATGAATACCAAAAGAAACGTCATATTGATATTTTTACAACTTGCTTTTCTGACGGAAAATCATGTTATGAATCCTCTCTTAATAAGTATGATATAATATTTATGGATTATCAGATGGAGGGTGCTAACGGAATTGAAACCGCCAGAAAAATACGCAAAACAAATTCTGACAGTATTATCATCTTCGTAAGCGCATACCCTCAAATAGCCATGGATACCTTTGAAGTTAACACTTTTCGTTTTCTGGCTAAGCCAATCAATAAAGCGAAACTTTTTAAAGCTATTGACGATTATATCGCCGAAATTGATACAGATAACCTGTTAATTTTTAAAACTCATGAAAAAACGATACGCATTAAGTTATCTGAAATAATATATGCTGAAGCGCAAAGAAATCATACCATAATACATACAGTCAATGATGACTACGAAATATTAATTAATCTCAAAGCTGTGGAAAAGAAACTTCCGAAAGAAAAATTTTTCAGATGCCATAATGCTTACATTACATCATTTCAGCATATTAAACACCATAACAATACGGAAATATATTATGACGATAAGTCCACAGCATACATAAGCCGCAGTATGCTGCCAAAATTCAGAATTGCTTTTCAAGAGTATGTAGTAAAATATGATTTGGGGGAATTCAAATGAATTTTTTTATCACCATTTTTGAAACTGTTTCGGATTCTGTGTTTTTATTTACCGTCATTTTTTCTACATATATATTTATTTTCAAAGAAACTCCTTCTTATATAAAACTAAAAAGGAGAGTGTTCGTTGCTGTTGCTATTTCATGTTTTATGAGTATATTATTCGGAATATATTATTATTCTCTAAAAACGACATTGGCAAAATGTATATTTGTAATATTAAATTCTTCTAAATACCTAATTTTAACAGCATACATTTATAGAATTATAAATTTAAAACTTATTTTTATATCATTTATCATTCAATTTATATGCTCAACCACTACATCAAGCATTTTAATTTTTCTTCAACTAAAAGCAATAAATAATACACAGTTACTTAATATTGTCGTCCTTTTTGTTGTAAGACTGATTATTCATTCTATCATCTTGATAATACACAAAAAATTTGATTGCTACAATTTACAAACAATGATTAAGAATGTTCCGACATATATATACATACTCATATTTGTATCTCTGTTTTTATTAAGCGGCATAATACAAACTATTATATATGATACTACAAATTTAAAATTGAAAATATTAGTGATAAAATTACTAGCCCCCATTCTATCAATTTGCTGGGCAGCAATATTTATATCTTTAATATTCAATGTGATCTCAAAAAAATATCAAAGTGATATTAATGCAATATTGAAACAACAAGTTGATTCACAGCTTTACCATTATAATCAGCTTGAAAAAATCAATACTGAGATAAGAAGTTTTAAACATGATTACATAAATCATATAAAATGTATACGTTCAATGCTGTCAAATAAAGAATATGATGATTTACAAGATTATCTAAACAGCTTGTCTTCATCATTTCCAACTTCGTCATTTATATATGAAACGGGCAATTATATTGCCGATGCTATTTTAACCGAGAAACAAGTTAATTCACCCGATGACATTTCAATAAAATTTGACGGTGTTATTCCCACAAATATAGATAATACAGATTTATGCATTATTTTATCAAATGCTCTCGATAACGCTATTGAAGCCTGCTATTCATGCGATAACGATAAAACAATTAATGTTTACAGCGGATTTAAACATGGGTATTTTATCCTCAAAATTAAAAATCCAACTGTAAACAATATTGCAGACGGAAAAATGGCAACAACAAAAACAGATAAAACAAATCATGGCTTTGGACTGGCAAATATAAAAAGGACAGTACACAAATATAACGGTTATATCAGTACAAGCTGTGAGAATAATTTTTTTACCCTGAACATAACTTTTACAAGTTTATCTGAATAATCCTACTTTAGAATGATACTTTTTTATAAGAAACGAGCACCTTTATTTGTGGTGCTCGTTTCTTATAAACAACGTAAAATCGGCATTTTTAACCATTGATACCCTGTGATTACAGGCGTTCCACTGGCAAAAACCAAACCTCTGCCGCCAGTAAGCTCGTCAAGGTACTTTGTTTTCATCAGAAGCTCCGCCGCCTTGCCGCTGCCCGTTGTGCCTATACCGGCAACATTGGACATTTTAGTCGCAGTACCCAGATTCTTGTACATATGGCACTCATCAACGAAAATCTTGTCAAATCCCATCTGCTCGAAATCTATGTAATCGTCCTTGGCTACCTTGTTCTGCTCATCGGTCAAACGCTTTTCGTATCGGGTAATAGTCCTTTCAATTTCCTTTACCGAAAAACTTTTTGCTCCGTCCGTACTCTTGGCTTCTTCAAGCTCCGAACGCAGACTTTCTATCTCCGCTTTCAGATACCTGTTCATACGCTCTGCGGAAAGTCCCATTCGGTCAAACTGGCTGTGTCCGACAATTACCGCATCCCACTCGCCTGTTGCTATCTTTGCAAATAACATCTTGCGGTTTTTAGGCTCAAAATCTTTTTTTGTGGCTACAAGAACATTGGCAGCAGGATAAAGCTTCTTGAAATCTCTGCCCATCTGCTCTGTAAGAGAATTCGGAACGGCAAACAGGGATTTGTTGTGAAGTCCCAAACGCTTTCCCTCCATCGCTATGGTTATCATTTCAAAGGTCTTGCCTGCACCAACGCAGTGAGCAAGCAGTGTATTACCTCCGTATAATGCTCTTGCAACAGCATTTTTTTGATGCTCTTTCAAGGTAATATCCGAATTCATTCCCACAAAATTAAGGTGCGATCCGTCATATTCTCTGTGACGAATGGAATTAAACACCTCGTTGTATTTCTCAACAAGTTTCTCTCTGCGGTCGGGGTCTTTGAAAATCCAATCTTCCCATTCGCTTTCGATTTTCTTCACCATTAGCTGAACCGCCTTTGTTTCTTCGTGGTTTGTCACCTTGACAATATTGTCCCTTGAATCACGAATCGGCTCGCCGTGTTCGTCCAGCTTCGGGTCTTTTATGGTCATATCCTCGTGATTGAGTATGCCCTCAAGTATCGCATAGGCATTTTTCCTTTTTGTGCCGTAATCGTGGATTGCAGTATAGCTGCCCTTGTCCGACTGGCTT
>OHSO01000986.1_pt1 | contig 13597 bp, 9 predicted proteins | sample 1578651 | NCBI WGS metagenome assembly OHSO01 (sample SAMEA3879524, study PRJEB24766) | human gut metagenome | biome: human-associated habitat; feature: feces | place: USA | collected 1985/1987 | reverse complement strand
TGGGTCACTCCTTCGTTTCCTTCGCCATGCGGGCGGCGCGCTCCTTCGCATAAATCGCCATTGCGCATTCAAGGCGCTTCCGCTCCATCTGGCACTCCATGTCGTAGGGCTGGGAGATGTCGCCATGGAAGGCTTCGGCATTCGCAGCGCAGCCGCCGGAGCAGAAGAAACGCGCCCAGCAGTCACGGCACTTCTCCTTGTTCAGCACCGTGTTGTGCGCAAACTTCGCCTGAATGTCGCGGTCGAACGTGCCGTCCAGCACACTGCCCATGCGGTAGCCGTCGCGGCCGACAAACTGGTGGCAGGGGTAAATATCGCCGTCGGGCGTTACCGCAACATACTCGTTGCCCGCGCCGCAGCCGGTCAAACGCTTGCGCAGGCACGGGCCTCCCTCCAAGTCCACCATGAAGTGGAAGAAGTTGAACCACTTGCCGTTCGCGCGGCGATCCATATAAATCTGCGCCAAGCGCTCGTATTCCTCACGGATTTCGGGCAAATCTTCCTCGCGCAGGGCGTATTCGCACTTCGGGTCGGTCACAACCGGCTCGACGCTGATCTGGTCAAAGCCCTGATCCGCCAAATGAAGCACGTCGTTGCCGAAATCCTTGTTGAAGCCGGTAAACGTACCGCGGACGTAATATTCCTTGTCGCAGGCATTGCGGCGGCGGACGAACTCCTGCGCCTTGTTCATGATGATGTCATAGCTGCCCTTGCCGTTGATGGTCGGGCGCATCCGGTCATGCACTTCGCGGCGGCCGTCGATGGAGATGACGACGTTGCTCATTTCCTTGTTCAGAAAGTCCATGATTTCGTCGTTCATCAGCACACAGTTCGTCGTCATTGTGAACTTGAAGTGCTTGTTCTTTTCCTTCTCGATGGAGCGGCCGTATTCCACCAGCTGCTTGACGACGGGGAAGTTCATCAACGGTTCGCCGCCGAAGAAGTCCAGTTCCAGATTGACGCGCTTGCCGGAGTGCGCCACCAGCCAGTCAATTGCCGCCTTGCCGACCTCGTAGGGCAGCAGCTTGCGCTCGCCCATGCAGAAGTCGCCCGTCGCCGCGAAGCAGTACTTGCAGCGCAGGTTGCAGTCATGCGCCGCGTGCAGGCACATGGACTTCACCACGCCCGGCTCGGTCACCTGCTTCACGTCATCATAATTATCCGGGGCGTTGAGCGCGCCGAGTTCTTCGAGCTGCTTCAGTTCACCGATAACTTCGTCCAGCTCCTGCGCCGTATACTTCTCTTTCAGCGCATCCCGAATCTCTTCCGGCGTGTGGTCATTCCACATTTCCAGCACGTCAAACGCCATGTCGTCGATGGCGTGAACAGCGCCGCTGCCTACGTCCAGCAGCATCGGCTGACCAACCGCCTTGAAGGTATGAATCATTGCTATTATTCCTCCTGAGTTAGATAAACCGCAAGGATACTTTTTGCACCCTTGCACCCGAAAAAAGCGAAGGCGCATGATGCCGCCTCCGCCTTTGCCTGTCCCGAACCGGATACGATTGCCAGACGAATCTGGAAAGCGTATCATTACTTCCGGTTATACAGACGGTTGAGCTTGCCCTCGTTGCCCGCGAGCACGTCGCTGTTTTCCTTGTTGGCGCAGGACTGGTTGGCGACGGTGCAGCTGGTCTTGCAAGCGGACTGGCAGGATGCCTGGCATTCGCCGCAGCCGCCGTGGGCCAGAGAGTTCTTCAGGCAGGGCTTCTGGATGGTTTCGATATGCTTCATAGTTGTAATCCTCCATTTCTTAAAAAGGGGTATATGGGCATTATACACGATTCGGGGTCTAATTGCAATCACTTTCCGGAAATATTCGACACAATCGCGCCGATTATCCCGCCGGTCGCCGTTCCCATAGCAAGATCAGCCAAATATGCCGTCCACGGCGCGCCCTGACCGCTCAGCAGCGCATAGGCCGCCACGCCCAGCGCCATGTACAGCAGCCCAATCAGCGCGCCGCGCAGCAGTCCGCCTTCCTGACCGCGCCCGACGGCGATGTACGTCCCGATAGCGACGGAAACGACCTTCAGCAGCTGGTTGAAGATACGCACGGTGTCCTCCGTCGGCTTCACCCACTGCATCAGCAGCGCAAAAACCGCCACGACGATGATGGTCGTCAGCATCGCCGCGCCCAGCCCGCGCAGCAGCTGCATCGAGCCGCCGCGGCGCGCGCGCGTCGTCGTCCGGCGCACAGTCTGTGTTCCTGTCATAGGGCAATTCCCCTCCTTCCGATTCGGTAAGGAGGATATGCCCCGCGTCCAGGCGTTATTCCTCTATCCGCTCCACGCGGAAGATGTTCAGCGTGTCCGCATCCGGGCAGGAGAACACCGCTGTGCCGTCCGGCTGACCGGGGATGCTGCCGCCATAGCGGAGGATATCCGCATATAGGAACGCAACGTGCATCGCCATCGGGCAGAGCTGACCGCGCTCGGTGTCAAAATCCCACGAATCGCCGATTTTATGCCCATGATGGCAAGGACAGCTGCCCTTGCGGTCAATCAGCGTGATGCGCAGGCGTGGGCGCTTCATTCGTCCAGCACCTCCAAGCACGTTTCAATCGGGATGCCGAGGTACTTGTCCTCCTTGTCGCGGTTGCGGTCAATCATTGTGCGCACGGCGTCCATTGCGCGGTGCGTCGATTCTTGGAGCGGCACGCCGTCCACCAGCCGCCCCAGCATCACTGCGGCGAAAATATCGCCCGTGCCGACGAAGCGCACCGGAATGAGGTCGAACGGGATGCGGAAAAACTCGCCCTCCGTGCCGTCATATCCGACGACGCAGTTCTCGCCGTCCACCTTCGCGCTCGTCACGACGACGGATTTCGCGCCCATTTCGTGCAGGCGAATCGTCAGCGCGCGCGCTTCTTCCTCGGTCATGTCCTCGTGATAGGGCATGTCCGCCAGATACGCCGCCTCGGTGTAGTTCGGCACGATGCAGTCCGCCACGGCGACCATCTTGCGCATGTGGGCGATGGTTTCCTCCCCTACGCCGTTGTACAGCTTGCCCTCGTCGCCCATGATGGGGTCAACAAAGACCAACGCGCCTTTCTTCGCGGACTGCTCACAGAAGTCAGACACCAGCGCAGCCTGTTCCGCTGACAGAATCATGCCTGTGGACACCACATCAAACGAGAATCCCAGTTCCGCCCAGACTTTCAGCGACTGGCGCATGTATTCCGTCGTTTCCTGAATGTAGAATTTCCCGTAATCCAGCGTGTTGCTCACCAGCGCCGTCGGCAGCGTGTACAGGTGATGTCCCATATGCGACAGCACCGGCATCATTGCGCTCAGCGACACTTTCCCGTAGCCCGCCAGATCATGCACCAGCAGTATATGCTTACTCATCTATCTTCTCCTTATTTTGGGGGGAACGCCAAAGGCTCTGCCTCTGGACTCCGGCAGGGGCGCTGCCCCTGCACCCTGCAAGGGACTTCGTCCCTTGACCCTTTCGCGCGATTGCGTTGGTGACACTGGCATAGTGTGCCCGCGTGTTTATCCGCGCAAAAAAATTGCTTCAAGGATGCGTCAACACGCATTTTTGATACAGACAGTCTACGAAAAGCAAGGCTGTCACAGAATATTAAGGGAGGTTTTTTCATGAAGAAGCTGACTGCTCTCCTGCTCGCCATCGCAATGATGGTGACCTGCACCCTGTGCGCTGTCGCCGAAGACGGCAAGACGTACATGGCTGTCTGCATCGCGTCCGAGCCTGATACGCTTGACCCGGCGCTGAACTCCGCTGTGGACGGCGCGACGATGGTCGCTCACCTGTTCGCAGGCCTGTCCACTTGGGCGCAGACCGACGACGGCAAGCTGGAAATCGTGCCGGACTGCGCGGTGGAACTGCCGGATCCGGTGGTCAATGACGACGGCACGGTGACGTACACCTACACGCTCGTTGACGGTCTGAAGTGGTCCGACGGCAAGGATTTGACCGCGAAGGACTTCGAGTTCGCGTGGAAGCGCGCTGCTTCCTCCGAGCTGGGCGCGGACTATGGCTACATGTTTGAAGTCATCAAGGGCTACACTGCGGACGGCTCCGACCCCAAGGCGGAAAACCTCGCTGTGACCGCCGTGGACAACAAGACCCTGACCGTTACCCTGAACAACCCCGTTGCCTACTGGAACGAGCTGCTCGCCTTCCCGGCGTACATGCCCGTCCGTGAGGACGTCGTCGCCAACGAAGCGTGGGCGACCGATCCTTCCACCTACATCGGCAATGGCCCGTACACCATGACCGCGTGGGAACACAACAGCAAGATCACCCTGACCAAGAACCCCTACTATCATGCGGTGGACAAGGTCACGATGGACGAGCTGGACTTCTACCTCTCCGACGACGCGAACAACATGCTGGCGAACTTCCAGAAGGGCGACTGGCAGCTGATCGACGACGTTCCCACCTCTGAAATCGCTTCCCTGAAGGAACAGTATCCGACGGAATTCGTTATTGCCGGTCAGATTGGTACCTACTATGTCTGCTGGAACATCAACGAAGAAATCCTGCCCGCTGACGTGCTCGCGAACATGACCCCCGAAGAAGCGGAAGCGGCGCGCGCAGAAGTCCGTCGGGCGATTGGCCTGCTGTTCGACCGCAACTACATCGTTGAAGAAATCGGTCAGGCGGGTCAGGTGCCTGCGTCCAGCTTCGTTCCGATGGGCATGACCGATGCGGACGGCTCTGAGTTCTACAAGAACGCGGGCCATGTGGAAGGCATCACCGGCTACTACGACGTGACCGACGACGAAGACGTCTACATGGCGAACTTCGACAAGGCGGTTGAGACCCTGAAGAAGTACTACACCTACGACGAGGAGAACGGCGTCTTCACCAACTTCCCGTCCCTGACCTACCTCTACAACACCTCCGAAGCCCACAAGGCGATTGGCGAATACCTCCAGAGCGCGGTTTCTGCGGTCGGCATCACCATGAACCTGACCAACCAGGAATGGAACACCTTCCTGAACACCCGTAAGTCCGGCGACTACTCCATTGCCCGCAATGGCTGGATTGCCGACTACAACGACCCGATCTGCTTCCTCGACATGTGGGTGACCGGCTCCGGCAACAACGACGTGCAGTTCGGCAAGGGCGCGAATGCGGATCTGAAGATCTACAACCTCGACCTGACCCCCTACGGCTATGACGTGAAGGTGGAGAATGGCACTTGGGCGGAAACCTATGACGTGCTGATTTCTGCTATCAAGAGCTGCACCGACAGCGCGAACCGTTATGCCATGATGCACATCGCGGAAGATATGCTGATGAATACCGGCTGCATCGTGCCGCTGTACTACTACACCGACATCTACATGATTGACGACTCCGTGCAGGGCTTCTTCTCCAACCCGCTGGGCTACAAGTACTTCATGCACTGCACCATTGCCAAGTAATTCCATCTCGGTTTGGACAAATCCACGGGCGAATCGGCTTCAAAACCGGTTCGCCTTTTTACGTATGTTGGAAAGATACACTTTGCCATCCTTGGCAATTGAAATTTCCTGCCTTGGAAATGTGCATCCGGCGGGAAACATGCGCGAATTGACGTGAAACATGCGTGAATGCAGGAATTTTCAGCAGGAAAAGGGCAGGGAAACATCCAATTAATCCATTGAATGGCGGTGGCGAACAGCGCTTGCCGATGGTATACTGAAACCAGAAGGGCGTTTTCAATGGGAAAAAGCCCGCGGAGGCTATCAACAAGGAGGAAGCAGCATGAAGCGAATCGCACGATGGAGCACCATTTTCCTGCTCTTATGCAGCATCATTTGGGCGGGTACAGCATCGGCGGCCATGATTGTGGAAAACAACATGAGTGCGCTGAACACACTGAACACCATCAACAAGAATCAGACACCACAGGGCAAGGACTCGGCGCTGGAGCGGCTGGCGAAAGAAATCGGCGCTGGCATATGGGACAATACGGACTTGGATGACCCGGCGTTTCAGGAGAACATCAAGCAGTTTGGCATCACCGTGTTGAATAAGGACACGCAGCCGCCGGAAGCCTTCATCGGCGACGCGATTTTTGACCATCTGGGCGACACGGAGTTCAATGCGCCGAAAATGAACGGCAATCTGCTGGTTCTCGGCGGGCTGAACGCCAATCTTCCGTCCGGCAAAATCGACCGCCTGTATGTGCTGTCGGACGAGGACGTACGGCTGAACATCGGCGCGGCGGCAGATGTTCAGGAGCTGATTCTGGGCGCATCGGGGAATGTGTCGCTGAACGGCGAGGGCAATGTCCGCTCCACCATCGTGGTGGACAAGCCGATGAATCTCAATATCGGGATTGCGACGAACCTCGTGAACCTGACGGATGACCCGCTGCCGACGGGCGATATTGTGCTGAATCCGGGCAAGAACGCGCTTGTGCCGGGGCAGCAGCTGCATATGGGCAGCGAGCTGAAGGTGGAGAAGAAAATCAGCCTGACCGTGCGCTTCCGCCTTGTTGACCAGAGCGCCAAGGACATGCAGCTGGAAACGGCGGATTGGGACGGCGCGCTGCTGACCGAAACGACGGTGCAGTACACGGGCGACAGCTGCCCGATGGGCGCGGTCAACATGATGGACAGCATCGAGGCGGCGTTTGCGGAGAAATATCCGGATTTGCAGGAGCAGTATGTGCTGCTGCCGGAAATGCGCAGCGCAGACCCGTGGAGCAAGGTCTACCGCCTGAATGGCGGCGAATCCTGCTTTGCTGTGGCGGAAAATTATGTCTATCTCTCCCGCGAGGGCGATGTTGTGTTCCCGCTGACGGATGACAGCACACTGGTAGCGGAATTCCCGGTGTACGTCTACCGCTATGGCGAGCAGGACGGGCGCATCACCTACCGCGTTCGCATCAGCGGCGCGCGCCCGGATTACTTCACGCCGAGCCTGACCCTGCGCAGCGGCGCCGTGGCGAGCTTCACCTTCGATAAGGAGCGCGGCGAGTGGGTGACGCAGTTCAAGCGCAGCGACTTCGGCGCGGACGAGCGTGCCCTCATTCACCTGACGGGACTGCGCGGCGAGGAGACGGCCGCATTCCTGCCCGTAACGGGGCGCGAAGAAAAGCGCATCGTTACGCTGACGTGGACGGCGGACACGCAGCGCACGACCATCGACGCGCAGAACGTTGTCTGGGACAGCGACCGCGCTGCCGAAGGCAACGACCTGCTGTGCTGCGCCGGCGAGCAGGTGTCGGTCACGATGCAGCCCGCAGCGGGCTATCGCGGCATCCACGTTTTCCAGAGCGACCCGGCTGTTTCCCTGAGTATCAGCGAGGGGAACGACGCGGTTTCCTTCCTCATGCCCTACGCGCCGCTGACCTTGACGCTGACGGCGGACAAGCTTTATACCGTCACGATGGACACGGCAGGCGGCGATCCGATCCGTCCCATCCAGTACACGGTGGAATCGGAAGCGTTCCAGCTGCCGACCCCGGTTCGCACGGGCTACATCTTCCTCGGCTGGACGGGCGAGGGCATCACCGAACCGCAGAAAACCATTGAAATCCCGCAGGGAAGCACGGGCGACCGCACTTACACCGCGAACTGGCAGGTGATTGAATACACCATCATTACGCTGCTGGAAGGGGGCAATGCGGGCTCGTCGCAAGTGTATTTCTACACGGTGGAGCAAACCGTAACGCTGCCGACCCCGACCCGCACGGGCTACACGTTCCTTGGCTGGACAGGCGAGGGCATCACGACGCCGCAGCCGAACGTGACCATCCCGAAGGGTTCGACGGGCGACAAGACGTATATCGAGAACTGGGAACTGACAGAATACAACATTACCATGGATTTGAGCGGCGGCAGCGGTCAAGAAAAGGTGGTTTACACCATGACGGATGAGGATTTCGAGCTGCCGACCCCGACCCGCAACGGCTACGAGTTTGTCGGCTGGACGGGCGAGGGCATCACGACACCGCAGACGGAGGTCATCATCCCGACGGGTTCGACGGGGAACAGGACGTATACCGCAAACTGGAAGGTGATTGAATACACCATCACACTGGACACGAACGGCGGCCCAGCCGTGTCTCCGATAAAATACACCGTGGAGGATTCCTTCACCCTGCCTTACCTTCTCCGTACGGGCTACGAATTTGTCGGCTGGACCCTCGATGGCAGCGGTATGATCCCTGCCATGCCGCTCATTATCTACCATGGCACAACCGGCGACCTCCGTTACAAGGCGGAGTGGCGTTTGGCGGAGTACACCATCACCATGGATTTGGACGGCGGCAGCGGTCAAGAAAAGGTGGTTTACACCATAACGGATGAGGAGTTCGAGCTGCCAACCCCGACCCGCAACGGCTACGAGTTTGTCGGCTGGACGGGCGAGCGCATCACGACGCCGCAGACAAGCGTCAAAATTCCGAAGGGTTCGACGGGGAACAAGGCGTATACCGCAAACTGGAAGGTGATCAGATACACCATCACCCTGGTCACGAACGGCGGCGCAGTCATAGCTTCGATACGCTACACCGTGGAGGATTCCGTCACCCTGCCCATCCCTCCCGACCGTCCGGGCTACGAATTTTCCGGCTGGGTCCTCGATGGCAGCGGTCAGTTCCCTTCAACGCCGATGATTATCCCCGCAGGCTCAACCGGCGACCGCCTTTACAAGGCGGAGTGGCGTGTGGCGACGTACACCATAACCTTCGTGAGCCACGGCAGAGTATATAATTGGGTTCAATACACCATCAACAACCAAATTTATTTCGGGGCACCGGAAGAAGACCCGTCCTACTACCTCCCGGGCTATACCTTTGTAGGCTGGAAAATCGACGGCGTAGAAGGAACGCCGCGCTCCTACATGCTGCCCAAGGGCTCGTATGGCAATCGAACGGCGACCATGCTTTGGGAGCCAATTCCGTAAGCGTAAACAAGGAGAACAAGGAGGGGCTGCGCATTGGACTACCTCAGCGTAAAGGAAATAGCGGAGCTGTGGGGCGTTTCCATCCGCATGGTGAATTACTACCTGAATACCGGGCGGATTCAGGGGGCAATCCGGAAATCGGGCGGGTGGCTGATTCCGGCGAATACGCCGCATCCGGCGGATTTGCGCAAGAGCGGGCAGCGCGGGCAGGAGAAAATCCCCCCGCGGATGGCCAAGTGTTATATGCCGCTGATTTCCCGCCCGTGCGACAACGGCTTCCAGAATCTCCTGCTGACCATGAACGACGAGGAGGAACGCGACATCGCCCGCGCCCTGCACCACTATTTCCGCGATGAGCACGAGGAAGCCCGCGAAATCAGCGAGAAATACCTGACGAGCAAGTGCCCCGAAATCCGCCTGTCCGCGCTGATTACCAACACGATGGCGATGCTGCAGACGGGGGATGCCGCCAAGTGCCGCCGGAATCTCGAAATGATTCAGCGAGACGGGCAGCGCGCAAACGACGATTCGTGGCGGCTGTACAGCAGCATTACCGACGCGCTCATCAGCGTGTTCTTCCACTCCGAGAAGCTCGACTTGACCCCTATCCGCCCCGCTATCGGTATTCTTCCGCCCGGAATGCAGTATTTTGCCATGTACGCCATCGCCCATGCGCTCTATATCCGGCGTGAATACGAACACGCGATGGGCATTGCCGAATCCGCCCTGCTGATGGCAGGCACGCGCTACCCCATTGACAGCATCTACCTCAACATCGTCCTGTGCATGATCTGCATGAGCCTGAAGCAGGATGAACGCGCGGAGCAGAAGTTCGATGCCGCGTGGAGCATCGCCAGCCGCGAGGGGTACATCCACCCGTTTGTGGAGCATCACGGCATTTTGCAGGGGCAGGTGGAGCGCGCGCTGCGCAAGCAGGAGCCGGAAACGTACAACAAGATTGTGCAGTCGGTCTACCGCTTCAGCCGCGGGTGGATGAAAATTCACAACCCCGTGTCGACGCTGCAGGTGACCGACGCACTCACACCCTACGAGTTTTCGATTGCCATGCTTGCCGCGAAGGGTCGCAGCAACAAGGAAATCGCCGCGCTGATGGGCGTTTCCGTCAACACGGTGAAGTCGTACATGGAGAGCATCTTTGAGAAGCTGCAAATCTCCAGCCGGAACGAAATCGACGCGTATGTGAATCGGTAATATCAACAAAAGCACGCACTCCGAATGTCGACATGCAAGTATTGCGGCTTAGAAAACCCGAAGGAAGCGCGCTACTGCCAACACTGCGGTGGATACAGGTGAATAAAAATCAGCCGCGACGAGCATATTCACTCGTCGCGGCTGTGTTTATCTATGCGCTTCCTTATTCTGATACATCTGCGCGTCCGCCTGCGCCAAGGCATCCGCCAAATCATCCGTCGACGGATGAAAATGCGAACAGCCCACCGATACCGTCGGCAGAACCGGATTCTCTGCCCGCGCCGCATCCATCAGGTGCTGGAAAATCTCCGTCATGGTGTTGTATTGTGCGTTCCGCCGCGTCAGTATTACGCAGAACTCGTCGCCGCCGATGCGGAAGCACGTCCCGTAATTCCCGTACGCGCGGCGGATGCAGCCGGCAATCGTCCGCAGGCAGGCGTCGCCCATCAAGTGCCCATGGCAGTCGTTGACGTCCTTGAAGCGGTCAACGTCGAACATCAGGATGGTAGCAGGAACGCGCAGGCGCGCCAGATAATGCTCGTAGCCCAAGCGGTTGACAAGCTGCGTCAGCCCGTCGGTTTGCAGTACCATGTCGCTGGAGAATTTCGACATCATCAGCGCACCGCAGCTGATGGTAATCCAGTCGATTTTGACCATCGGCAGGAACAGCTGCACCATCAGCCCTAACAGCACGAACAGCGTCGCGAGCAGCAGCTGTGTGCCGCCGGTGTACTGGTAGGCGCGGCAGGCGAACCAAATCTGCACGAGGAAGAACACCGTGCTGCCCCCGTAGGCGAGCATGTAGAGCGCGTAGAGCGCCCCGTGGTGATAGAAATTCTGCGCATCGACATAGAACATCAGCCCCGTGAACGCCGAGAGCAGCACCAGCAGCGCGTGGAAGCACGCAAGGTACAGCAGCCCGTGCACCACTTTCCGCGGGCAGGGATGGATAACGCAGCCCGCGAACAGACCGATTAGCGGCGCAAGCGAAAGTTCGATGGCCTTGACGGCGATATGCAGCGGAATCAGCGCGGGCGGCGTGCCATCCATCTGCACGCCCGACCACTCACACAGCGCGCAAATGGCGATGGTGGCGTACAGACCGCCGCAGAGCAGGTTTCGGATCTTGGATTGGCTGATGTCGCCGCGCAGGGAGAAGAGCATAATCGCCATGGCGAAGACGCTGAGAGCAATATTTGCCGTGTATAATTCATTCATGCTGATTGTGGAGGCGGTTGACAAGCAATCGCGGCAGATAAGTTTGAAAAGGGCAAATTCCCCCTTCTTATAATAATGATACCACGAAAAAAAGAGGATGAAAAGTGGGTTACATAGGGCAAATTGCAAATGTGGCAGATTTCAACAAATGCGGGGAAATGGTTACATGGCGCGTCTCCCATTCCCACCAGAAAAGGGACTGACCGAAGCCAGTCCCTTTGATGATTATTCGTATTCGCAAACGCTTGCCCAGCGGATGAGCAGGTCGCGCTCTTCGGGCTTGCCCTTGAGGGACTGGCTCGCGGCGACGATCGGAATCCACTGCTGGACGTACTGCTTGGCGGTGTCGCTCTTCTTGCAGAAGAGGGAGAGGTACTTCTCCGCCAGCGCTTCCTTGCCTTCGAGGACGAAGAGCAGGTAGGTGCGGGCAACATCAGCGGACGCGTTGCCCTGCGTGGCGTGCGACCAGTCGAGGATGTACCACTGTCCGTCGGGCTTCAAAATAATGTTGGACGGGTTGAAGTCGCCGTGGCAGACCTTCTTGTGGACGTGCATACTCGCCAAGCGGGTGTGCAGCTCGTAGCGGGTGGTCGCGTCGAGGTCGGTGGCGGAAATCTTGCGCTGCATCTTCTCCGTCAGGCTGTTGAGCATCGGGCAGGTGCAGGCGTGAACCTTCATCTGAATGTCCACAAACAGGTTCAGGTACTCGTCTTCCTTTTCCGGATGCGCCGCCATCAGCGCCGCCAGCGTGTCGCCTTCAATGAACTCCGTCGTAATCGCCCATTGACCGTTCACCGTGTCAACAGCAAGGAGCTTCGGAATCGGCAGGCCCGTCTCTTCCACGCGCGCCGTGTTCAGCGCTTCGTTCAGAATGTCCGCCTTGCTGTACCCTTCGGCAAACACCTTGATGGCCTTGGCGCCGTCGCGGTAAATCTTCTTATTCTCCCGCTCGGCAATCACATGCGTCAAATCCATAGGGAAACCTCCTTCTATATGGTTCATGTTTATTGGGGGAGAGGCGCCAGAGGCTCTGCCTCTGGACTCCGCAAGGGAGTTCCTCCCTTGACCCTTCCGCGCGATTGAGTTGGTGACGACTGCTTACTTCTTCCGCGTGTTGATTGGGGGAGACGACCTCATCATGAAGTCGATATTTGTCCTAGATATCTATTCGCCGCCCAAATGCGACATTCCTGCAAGCAGACAAAATTTTTTGTGCTCAAAAATGCCCGGCCCAGCAGAAGCATTCCTGCCAAGCCGGGGAGAATGGCGCATTACTCGCCGTAGTATGCCTTGAGGTACATTTCCTTGATTTCGCTGATGAGCGGGTAGCGCGGGTTCGCGCCGGTGCACTGGTCGTCGAACGCCTGCTCGGACATTTCGTCCAGCGTCGCGAGGAACTTCTCTTCGTCCACACCGTAGTCGCGGATCGTATTCTTGATGCCGACGCGCTCCTTCAGGGCATGGATGTTGCGAATCAGGTTCTCCACCGTCTCGTCGTCATTCGCACCCTTGAAGCCGAGGAATTCGCCGAATTCAGCGTAGCGGCGCTTCGTGTGCGGATAGGCGTACTGCGGGAAGGTGCCCATCTTCGTGGGAACTTCGGCGCTGTTGTAGCGGATGACCAGCTCAATCAGCAGCGCGTTGGCGATGCCGTGCGGCAGGTGATGGAACGCGCCCAGCTTGTGCGCCATGGAGTGGCAGACGCCGAGGAACGCGTTCGCGAACGCCATGCCAGCCATCGTGGCTGCGTTGCCCATCTTTTCGCGGGCAACCGGCTCGTTCTGACCGTTGTCGTAGCACGCGGGCAGATACTCGAAAATCAGCTGAGCCGCCTGCTTCGCCAGACCGTCGGTGAAGTCCGTCGCCAGCATGGAGGCGTAGGCTTCCAGCGCGTGGGTCAGCGCATCGATACCGGAGGCGGAGGTCAAGCCCTTCGGCGCGGACATCATCATGTCAGCATCCACAATCGCCATCTTCGGCAGCAGCTCGTAGTCCGCCAGCGGGTACTTCACGCCGGTGTCCTGATCGGTAATGACGGCGAACGGGGTGACTTCGGAGCCAGTGCCAGCGGAGGTCGGGATGGCGATGAAGTACGCCTTTTCACCCATCTTCGGGAAGGTGTACACGCGCTTGCGGATATCCATGAAACGCATTGCCATGTCGAGGAAGTCCACTTCCGGATGCTCGTACATGACCCACATAATCTTGCCGGCGTCCATTGCGGAACCGCCGCCGACGGCGATGATGACATCCGGCTCGAAGAGCGTCATCTGCTTGGCGCCGCGACGTGCGC
>OHSO01000977.1_pt1 | contig 13735 bp, 13 predicted proteins | sample 1578651 | NCBI WGS metagenome assembly OHSO01 (sample SAMEA3879524, study PRJEB24766) | human gut metagenome | biome: human-associated habitat; feature: feces | place: USA | collected 1985/1987 | reverse complement strand
CTCTGGGCGAAGATGTGTACCACTACCACCTTCATGTGGTTTATATCCCGGTGGTGGAAAAGCAGATACTTTGGTCGAAGCGATGCAAGGATGAAGCCCTCCGGGGAACCGTTAAGGAGGTCATCACACAGGTTAGCCGCAGTAAGAAATGGGAGTCCAAGCCGGTGCTTGACGAGGACGGTAATCCAATGTTGAACGCAAGAGGAAAAAAGATTTTGAGGTCATCCTACAGTGTGTTGCAGGATGACTTTTTTCATTTCATGCGAGTTGCCGGATATACCGATCTGGAGCGTGGAGAACGTGGAAGCACCGAGGAACATCTGACTGTGACCCAGTTCAAGGTGCAGGCAGAACAGCAGCGGCTGGAAGCTGTGACCGGGCAGGTGGCACAGGCAGAACAGAATTTGGAGGATGCCAAAGCTGCCACAGCAAAACAGAAAAAGAAACTGGAATCTTTGCAAAAGGAAACCAAGGCGGCAAAGACCATTGCGCTGACAGTGCAGGACATTGAAGTAATGGGCAAAAAAGCCACATTCGGAAACAATATCACACTGACACCGGATGAATGCCGCACACTCAAAGATTATGCTGTCAGTAGCTTTGCGGAAAAGGCAGAGAAGATCAAGTACAAGCAGAAATTCGAGCAAGCGGAGAAAAGTGCAAAAACATGGAAGCAGCGGTACGATGCGCTGCATGAACAATATCAAGAGCTGAAAAAGAAAGCCCAACCCTTTCTGGATGCACTGGAAATCGCATCCGAAAAGGTTCGGGCTTTTATCAATTCTATCCTCATCAGAGGAAAGGAAACGCAGGAACACAAACACCCTGCCCGGAAGCGTGGACAGGATATGGAACTTTGATGGAGGAATCGCCTATTGAAGAAATATTATGAGGAAGCGAAATATAATGCGGCATTTGACCGCTGTGTGGATGTTATGAGTCAGATGCTCCAAAAATATGGACATCAGGTTTTGGATAAATTGGAACAGGACGCTCCGCAGGAAGTGGAGCATTCCGAGGAAAGTAATCAAGCGCAGCTTTTGACAGATAAGGCTGCGTAAAATTTGCAATGTACACGTTGCGTATTCGTTGCGGCTATGCTATAATGATTACACAACGTGTACTTTTTGCTTTTATGGAGAAAAGACGGATGGATTGTAAAAACAGAATTATTAAGTTGCGTGAAAGCACAGGACTGAACCGGAAAGATTTTTGCAAGCTCGTCCATATCCCTTATCGGACTATGACCGAGTGGGAATTGGACAACCGCCATGCACCGGATTATGTGCTGTGGCTTTTGGAGTATTATATCCGCAACGAGGGACTTATGGTAAAAGGAAGGAATGAGGGAGGTGGAGATTCTGAAAAAGAAACAACTTAAATGCTATCTTTATACAAGAGTGTCCACCTCTATGCAGGTTGACGGGTACAGTTTGGATGCCCAGCGTGACAAGCTGCGGAAGTATGCGGCATACGAGGATATGATTATTGCCGGGGAGTATTCTGACGAAGGCTTTTCCGGCAAGAACATCCAAGGGCGGCAGGACTTCCAACGGATGCTGAACGATATCCAGGACGGCAAAGATGATGTTTCTTATGTGCTGGTCTTTAAGCTGTCCCGATTTGGCAGAAATGCGGCGGATGTTCTGAACTCTTTGCAGCTCATGCAGGATTTCGGTGTCAATCTGATCTGCGTGGAGGATGGCATTGACAGCTCCAAGGATGCAGGAAAGCTGATGATCTCTGTGCTGTCTGCGGTGGCAGAGATTGAGCGAGAAAATATCCGCACACAGACAATGGCAGGACGGGAGCAAAAGGCTCGTGAAGGCAAATGGAACGGCGGTTTTGCTCCCTATGGATACAAACTGGAAAACGGAAACCTTGTCATTGCAGAGGATGAAGTGGAAGTAATTCGTGTCATTTATGACCGCTACATTCACACTAATGAGGGTGTTGCAGGAGTTGCAAAATATCTGAACCGCAATGGTTATACTAAGAAACTAAGACAGAATAATACCATTCCGGGATTTTCAAGAGATTTTGTGAAAAATGTATTGTACAATCCTGTTTATATGGGAAAGATTGCTTACGGCAGACGAAGAACTGAAAAGAAACAGGGTACAAGAAACGAGATGCACGTGGTTGAGCAGTCGGAGTTCCCGGTTTATGAAGGACAACACGAAGCTATCATTTCCGAAGAGGATTGGTATCTGGCACAGGAAAAGCGCAAGATCAATTCCTTTAAGCGGGAAAAGGTCAACAATCCAGACCACGCACACATCCTGTCCGGTATCTTGAAATGCCCATGCTGCGGAAAGAGTATGTACGGCAATATCGCCAAGGCGCACAGCAAGGACAAGAAAACACGGTATTATTACTACTGCAAAAATACGGTTACACCCACAGGGCATGAGTGTAGCTTCCGGCTCAATATCGAGCAGACGGAAATCAATAAATTTGTGGCAAAGATCATTTCCGCTATGGTCAATAATCCCCGATTTGTAGAAGCAATTCAAGCGAAAATCGGAACGGCGGTTGATACAGAGGATATGGAAAAGCAGATCGCCGTTCTGCAAGGACAGCTAAAGCAAGCCTTTGGAACGAAAAGCCGCTTGGAGCGTCAGATGGATACCTTGGACATCAACGATGCCCACTATGACAGAAAAATTTTGGATTTGCAGCGCCGATATGATGAACAGTATGATACGATAGAAGAAATCGAAGTTCAGATTGGCGAATTGCAAAGTCAGATACGCAGCATCCAGCAGGAGAAAATCTCCGGCGATAACATTTATCGGCTCTTACTGGCATTTGATGAAGTCTACCATTCCGCAACGGAAGCAGAACAGAAAGAGTTTATGAAAGCCTTTATCGAGCGAATTGAGATGTTCCCGGAAAAGAGAAAAGACGGAAGCTGGATAAAGAAGATTGTATTCAACTTCCCTGTGCCTGTTGATGGCGAGGAAGTGAAAGAACTTCCCTTGGAAACTGAAACAACAGTCGAGACGGTATGCTTATTGTCCAAACTCAAAAGTGACCAGCATATCGAGGTGGAGCTGAAAACAGACGAGCTTGATCTGACCTCTGCGGAGAGCAAGGCTACCTATGATGAGATCAAGGCTTATGTTAAGGAGCATTCGGGTCTGACGGTATCTTCGCTGAATATCGCACAGGTGAAGCAGAAGTATGGGATTATTGAGCGGGAGAATTACAACAAGGCTAAGACTAAGGACTCCAGACAGCAGAAGTGTACTGAGGAAAAGGAAGAGGCTATTGTGGGAGCTTTGAAGTATTTTAAGATGATAAAGTAAAGTTCACCCGGCTGCGAGATGAATTCGTATATTTGGGCGATGTGGCACTATTAATGAATTGCTGATCAAATCGTTTTACAACGATCTCACTGACGGATTTTTGGGCGTTGGAAACGATAGCTTCGCTTTAATCAAGTGCTTTCTTAACTAATTTGAATGTGATGATATCAAATTTCTCATTTTTTAAATTTGTTTTTTTCGAGTCTGAATAATAAACTGTGTAAATGCCAATAATCTCCACAAAGAGATTTGGAGGTAATTGGTATGAAAAACAGAAATCACGGATTAAGCGAAAAAGAAATGGAACTTGTTCAGCTTCTGATGGCAGACTGTGAAAGCACAGGAGATATTCAGGCAAAGCTCAAGCGATTATTCGCAGGAACGATAGAGCAGATGCTTGAAGCTGAGATGGACGAACATCTTGGCTATGAGAAAAACTCTGCTCTCGGCAACAATTCCGGCAACAGCAGAAACGACTATGGCAAGAAAACCATAACCAGCGATTACGGCGAGTGCGAAATATCCGTACCCCGTGACCGCAACGGTGAATTTGAGCCTAAGGTCATCGAAAAAAGACAGACTCACACCGATGAAATTGAGCAGAAGATCATGGCAATTGTACGCAAAGCGACACAAGGCTCGCTTGGGAATGTCCCAGCGTGACATTGAAGATACCCTAAGAGAAATCTATGGTGCAGAAATTTCCCAGGGGCTTGTTTCCCGAATAACCGACAAAATTCTTCCTGAGGTAAATGATTGGCAGAACCGTCCTCTCGACAAAATTCACCCCGTAGTTTTCTTTGACGGGATTGTTTTCAATTCAAGAAAAGACAACAAGATCATCAGCAAATGCGTGTACTCCGTGCTTGGCATAAACATGGAGGGACAGAAAGAAATCCTCGGCACATGGATATCCGAAAATGAGTCCGCAAGTTTCTACGCAAGTATATGCTCAGACCTGAAAAACCGCGGTGTTACGGACATTTTCATTGCGCCTCCGCAGAGGATTGTCATAGATAATCTGACAGGACTTTGCGATGCAATAAATGCGATATTTCCAAGGACAAAAAATCAGCTCTGTATCGTTCATCAGATAAGAAACAGCTGCAAATTTGTACCCTACAAGGACAGAAAAGCAGTATGTGCAGACCTCAAGAAGATCTATGGTGCAGTAAATCTTGATGATGCAGAATATGCAAAGGAAGAGTTTCGTGAAAAATGGGATAAGAAATATCCCAATATCTTAAAATCATGGGACAAAAATTGGTCTGAACTGACTACTTTCTTTGAATACCCGCAAGAGATACGGAAGATAATATATACAACGAATGCAGTTGAGAGCTACCACAGAATGGTCAGAAAATTTACCAAATCCAAGGCTATTTTTCCGACTGATGATTCCATTTGCAAGGTCATTTATATGAGTGTGAAGGAGATCTCAAAGAAGTGGACTATGCCCGTTCGTAACTGGGGACTTGCGTATTCTCAGCTTGCGATTTTCTTTGAAGACAGGTTTGCAGCCTGACGGCTGATGAGGGTTCCACCCTCAAACTCCCGAGGTTTATCCGCTTTGGGAATATCCGGTGAAGATGAAGAAAAGCAGCAACATTTCTGTCACTGCTTTTCACCGTTTTATTCCGCAGCCTGCGTCGGGTCGCTCCTCAGAACTCAGCTTGCTGAGTTTTTGCCCATGTTTGGCTGCATCTTTAGTATGGTCAGAATTTTGGCGATTATTGCGTTTACACGGTTTGATTTTCAGAACCCAGGTTCAGTCTTGCAAAGCGAAAATTCGGTCTTGGTTTGCTGTACACAAAGCTGAAAAATACAACAGAAGCTTCGATCCTTCTGTCTGTGATTGCTATGAACATTGACCGTCTGAAGTCAATGTTTGTGCGCCTGATTTGGATTTTGACGTTCCGGTATCCGGGCTTAAATTTATGGGGTTGTTGAGGTGAGACTACTTATGCATACGAACACGGCAGAATATCCCCATTTTACGCATTAATCTCTGTACTGTTTTATGATTGATAACAAACTTTTTCTTCAATTCTTTTGTTATTCTCCGATATCCGTAACGCCCTTTATTTTCATCGTAAATACGACGAATTTCGGATTTTATTTCAGCATATTTATCAGGCTTGGGAGAATCAAATTGTTTGCTGTAATAGTAATATGTGCTGCGGGGGATCTTGGCAATATCAATGAGCAGCCATATTTTGAATTCGTGCCTCAGTTCCCATATCACTTGTGATTTTTCTCTTGCCGTACCCTCTCGGTAACCAAGGCATTCAATTTTTTTAAGTATGCATTTTCTGCACGAAGACGCTGTACTTCTGCTATTAGGTCTTCCTCCACTTTTTTCTCCAGCTTGGGAGGTCTACCAGTGGATTTGTGTCCTCTACGTTCTATGTAGAAGCCCTCTTTACCTTCTTCAAGATAGATGCGTTCCCAATTTGAAGCTCTATTTGCAGGTAATTCAAATCTTCGCTCCGTTTCTCTATAACTTAACCCCTCCTTGTGCATTGTTTCCACCACCATAATTTTAAACTCTGGTGTATACCTTTTATTCGGCTGTCCTTTTGGCATAAAAATGCCCCCTTTCGTTAGTTTCAATATTGGTATATTTTTATTATACCACATTGTCTAACAAAAGGGGAGCATTTCACTTTAATGAAACGCAGCTCTTATGCTTATATTTTTATTATAAAGACGAAATGCACTGTGAATATGCCCCAATATTTAGTCAACAACACATTCCACAACAGCACAAGGCGGAATATTCAGCTTTAACACATTGTCCTTGATGACTGCCGTATGCTCGGAAATGCTCACTCTGTCGGGACAGTCGAAGTCGTTATAGCTGTGCGCCTCGTTTGTAAGTACCCTGCACGAAACCGATGATGCTTTAAATCCGAAAATGCTGCATTCAACAGCAGCCTCTTCCGTAAGCGAACAGTTTGCGGCGGTAACGGTCATACTCTTTTCGTTCACCGATGCGGAAACCGAGATCATCGGAGCATTTTTACCTTCCGACATATTTTCGTTCTGCGTATAGCAGTAAACTGCCTCGTTGTTTTGATGTGTTTTAAAAAGGTCGAAAACGTGATATGTAGGCGTTTTTATCATCTTACCGCCCTCTGTAAGAATGACCGATTGGAGAACATTCACCGCCTGCGCAAGGTTTGCCATTACAACACGGTCGCTGTGTCTGTTAAAAACATTCAGCTCTATTGCAGCAACGATAGCATCACGCATTGTATTCTGCTGATATAAAAATCCCGGGTTCGTACCCTCTTCTACCTTATGCCAACAGCCCCACTCGCCTATTACAAGTCCTATTTTCTTTTCGGGATCATAGCGGTTCATTATCTCCGAATGTCTTGTGATAAGCTCATCGGAAAAGTTCGCTGCAGCGATAGTTTTATAATAAAGCTCATCGTCAAAATCGGTGGCTGATTCCATTTCGGGCCATACGGGCATCGTATAATAATGCAAGTCGATAGCATCAACATTATTGCTGTCAAGATTTTTCATCATGACTTCTGTCCAGTTATAGTCGGCAGAGCTTGGACCGCAGGCTATTCTGTAAAGTCTGTTTCCCGAATAATTGCGGCAGAACGTCTGATACCTTTTATAAACGTCGGCGTAATATTCGGGACTCATATTTCCTCCGCAGCCCCAGTTTTCATTGCCGACACCGAGGTATTCGAGTTTCCACGGCTCGGCTCTGCCGTTCTTCTTTCTCTGATCTGTGAGAGGCGATTCCGCATCTGAGGTCATATATTCTATCCATTCGGACATTTCACGAACACTGCCGCTGCCAACATTGCCGTTTATATAAGGCTTGCAGCCAACAAGCTCACAGAAGCGCATAAATTCGTGTGTACCGAAAGAATTATCCTCCGTAACTCCGCCCCAGTTCGTGTTCACGATCTTTCGGCGCAAGGCTTTTTCACCGATACCGTCCTGCCAGTGATATTCTTCCGCAAAGCAGCCGCCGGGCCAGCGGAAAACGGGAGCTTTTATATTTCTGAACGCCTCGATGATATCATTCCTTATTCCGTCTGTATTCGGAATAGGTGAATTTTCACCCACATATATACCGTTGTAGATACATCTTCCGAGATGCTCGGAAAAATGTCCGTATATCTCGGGAGAGATATGTCCGAGCCTGTCGTTTGCATTTATTAGTATTGATATTTTTTTCATATTATACCTCCGCCGCATACTGAATTATTATATTATCAGTATAAGTCATTGACTTTGGTATTGCAATGACTTATAATATTATTATACTAACCGTTCGTACTTTGAGGTGATGATATGATAAGTATAAACACAGTCTGTCAGAACGTAAGACACAAAGGGAATTTTGAAATATACAGACCGGATGGTTCGGGAGATGATCTTCTTGTTATCTTCAAGACCTCCGCTGTACTGATACAAAACGGTGAAGAACTGTTAGTTTCTCCCGACAGTCTTATTTTATACAGCAAGGGAACAATGCAGCATTACAAAACTCTGTGCGGAAGTTATGTTAATCATTTTGTTCATTTTGATACGGACGATACCGAGCTTATGAATGGGATAAAAACTGACACGCTTATCACCTCGGCGGATATTCCTGCAATTGAAGAGCTGCTTACGATATTATGCCGTGAAAATGTAGCCGGTTCGACCAACAGGAAACAGTACGAAAATATGCTTATGAAGATGATACTTATGAAAATATCCGAAAGCAGCATAAATCCTGACAGCGATAAAAGCCGCATTTCCGCTCTTGAAATGCTCCGCACCGATATTTACAGCAATGCAGGGAGCTATAGCAATATATATCAGCTTGCTGAAAAAATGAATCTGAGTCCGTCATATCTTCAGGCAATATACAAACAGAAATTCGGGATAAGCTGCTATGAAGATATTTTATCCGCAAAGATCAAGACAGGACAATATTATCTTTCGACCACCGATATGACCGTTAAGGAAATATCCGACCTCTGCGGATACGGAAATGAGATATGCTTTATGAAGATATTCAAAAAAAGAACAGGGATCACACCGAGTGAGTACAGGAAAATTTCCAAGAATGATAATTTAAAAAACAACTTTATATGGTAAGGAATAAACTTTTATGATGAATTTTTTTGAACATTGCGCAGATATTGCTTCGGTTGGCATAATCGTTGATTTTACGGAAGATACGGAAACATATATTGTAGGCTCTCCTGCAGATATTAAGGCTTGGGCATACAACGGCTGTCCACGAAAAGTTCCGAAAGGACTTATGCGGCACAGCAACAAACTTGCAATCTCGTCAAGGATATAAACCGCCTTATGAAAGTAAAGCGTGAACTGAACGAAATTATGGAACTGAGCAACAGGCTGTGCAATGCCGACGCTTTATATGACGGAAGCTGTAAGTGTGTCCTTGAGGAGCTGTCGGAGTATTACGATATTTCCGAATACGCCAATATTGTTAAAAACTACATAATCTGTTTTTATTCGTTAAATTCAGGCTCTGTCAGCGTGATTTCCATAAAAAAATCGGGTTGTCCGTAAAGGGCAACCACGATCGTGCGGAAAAATATATTGACTTGTTCAAAGCGGACAGTGAGAAAATCTTCCGTCCGTTTATTTCGGCAAGGGCAGCGGATATTTTCGATATACGAACCGCTATACGGAGCAGTACTGAGGTTTTGGACAGTTCTCTTTACAGGGTACACGATGATAACAGCAAAATTTGCCGAAAAGACGTGCGCATATGCTTGTGAAGACGGGTTCTAAACTCTGTCACCGAATACTCTCGGCTCACCGTCAGGGATATACTCCCACAAGGGAAGAAATGGGTTAGCCATAGCAATAGCTCCTTATTCAAAAGTAAGTCCGCTTATTGTCATGTTGTAGGTTACCGAAGTAAATGGAACTTCCTCGCCGTTTACCATAAGTGCAAGGCGATAGCCTATCCAGTCAATTGTAGTTTCAGCAGCAAAAATGCCGCAGCCCTCTGTACCGTAAATAAGCGTGCCGATTTCTGCACCCTTCCAGCCGTTTTCAAGACCGTTTTCCGTACTGCTTGTAGGGTCAAGCTCAACGCCCACGGGAATCTCAACAATTCCGTCCGCTGTTTCAAAGCCTAAGGATTTTACATACACCTTGTAGGTTGCATCCTTGTCGTCAAAGTAGCCAAGATTGAGCATTTCACTCTTTGCGTCAAATACGGTTGACTGTATGGAGTAATCGCCGTCCTTGGTAATTTCGGCAACAGCTGATGGGCTTGATCCGGGATTTTCAGCCAGTGCTGAAATAACGATTGTTTCGTATTGCTGTACTGTTTCGGAAATATCCTCTTCGGGACGAAGTGTTTCCTCACCCTTTGCAAACTGCCAGGATTTAAGCTCAATGTCCGCATTTGAAAATACAATGTAAATGTTGTGGTTTCTGCCGTCAAACTCAGCAAAGTCAATTGAGCGTACCTTTGTATAGTCATCGCAGTCAAATTCAATAAAGGAAACAGCTTCGCTCTCAATATCGTCAAGACGGATCTCAATTCTGCCCTTGCCCTTTACTTCAGCGGTAAATTTGCTTGCACCGTAAGCGAAATCTACACCTCTTACATAAATCCATGCACCGTCGGCAGTGCTCTTTGCCGCCGGGTTTAGTCCGTCTGTGTACCAAATATCAGCAGATGTGAATGCAGTCGCACCGCTGTTTTCAGCATACGGGTCAAGAAGTTTTATCTGTGCAACGCCATTTCGTGTTGCGGCTGTAATAGGAATTTCACCTGTTGCTCTATCCATTGGGAGATAGTCAACCATCATACTGCGGAAGCCTGCCGAACCGCCCATAAGCTCTTCAAGAAGCATGGTATGATGAATAATATAGTTTGTACCCTGATATTCCATAAAATGTGTATGGTTGTTACCCCAGCGCATACCAGAGTTGCCGTCAGCATTCTGTCCCGAATTGTAGAAATATGCACCTCTGTATTCCCAGCTTTCAGCGTCAAGAGGAGTCTTGGTTGTAAGGTATGCCATACTGCATGCAGGAGGAGCGTCAAAACCCTCATAATCCCATTCTGAACCTCGAGTCTGCCAGTTGTTATTGTAGGTGTAGTAATATGTACCGTCGATGTAGTTAAGCTCGCTTGCTTCAAAGAAATATGGAGCGTCAATTGAAACGAACTCGCTGTCAAAGGAAATAAGGTCTTCGCCAAGCTTTACGATTTTGGGAATAAAGCTGTGTGGATTTTTGCTTTCAGCAGGCGCGCCGCCTCCGAATGAGAGCCAGCCTGTTCCGTTTTCGTCAATGCAGACACCCGGGTCAAACGGTGCGGGACAGTTTTCAAGTCCCTCGGTCTGCTGGTCAACAAGCGCTTTGCCCAGTGGGTCCGTCCAGCCTGTTACAGGGTCGGTTGATGTGAGAACACCAACACCTGCACCGTTGTAAGAAAAATACAGATAGAAATGTGTAAGTCCGTCATCTTCAACTCTCGAAACAATTGACGGCGCCCATGAAGTGCCTACCCATGGTGCAATTTCTTTTACGGAAATTCTGCCGTGGTAAACCCAGTTTACCATATCATCGGTTGAGAAAACTACAAGTGAATTTATCTGGTCATAGTCGTTTGTTGTGTCAAGCTCGGACTGCTGATGGTCGTTTGTGCCGTAAACATAGAGTCTGCCCTCATATTCAACAGCGGTAGGGTCTGCACAGAAAACACTTCCTGAAATAGGGTTTGCGTTACGCTCTGTTTTGTAGACATTGCCGCTTGCCTCGTCAATGACGATGCCGTTGTTAAGGCTTTCCTGTATCAATTCTTCGGTGTTTGCGGTCGTGCTTTCGGTATCCGTTGTCTGTGCGCTGGCGGTATCATTGCCCGAACAACCTGTCAGCAGCATTGCCGTTATATATAATATAGCAATCATCTTCTTTTTCATAGCTACTCCTTTCATTCTGCCTGATAAGCAGAAACACAGATGTGTTTTGGTTTATAATTTTATTATACACATCTTAACAGCAAATGCAACAGGGCTTATTCAGATAGTCCACTATTTAATCATAATATGAACTTTTTGCGTTGACTTTTACATAAGATTACGATATACTAAAAACAAAGAGGGTGAGCATATGTGCAAAAAAAGAATAGCAGTCATCACGGCAAGAGCTGATGACAACGAGCAGAAAGAGATACTCTGCGGTATTGCCGAAGCCGCATTTGCCGCAGACGCAGATACCGTTGTATACTCCAATATTTACAATCACTGGGTAGAGGATACAATTCTTAATTATGAGAATATTATCTACTCCTTATTTGAACCACGACACTTTGACGGCGCAATAATTACCGCCGAAGCATTCAGGGATATTTCAATACTTAATGGGGTTGTTGAAAAGCTTAAAAAATCAAAGCTGCCTGCCGTTGTAATAGGCGGGGAACTTGAGAACTTTGAAAGCGTTTATTCCGATGATGAATCAGATATGGAATCTATAACGGAACACCTTATAAAGCACGGCTTCACCGATATTGACATTCTCACGGGAGTCAGGGGGGATAAGACCGCTGAAAGACGTGCTGCTGCGTGTAAAAACGCCTTGAACAAACACGGTATTCAGTTTGATAAAAGCAAACTGCACTACGGAGATTTCTGGAACACCTCAGGTGAAGCGCTTGCACAACGTTATATTAACGGAGAATTACCTTTCCCTCAGGCAATCATTTGCACAAACGATTATATGGCATTCGGCTTGTGTGACGCTCTTTTATCGGCAGGAATATCCATACCCGAACGGCTCAGCGTTACAGGCTACGATTATACAGGCGGCAGGACATATCATCTTCCGCTTTTGACTACTATGCGCCGGAACAGACGAAAGCTTGGACATTATGCAGTAAACAGACTGCTCAAATGCAAATATTCCGCAGAAGATAAGGACAGATTTATCAGCGGCGATTCCTGCCCATGCGGTGTGGTGCAATCTCAGCTTTCAGATGAACTATACGCTGAAAGAATAAGTCAGTATCACACGATAATGAGCAGTGCTGCACAGTTTTCAAGCCGACTTACCGCCTGCAAAACCCTTGCAGAATATACTGCCGTGCTTTCGGAATTCTTTTATCTTCTTCACAGCGCAGAATATCTGTATCTCTGCCTTGACAACGAATGGGGCAGTGCAAAATTTTCGGGTGATGAATACCTTTGCTATAAGATAAGCGCAGATGAAGTATGCGATATTCCTGAAAGATTTTCCGCAAATAATCTGCCGCCTGTGTTTTCGGAGAAATGCGGCGTGTACTTTTTCAGTCCACTATGCTTTCAGACAAGACTTTTCGGCTATACGGTATTAAGGTATTCCTATCCCACGGGCTATGATTTCAGCTTCCGTGACTGGAGCAAGACCGTTGCCGATACGCTGGAATTCTTACGAATGAAAAACGATATCCATTATCTCACCCAATGTCAGCGTGCCTCGTCGCTGTATGATGCGCTGACAGGCTTTTATAACCTTCGTGAATTCAGACAGCTAACAGAGGAAATGCAGGATTTCTCAATTCACGCAATAAAGCTTGGTTTTGCTTCAGATGTCGAATTCATATATGGTGAGAACTACCGCAGTGATATTATTTCTGCGGCGGCAGGAGCAATAAAGAAAGCCTGCACAAAGCACGAAATATGCTGTCGTGCCTATGATGATACCTTTCTCATACTCAGCAAAGGCGGTGAAGCTGCACTTCCTGAAAAGCTTGATATTATGCTTTTCAATGCACTTTGTAGCTTTGATGAACGGCAAGTAGTTGTAAGTTGTGCAAAGCTTGACAAAGGTACTATAGATGAGGTTTACGAAACAGTTATCGTCAAAAGTGAACAGAATTCTTCATCCGTCAGAGAACGAATGACTCTGCAGCATTACAATTCCTTACTCGTACTACGAAAAGGATTAGTAACCGCACCGCACAAGGCACTGACTTTATCCGATGCAAGCCGCAAGCTGTGCGTGAGCGAAGGTCATTTCCGATTAATTTACAGAGAGTGTTTCGGTGTAAGCTATAATCAGGATTGTATAAACACAAGAGTTATGAAAGCATGTTATCTCTTAATCACAACAGCTATGAGTATATATGCTGTCGCTGTAAACTGCGGTTACAAAGATGAAAAGTTCTTTGCAAGACAATTCGGGAAATTCAAAGGCTGTTCGCCTATGGAGTATAGGAAAAGGTTTGCTGATATATAATATACAGTTGAAATTTCAGAAGTTATATTAGTCAAGGAAAAAAGCGATAATTTAATACGCCGTATATCTTCCCGGGGGGGAGATTATAGAGTCTGAATAATAAACTGTGTAAATGCCAATAATCTCCACAAAGAAATTTGGAGGTAAATTGGTATGAAAAACAGAAATCACGGATTAAGCGAAAAAGAAATGGA
>OHSO01000970.1_pt1 | contig 13858 bp, 10 predicted proteins | sample 1578651 | NCBI WGS metagenome assembly OHSO01 (sample SAMEA3879524, study PRJEB24766) | human gut metagenome | biome: human-associated habitat; feature: feces | place: USA | collected 1985/1987 | reverse complement strand
CAGCACCTTCCACACGTCGCCGTCGTCCGCGGAGAGCATCTTCTTGATGGAAGAACGCGTCCGCTCGATGGTGTAGGAAGTCATCAGCTCGGCCAAATCCGACAGCGCCAAAATCATCAGCGCGGAATGCGGCGTACCGAGCAGCAGACTTGCGACAATCGACGTAACCGTCAGGAAATCGGCGTTCGGGCGCATATCGCGGCGCAGACCCGCCGCCGCGCTCCGTGCCATCGGCATCGTCAGTCCCAGACTGGTCAGCGCTTCCAGCGACGTGAAGCTCGCCATCGCACCGCCGAGCAGGCTGCCAGGCAGAATCGTGTGACCGAGCACCACTGCGCCCGCGTTGAGCGCCAGCCGCTTTGTCAGCTGCTTTGTCGTCATGGACACTTCCGGTTCTTCCGGCTTGCTGCCTGCCTGACGATTGCGGTAGGCGTTCATGGCATAGCGCGCCATCGTCACGTCCACGCCCTCACAGAGAATCGACGTATCCGTCGCGGTCGGATCGAAGCGCAGGAGGATGCCGCAGGTAATTGGCGTCACCTGCACGCACTGCACACCCGGCAGGTTGGCAAGCATCTGGGCAATTTCTTCCTTCTCGTCATTCAGGAAGTTCAGCCCTTCTACTCTGAGCCGCAGCCGCCCGCGAAGGCTATGCGCCACCTGACTCTTCATCCAGTTTTTCTGTGTTTCCCGATTGAACATGTTATCCCTTCTTTGATTTGGCAATTCAGATTCTATGATTCATGCTTTTTCGCGTCGATTGCGCAAACCCTTGCCGTGAAAAGGCTCAACTAACAGGAGTGTGCACCGAGGGTTTCCAAAGGGCGATCGCGGACTTCGTCCGTTTTCATTGCCCTTTGGTCGCCTCCGCGAGGCGAAACCCCTGCAACAATAAAAATCAAGTATGCAGAAGAAACCAAAAGCGCCATCAAGCGCGCTTGCTTCCCGTCGCACACGGGTCGTGCCACCCCTGCGGCACTTGCACCCGGAAGCCCTCGAATGCACTTTCCGCATCCGCCTTCACCACGCAGTGCGGCGTATACACATGCCGCATCCCCTCCTGCATCCGTGCCATGCACCACTGCGCCAAGTCCACCGCCAGCGAATCCCCCTCCGCCAGCGGCACAAACGCATCCCGCCGCACCAAAAAGCACATTGGCGAAACCGCCGTGACATTGTAGCTGGTTCGGTTCATGCCGTGCCATCCGCCCGCTGAGACCGGCAAGCCGCGATTCCGTGACCGCACTGTGCCGTCCGGCAGAATGTCGTATCCGGCATGAAGCACCCGATTACGTGCATCCGCCACCAGCGGCATCACCGCGCACACATCCGGGCGCTGCGCGTACATCATCATCTCCCGCAGACCGTCCGCATCAGGTGCCGCCGTGTCCCCCCACAGGAACAGCAGCATGTCTGCCGACGCATCCGCCGCCAAACGGTTCACATCCGCCGCGGACGCATCCCGCGCAAGCCGCAATACCGCGACGGTAAAATCCCCCACATCATACCGCAGCCGCAGCACACCGTCCTCCACCCGGCACGTTCCCGGAAACCCGGTGCGGCGCATACTTTCCTCCACCGCCCGCGCCGCCGCGTCCAGGCAGACTGCCAATTTCGTGTGGCTCATCGACCCCCGCAGCGTCCGCCAGTGGTACAGCACGCGTGGAATGTGGATGACGCCGTCCGCCCGCTCGCACGCGCGGAGCATCAAATCGTGATCCTGCGACCCGTCGAATGCCGGTCGCAATCCACCGATGGCATCCAGCAGCGTCCGCCGAATCACCGACAAATGGCAGATATAGTTGCCGGAACGCAGATTGTCCGGACAGAAATCCGGCTTGCGGTGCGCATCAACATGAATCGCGCCGTGGGCGGTCAGCTTATCCTCATCGGTGTAGAGCACGTCGGGGTGGTGCGCGTCGATGGCTTCCGCAATCCGCCAGAGCGCATCCGGCGCAAGCACATCGTCGTGGTCGCACAGGGCGATATACTCCCCCGTCGCCATTTTAATCGCGCGGTTCGTGTTGCCGGATATGCCCGCGTTTTCCGCCCCAAACGCGATGTGGAATCGGCTGTCCCGCGCGGCGATTGCTTCCAGCGCCTTTCGCGTCTCGGCGGACGTGCTGCCGCCATCGTACAGGCAGGCTTCCCACGCGCCGTGCGTCTGAGCAAGCAGCGAATCCGCCAGCGCGCGGAGGAATTTCGGGCGCGTGTTGAACACGGGGACGACGACGCTGATGCGCACATCCGGGAAGGGGTGCGCGCGCTGTATCGCCAGTTCGCGCTTGGCTGCTTTCTCCCGCCGGAATCGCCATTCGTCCCGCAGCAGCACCCGTGCCGCCAGCATTTCGCCCGCGCGGTGCAGCGTGTACCCCGCGCCATGCATCCGCACATACGCCCGAACTCGTTCCGCCCACTGCACGCGCGTCCCTCCCGCCGACTTTCCTGCCCTCATCATACCATGCGCCGCGGGTTTTGTAAAGCACCGGGCGATTTTCTGCCAATTCGGAACAATTTTCGCAAAACCGCTTGACAAACGCCCGAAAAAGTGCTAAACTAAATCTCGTTCCGGCAATCCCGGACGAACCGCATAGGGGCATGGTGTAATGGTAACACGTGGGTCTCCAAAACCTTTGTTGAGGGTTCGAGTCCTTCTGCCCCTGCCAAATATGAGCCAGTTTCGTGAGAAGCTGGCTCGTTTTTTTTGCGTACATGGATATGAAAAATCCGCCTCCGAGAATGGGAGGCGGACAGCGTTTTAGTTACCAGTCCAAAGGGGATGTATCATCGGATATTGCATGCATTCCGCGTTATTATTTCTTCTCATTCGCAATACTGTCAAGTGTTCTGCTAATCGCATCGTCACTTGTGACAGCATGCGAGCCATCCATGTATTCCGCCTTGCCAAAGCCAAGAATGCAGACAAATACGGTGTTCAGCAGCACCAATCCCCAACCGAAACCTGTGCTTTGGTTGAATGCGTGCGCAAGATGGCTGCTTTGATAGCAATGTAGATGCCATAAAACGGAATCAGCAGCAGGAACATTTTCGCCCCCTGACCATACAGCACTTCAAACTGAACGTAGATATTATAGAACGGAATAATTCCTTCCCAGCCTTGTCTGCCCATCTTCTGATAAACTCTCCAATTGGCCGCCAAACTAACAACCAGCAGCAAAAAACTAATGACGCTCATCGTATTCTCTCCTTTTCCAGTTTGTCCATTTTATCGCTTCGGCTGTGCTCTTTTCTTTTCTCTACAGCTATCCAGCAATTTGCCCAGCCATGCGATTGTTGATAGCAAATCACTGTCCGTTCCTCCTTTCCCTCGCGATTCCTTTCTTCTATTTTACCCTCCCCTCGAAAAAAGTCAAGTGTTTTCTTGAAAAATTATATATTTCTGACATTTCTAACAAAAGCATGGAAAATTGTTGTGTATCTTCACAACGACTTTCGTTTCGGCGTGTAACCACATTTCAGAAAATCGGTTTTTTCTGAAATCAGCTGCCTCAAATCCCCCCTCCAAATTTCAAATTCGCACAGAAAACGCGCCCGCCGGCCTTCCGACGAGCGCGTTTATACTATTGGGGGCTCTACTCCCGAATTCAGTGCAGGACTTGCTGGACACCACAGTTATCACATTTACACAAATGAGGCGGTCAGCCGCCGAGTTGTGCGGTGTTGCTTTAAATTACTTCTTATTCTTCTGCTCCACCATCGCCTTGACCTTCAGCGGCAGACCGAGCAGGTTGATGAAGCCCGCGGAATCCTTGTGGCTGTACAGGTCGTGGCTGTCGCCGAAGGTGGCGATTTCCTCCATGTACAGGCTGTTCGGCGACTTCACGCCCGCATTGATGCAGTTGCCCTTGTACAGCTTCAGCTTCACATCACCGGTCACAGTCTTCTCAAGGCTGTCGGCAAAGGCATCCAGTGCCTCGCGCAGCGGGGTGAACCACTGGCCGTTGTACACGATGTCGGCGTACTTCTGTGCCAGCTGTGCCTTGAAGTGAGCGCTCTCCTTATCCAGCGTGATGGTCTCCAGCACGTCGATGGCCTTGTACAGGATGGCGCCGCCGGGGGTCTCGTACACGCCGCGGCTCTTCATGCCCACCAGACGGTTCTCCACGATGTCCAGCAGACCGATGCCGTTTGCGCCGCCCAGCTTATTCAGGTACTCCACCAGCTCCACAGCGCCCATCTCCTTGCCGTCCACGGCGGTGGGGATGCCCTTTTCAAAGTGGATGGTCACATAGGTGGGCACATCGGGTGCCTGCTCGGGGCTGACACCCAGCTCCAGAAAGCCGGGCTTATTGTACTGGGGCTCGTTGGCGGGGTTCTCCAGATCCAGACCCTCGTGGCTCAGATGCCACAGGTTCTTGTCCTTGGAGTAGTTGGTCTCACGGTTGATCTTCAGGGGGATGTTGTGCGCCTCGGCGTAGTCGATCTCCTCGTCACGGCTCTCGATGTCCCACTCACGCCACGGAGCGATGATGGCCATATCCGGGCACAGTGCCTTGAGGGTCAGCTCAAAACGCACCTGATCGTTGCCCTTGCCGGTGCAGCCGTGGCAGATGGCATCTGCACCCTCCTTGATGGCGATGTCTGCCAGTGCCTTGGCGATGCACGGACGTGCAAAGCTGGTGCCCAGCAGGTAGTCCTCGTACTTTGCGCCGAACTTCAGGGTGGGGAAGATGTAGTTCTCCACAAAGTCCTTCTTCAGGTCCAGCACATACAGCTTGGATGCGCCGGTAGCCTTGGCCTTTTCTTCCAGACCGTCCAGCTCGGTGCCCTGACCCACGTCACCGGAAACAGCAACGACCTCGCAGTTGTTGTAGTTTTCCTTCAGCCAGGGAATGATGATGGAGGTATCCAGACCGCCGGAGTAAGCCAGCACGACTTTTTTGATGTTTTCCTTTTTCATGATAAACGCGCTCCTTTAATAAAAATACACTTTTGTTCTCTGATGCGCATTTTCCTTCGCATCCTCTGTCTTTCGTTTGCGGTTGATGCTTTTATTATACGCAGCGCGGGTTTTCCGTCAATGCTAAAAACTGCCAAACATAGCACCCGTTTCGCTTTTCTTTTGGTTTAATCTGTATCTTTATGCAAATGTTTTTAAATATATGCGTATTTTATGCAATTTGAGTGTATTTTTTCATGGGGTTTTTGGGGGAGTAAACCCTCTCCGTCATCGCTGCGCGATGCCACCTTCCCCGAAAGGGGGAGGTTTTACGCCGCAAATCGGCAGATACAAAGAGCTCCCCCCTCGGGGGAGCTGTCGAGCGTATGCGAGACTGAGAGGGTTCGTCCCCCGCAAAACAAACCACCGGAGCATCCGCAGACGCTCCGGTGGTTTAACTATAACTATTTAGTTCAGCTTCAGATCGCCCTCTTTGATCCAGCCCAGCTTGCGCTCCACCGCGCAGAACACCACGCTGAGCACGGCAGGCAGCACAAAGCACAGCAGCACCATGGCAGCCCAGTCCATGGGGGTGATGGCAGCCTTGGTACCGGCGGCAATATCGCTGACCCAGCCGGTGTAAACGCCGATCTGACCCACCAGACCGCAGGTGCCCATGCCGGAGGAGACCGCCGCGCCGTTCATCTCAAAGTGGAACAGGCAGGTAGCCAGCGGGCCGGTGATGGCACTGGCCAGCGTGGGGGCGATCCAGATGCGGGGATTCTTGATGATGTTGCCCATCTGCAGCATACTGGTGCCCAGCCCCTGACTGACAAGGCCGCCTACCCCGTTCTCCTTGTAACTCATCACGGCAAAGCCCACCATCTGGGCGCAGCAGCCCGCCACGGCAGCGCCGCCTGCAAGGCCGGTCAGACCCAGTGCGGCGCAGATAGCAGCGGAGGAGATGGGCAGGGTCAGTGCCACACCCACGATGACCGACACCAGAATGCCCATGACCAGCGGAGCCTGCTCGGTGGCCCACATAATAAGAGTGCCCACCTGACTTGCGGCTGCACCGATGGGGGCGGCGATGAGCATGGAAAGCCCGACACCTGCAAAGATGGTCACCAGCGGGGTGACAAGGATATCCACCTTGGTCTCCTTGCTTACCGCCTTGCCCAGCTCTGCTGCCACAATGGCAATGATGAGCACAGCCAGCGGGCCGCCTGCACCGCCCAGCGCATTGGCCGAGTAGCCCACGGTGATCAGGCTGAACAGCACCAGCGGCGGGCAATGCAGTGCCCAGCCGATGGCACAGGCCATGGCGGGGCCGCTCATGGCCGTTGCGTAGCCGCCCAGATCCACCAGCAGTGCAAGACCGGTCTGCTGACCCACCGTCTTGATGATGGTACCGATGAGCAGACTGGCGAACAGCCCCTGTGCCATTGCGCCCAGTGCGTCAATGAGGTAACGCTGCGGAGAGATGACGATATCCTTCCGCGCCAAAAATTCTTTCAGCTTCGACATAAAACTTGCCTTTCTATCCAAAACAGATCGTTAAGGTTACGAACGTATGTTCTGTATCATACCATACACCTGTCAAGACAGCAAGGGGTTGCTGGAAAAAATGTGAAATTTCGGCTTTGTGCAATGTTCTGCCCTGCCGGAACGTATTCCATTTGGAACTTTTTCCGACACACTGCCCTGGTGGAGAATTTGTGTAGAAGCCCGCTGTGCCGTTGACGGCTCCCCGCGTGCGGGTGTATACTAGAGGAAGCGTAAAGTTATCATCCGCCGTCCTTTTTATCCTGAACCCATGGGCGGCGTGGAATAAAAGCGGGCCCGCCCCGGGCAAGGGGCAAAGACCCGGTGCAGCACAGCGCTGCATCACCGGGAGATTCGGAGGCAGAGACGATAGATGAAAAAAAGATTTGACCGATCCGGCACAGCCCGCCGCAAGGCGGTGACAGCCGTTGCAGCGCTGACCATGGCGCTGGTTCTGGCTGTGGGCGGCGCAGGGGCAGCGACCCTGCTGTCTGCACAGCCGGAAACTTTGACCGTGGGCGCGGTCGTGCCCCACATCACCGCCGAAGCACCGCAGCAGATTGCTCCGGCTGACCCTGCCCCGGCAGCGGAGAGCACGGCGACTGCCCCGGAGCAGACAGCGGAAAGCACCGCGCAGCCGCAGCAGGCCGAGTCTGTCCCGGAACAAGCAGAAAAACCGGAAACTGTCGAAACCGCGCCGGCTGAACCGGAAGAAGCTGCCGCAGCACCGGAAACGCCGGAAACGCCGGCGCAGCCCGCCGGGGACGCCGCGCTGGAAGAGGAGAACTCCCCTGCCATGCTGCTGGAAGAGACCCCGGAGCTGGCCGCACAGGACCCGCAGGCTCCCGCAGCGGACGGCACCGCCCAGAATGATACCGCCGCCCAGCACACCCCGGAGGGCAGCGTACTGCTGACCCCGGAGCAGATCCAGCAGGCGCTGGATTCCGGCGCGCTGGAGGATGCCGAGGCGCAGTGCATTGACCTGACCGATGAAAACGGCTTTTTCCGGTGGCTGTTCAACTGGCTGTTCGGCAGCAAGGATAAGGAAGAGGAACCGGCTCCGGCCTACTCCGGCTGGCGCACCGAGAACGGCAAGACCTACTACTATGCGCAGGACACCAACAAAAAAGTCACCGGTCTGCGCTCCATTGACGGCAAGCTGTATTATTTCGATGCCAACGGCGTTAAACAGGACAACGTGACCTTTGGCATCGACGTGTCCAAGTATCAGTCCGGGCTGGACTGGAACAAGATCAAAAAGTCCGGCGTGAGCTTCGTCATCATCCGCATCGGCTACCGGGGCTACGGCGCTGCGGGAAACCTGGTCAAGGACCCCATGTTCGAGGAGCACTTCACCAACGCCCGCAATGCGGGGCTGAAGGTGGGCGTGTATTTCTTTACACAGGCCGTGAACGAGGCCGAAGCACAGGAGGAGGCCGAGGGCTGCAACTGGGCTTTGAATGGCCGGATGCTGGACTACCCCATCTTCTATGACACCGAGGCCTCCACCGCCCCGCGCGGCACCGGCCGCGCCGACGGTCTGGGTGTTGAGGACCGCACCAAATGCGCCATCGCCTTCTGCGAGCGGGTGAAGGAGCTGGGCTACAAGCCCGGTGTGTACGCCTCCACCACATGGTACCGCAAGCGGGTGGATTACAACACCCTGCGCAGCCGCTACACCATCTGGAACGCCCACTACGGCGTCTCTTCCAGCCCCATCGGCTGCGATATGTGGCAGGGCACCAGAACAGCCCACATCAACGGCTACAGCGGCGAGCTGGACGCCAATATCAGCTATATCGGGTAAAAGAGACTAAACACCCCCGGTCAGGGCTTGCGCCGCTGACCGGGGGTGTTTTTATCATACTGTCCTGTTTTTGTGCATAAGCTGGTGGCAGAGTATGCAAGCGCAAATGGCGGGGAGGCATGGGGATATGTTTGTGGTCACACTGAGCAAGACGAGCCTGAAAAAACTGGGAGCAGGGGCGGCGTGCTGCGCGCTGGTGGTGTTCAGCGCCATGCTGGGGCGGTTCATCAGTACCCGGACGGTGGCGGTGGCTGCCCCGGTGAACCGTATCGAGAGCGCACAGGACATCCAGACATGGTTCACCGGCTACGGGCTGGAGGTGGACGGTGCGTCCATTACGGCGGATAAGGTCAAAATTCCCCGCAGGTGGGACGACAGTTTTTCTGCCTTCAACGGGGTGGTGCAGCAAAGCGGCATGGATCTTGCCCGCTACAAGGGCAAAACTGTGGAAAAATGGTCGGCGCTGCTCCCGGCGGCAAGCAACGGCGAGACCAGCCGCTACGGGGTGCTGCTGGTGTATAAAAAGAAGGCCGTGGGCGCGTATCTGCTGGAAAAGCCCTCCGGCACGGTGCTGGGACTGCAGGACGCCCAGAACGAGCTGGCAAAACAGACCTCCGGCGAGGATTACAGCGGCGACTGGGGCGAGCGGCACGACGAGCAGCTGACCGACAGCACCGCGCAGCAGACCTCCGGTGAACCGGAGGCAGATCCCGAAGCCGCCCCGCAGGCAGCCCCCTACACCGAGCTGCCGCTGGACGCAGAAGGGTACCCCGTGGAATAGGGACGATATTCGGGGGAAAAACGACCTTTTTAAGCTCTTGTCCGGCAGTTGCACAAACTGCCTAGTTTTTACAAACGATTCGACAAAAATTAGACAAAACACGGATTTTTGTAGCATCCGTATGTTCAAATATAACAAAAAATTCTTGTAAAAATCGGCAATATGAAACGGTGCAAAAATACCGGGACGGGTTTATAATAGTAGTATACCAATCCCCATTGGCAAAGCCATGCTCCGGGGCTGAATGTGCAGCCCGGGCAGAGGGATCAAGTAAGGAGAAAATGATTATGAAGGAATTTCAGTACACTGTTAAGGATGCCTGCGGCATCCATGCCCGTCCCGCCGGTCTGCTGGTCAAGACCGTGAAGGGCTTTGCAAGCACCGCTACCCTCGAGAAGGACGGCAAGAGCTGCGATATGCGCAAGCTGATGGCTCTGATGGGCATGGGCGTCAAGCAGGGCGAGACCGTGACCATCAAGGTCGAAGGCGATGATGAAGAAGCAGCCGCAGAGGCAATCCAGAAGTTCCTGAGCGAGAACGTCTGAGCCGCGACTTGAATGCCGAGCCCTCGCGGGGAAACTGCGGGGGCTTTTTTGACAAAACGCCGGGCGCTGCACGCCCGGCTGTAAGTGGAAGGAGAAAGTGCTATGCAGGTAGGCACCGGCAAAAGCGTGCTCAATGGCATCGCCATTGGCAAGCTGAAGATCTACAAGAAAAAAGATACCGCGATTTCCACCGCCCCTGTGGCAGATACTGCCGCAGAGCTGGAGCGTTTTGAAGCTGCCCGCCAGAAGGCCATTGAGCAGCAGACCGCCCTGTATGAAAAGGCACTGGCAGAGGCCGGCGAGGACATCGCCGAGGTGTTCAACATCCACGCCATGATGCTGGATGATGACGACTTCGTGGACGCCATCAAGGAGATCATCAACGGACAGAAGATGTGCGCCGAGTACGCCGTCAAGACCGCCGGCAACAATCAGGCTGCGGTGTTCTCTGCCATGGACGACCCGTATCTGCAGGCTCGCAGCGCTGATGTGCTGGACATTGCGCAGGCCATGCTGGACATTCTGCAGGGGGTGGACAACGCTTCCCTGCAGGGCACCGAGCCCAGCATTCTGGTAGCCGAGGATCTGGCTCCCTCCGAGACCGTGCGCATGGATAAAAGCCTGCTGCTGGGCCTCATTACCCGCGAGGGCAGCTCCAACAGCCACACCGCCATTCTGGCACGCAGCATGAACATTCCCGCCCTGATCCAGTGCAAGGACATTCAGGACGACTGGGACGGCAAGATGGCTGTGGTGGACGGCTACAACGCCTGTGTGTATGTGGACCCCACCCCCGACCTGCTCAAGAGCCTGAAAAAGCGCCAGCAGGAAGATCAGAAAAAGCAAGCCCTGCTGCAGGAGCTGAAGGGCAAGCCCAACACCACGCTGGACGGCAAGACCATCAACGTGTTTGCCAATATCGGCGGCATGGGCGATGTGGGCGCTGTACAGCAGAACGACGCCGGCGGCGTGGGTCTGTTCCGCACCGAGTTCGTCTACCTGAACTGCAAGGACTTCCCCACCGAGGACTACCAGTTCGAGGCCTACAAGCAGGTGATAGACTCCGGCGTGGACATGGTGATTGTCGCCACTCCGCCGGTCTTCCGTCCGACGCATTTCCAGTACGCTACCGAGAAGGGGGTTCACTCCTTCCTTGAGAAGCCTATCGCTGTGGACGCCAAGGGCTATCGTCTGATCATGGCGACGGCGAAACAGGCTGAGGCCAAGGGGCTTAGCGTGGTGACCGGAACCCAGCGCCACCATCAGAGACCTTACGTGGAGTCTTTTAAGAGGATCCAGGAAGGAATGATCGGCGAGATCACCGGCGGCAACGTCTACTGGAATCAAGGAATGCTATGGTACAAGGAGCGTCAGCAGGGCTGGAGCGACATGGAGTGGATGATCCGTGACTGGGTCAACTGGAAGTGGCTCTCAGGCGACCACATCGTCGAGCAGCATGTCCACAACATTGACGTGTTCAACTGGATGATCGGTAAGCACCCTATCAAGGCGACCGGTTTCGGCAGCCGCCAGCGCCGCGTCACCGGCGACCAGTACGACAACTTCAGCATTGACTTTGAATATGAGAACGGTGTCCATCTGCACAGTATGTCGCGTCAGATCGATGGTTGCTCGACCAACATCGGCGAATGTGTCCACGGAACGAAGGGCTACTGGAGCTCGGCGGATTTCGCCATCCGTGATCTTCAGGGCAATGTCCTCTGGCAGTTTGACTTCGAGGCGGAGAAGGCTCAGTACAAGCAGACCAATCCGTATGTGCTTGAGCATGTGGATTGGGTGAACCACATCCGTAAGGGTGAGGCTCATGTGGAGGCCGGAGAGTGTGGCGTCTCTTCTCTCTGCGGCGTTATGGGCCGTGAGTCTGCCTACACCGGCAACACCATCACCTGGGACGAGATCAGCGCCGCCGCTCTGGATTACCTTCCGGAGAAGCTTGAACTCGGCAAGATGGACATGAGCAAGTACACTGTCCCGGTTCCTGGAACTGAAAAGTAATAGGTCACTGAGCTTGTCTAAGTGACCGAAGATTAAAAGGGGATGACCAGAAGTGGATTTTGGTCATCCTCTTTTAATATGTCGGGTCTCCAGCAGCCATTTCCAAGTCGGCAACACATCAATGGTTCCATACTTGTCTGTTATGCTGTTTTCCTCGTCATAAGTGAGAATCAAGCGTCTGCGGCAAGACAGATGACCCGGTAACTTGCTGAGAGCCTCTGTCTCACGCTTTCTTGTTTCATCGTCAAGTAAAGAATAGCTGACTTGAATGGCCAGTTCATCTTCCGGGACGTAGAAATCAACTTCATAACCTGTCTTATAAAAGAACACCCGCTCATTGTCCATGTCATGTCCATAGATGCGGAACAACTGGAGAGCGACAAGATTTTCCAGAAGCATGGTGTCTTTGTCGATGAGGAACAAGCCAAGAATGCCCGTGTCAATGAAATAGTACTTGCAGTTGCTTTCTTTGTCCGCCAGGCTTGTCGCATAGTTTCTGACGCGCATGAGCAACCATGCGTTTTCGCAATATTCCACATACTTGATGGTTGTCGCGAGGCTGAGTTTACCGCCTACACTTGACAAGAGGTTATTGACGCGGTTATAGGAAATAGGCCGGCACACGCTTTCCGCCATTTTCCTGACAAGGATCCGGATCCCGGCCACATTGGTGATATTGTTCCGCGCGATGATGTCCCCCATGTAGATCTTCTGGTAAACACTGCTGAGATAGTCTCGTTTTGCCGGCATCATGGCTGACGCTGGCAGACCACCGTAATGCAAGTACTCGTCAAAACAACGAACAACCTTTGCTCGTCCTTCGGTTGAGATAATATCATTTTCGTCCCATGGGATTCTGTGTGCGTCAAGATATTCTTTGAAGCTGTAGGGGTAAATCTCTGAGGTCAGGAATCGACCACCTAGTGTGGTGTTGATCTCACCGGAGAGCATCTTTGCATTTGAACCGGTGATGAGTATTGTATAATTGGAGTCGGCCATTCGTCGTGCGAACTTATGCCATCCTTCGATGTTCTGAATCTCATCGAGAAAAAGCATAGGACGTTTGCCATACATTTCCTGATGGCATTCCAGCAGTCGATTGAAATCTTCGGAAGTGAAATTCTCAAGCCGCTCGTCCTCGAAGTTCAGATAAAGGATCTCATCCCATCCATGCCCTTCAGCCAATAGTTGTTGGATTCTGTGATAGAGCATGTAGGACTTCCCGGCTCTCCGTACTCCGACAAGAACATAGCAAGGAAATTTGTCAAGACGAACGTCTCGTGGAAACACCACGTAGCGCTCCACTTCTTCTTGATTGTCACGAAGAATCTGTTTTAATACCAGCTTGTCCATATTCAAAGATTGTTAGAACGCAAATATATCTATTGTTTAATCGGTTTGCAAATAATCTGCTATTTTTATTTAATGAATTAAACAAAATTCACGATCCTGTAATGCGTACAAATGTCAGTTTGACATAGTTTACCCGAAAGAAGTGATATTTTCAGTTTTTAATTGTATCTTCGCCATATCTGCGAACAAGTAATTTAACAAGAAATATATGAACAGAAGACATTTTCTTTCGTCAGCGGCGTTCGGATCAGCTGCCTTGGCCGCGGCATCCATGCTGCCGGGATGTGCCACTGCATTGGACAAGAAGAAGTGCGTGCCACGTCTTGAACTGAAGCTCTCGTTCCAGGAAGGAATTGCCCCGGGAAAGAATCTGGGCGAGCAGCTGGATTTCATGGAAGACCTGGAGGTGCGTGGTTTCGAGCCGAACGGACGGAATCTTCCTGCCCGCGTCAATGAGATCCGTAACGCCCTCAGCGGACGTGACATCGAGGTCTCTGCCATCTGCGCCGGATTCGACGGCTTCATCCTGGCCGAAGACCCGGCGGTCAAGGCGTCGTTCGACAAATCGATGCGCGAGATCGTGGCCGCTGCAGGTGAACTCGGCTCGGTGGGAGTCATAATGGTCCCGGCTTTCAACGGCCAGACTCCGTGCAGACCCCACACCCTGGACACCCGCAACTACCTCTGCGAGCAGCTCCACGACCTCGGAGAGTTCGCCCTTGAGCACGGCACGACCGTGATTCTTGAGCCATTGAACAGAAGGGAGGCCTTCTATCTCCGTCAGGTTGCCGACGCCGCCGCGATCGCACGCGATTCCGACAGCAAGGGCGTGAAGGTGATGGGTGATTTCTGGCACATGTCCGAGGAGACCTCCGACTACGGCGCGCTGACATCAGCCGGCATCGAGTACC
>OHSO01000956.1_pt1 | contig 13994 bp, 13 predicted proteins | sample 1578651 | NCBI WGS metagenome assembly OHSO01 (sample SAMEA3879524, study PRJEB24766) | human gut metagenome | biome: human-associated habitat; feature: feces | place: USA | collected 1985/1987 | reverse complement strand
CCGCCCGCCATCGAGCAGAGTTTTACACCTAATTGGGGATAAAACAGCTCATGGCTGGCGGCGGCGTTGCCCTGATCGGCATCACCCTGATTCCCCTGCTGAGCGGTCTGTTCGGCTAATCTTTTCCGGGCGGCGATTGCCGCCCCGTACATATTTACTTGCAAGTGTTTCCGGCCCCTCCGTGGCAAACGGATTCTTATCACAAGAGGAAACGCATTGCAAATCGAATATTCACCTTTATTCTGAAAGGACGGTGCTATTATGCAGATTTTGACTCACCTTATTTTTCTGCTCAACCTGCTCAAGACCCTTATCAACCATTTTTCCTGATGGGTGGTGGCTCTGAGTGGAAACAGTTCTCAAAGCGATCTCAGATTGGATAAAGTCGCTGCTGACAGCGGCGATCATGTCCAATCTTTCCGGCCTGTTCGATGATGTGAACACCCAAGTGGGCAGCATCGCCCAGCAGGTCGGCACCAAACCATCCAGTTTTGAACCGCGCGTTTTTGCTATGATCGAAGCCCTCTCCCGGAATGTGGTGCTGCCCATTGCAGGCATCATCCTGACCTTCATCGCCTGTTATGAACTCATCGAGATGATCACCCAGCACAACAATATGGCACAGTTTGATCCTGCCCTCATCATGCGCTGGATTTTTAAGACCGCTGTTTCGGTGTGGCTCATCAGCAATACTTTTGATATTGTGATGGCGGTGTTTGATGTCACCCAGAAGGTAGTGTCCGATTCCAGTAGCATCATTGCCGGAAATACCCGTGTCAACGACATTGGGCTCTCCATGCTGCAATCCAGCATGATGCAGATGGACGTAGGCCCCCTGTTCGGGCTGTTCTTGCAGTCTTTCTTCATCGGTATCACCATGCGCATCCTGTCCATCGTGATTTTCGTCATCGTCTACGGAAGAATGATTGAAATCTACATGATGGTCAGCCTTGCCCCGGTGCCCATGGCAACATGGGGCAACCACGAGCAATCCCATGTGGGACAGAACTATCTTCGTTCTCTGTTTGCACTGGGATTTCAGGGCTTCCTGATTCTGATCTGCGTGGCGATCTACGCTGTTCTGCTCCAGAATGTTGCAATATCCGGGGACGCCATCAACTCGATCTGGAGCATCGTGGGGTACACGGTGCTGCTGTGCTTTACGCTGTTCAAGACTGGTTCTGTTGCCCGGAGCATTCTGGGTGCACATTGATTGGAGGTGAAATTTTGGCAGCTTATATTTCCGTGCCGCGCGATTTCAGCAAGGTGAAGTCCAAAGTAGCCTTCAACCTGACCGCCCGGCAACTTATCTGTTTTGGTGCAGCGGCAGTCGTAGGCGTGCCGCTGTTCTTTGTTCTGCGGGACACCGCTGGCAATTCCGGTGCTACCCTCGGCATGATGGCGGTCATGCTGCCCATGTTCTTTCTGGCCATGTATCAGAAGAACGGTCAGCCGGCTGAAAAGATCCTGAGGTACTACTTTCAGGCGCGCTTTGTTCGCCCGAAGGTGCGTCCGTACCAGACCCGCAATTACTATGCGCTGCTTGTGAAGGGAGATGACGCCCATGATTCCGTTTCTGAAAAAGAGTAAAGACGGCAAAAAGCCGCCCAAGCCCACAGTGCCCCGCACGGCACAGGAAAGCATCCCGTTCCAGCGGATGTTTGAGGACGGTACCTGCCGTGTCCGTCCCGGCTACTACACCCGCACCATCCAGTATCAGGATATCAACTATCAGCTTGCGCAGCAGGAGGACAAGACCGCCATCTTTGAGGAATGGTGCTCTTTTCTCAACTTTTTCGACAGCTCTATCCACTTTGAACTGTCTTTCGTGAATACCGCCACCGATTCGGCAGACTTCGAAAAGTCCATCCGCATCCCGTACCAGCAGGACGGCTTTGATGATGTGCGAGCCGAGTACAGCCAGATGTTGCGGCAGCAGCTTTCCAAGGGCAACAACGGTCTGACCAAGACCAAATTCCTGACCTACGGCATCGAGGGCGACAGCATGGCGCAGGTCAAACCTCGGTTGGAGCACATCCAGAACGACCTGATGAACAACTTCCACCGGCTTGGTGTTCTGGCGAAACCGCTGGACGGTACGGAGCGTCTGCGGCTGATGCATGGGATGCTGAACATGGATGGAGCCAACAAGTTCCACTTCAACTGGAAAGACCTTGTGCCCAGCGGTCTGTCCGTAAAGGATGCCATTGCCCCCACTGCGCTGGCGTTTAAGAACAGCCGTACCTTTCAGATGGGCGGCATTTTCGGGGCGGTCAGCTTCCTGAACATCACAGCCTCCGACCTGAGCGACCAGTTGCTGAAGGATTTTCTGGACATGGATTCGTCCCAGATCGTTACCATGCACATCCAGTCCGTTGACCAGAACAAGGCCATCAAAACCATCAAACACACCATCACCGAACTCGACCGCAGCAAAATCGAGGAGCAGAAAAAAGCCGTCCGCGCCGGATACGATATGGACGTGCGTGCGACTCGTTCCTGAACAAAACCTTCGTGGTTGAAGGATAAAATCAGGCACTAACAAAAGAACGAGGTTCTAAAGTTAGGAGAACTAACAATCCAAGCGGTGGAATGATGGAGTAACGCCCTGAAACGCCCCTTTAATACTCCGACTGGCACCAAAGATGGAAACATCCGGTGTCAGAAGCTCGGTGAAGGCGGCCGAGAGCAACCGTAAGAAATGCTGGAAAGTCACCAGCCCCACGAAAGCCGTCCAGAGGTGGACGGTGCTGCCCATAGGCCGGAGGTCTACAAAATACCCAAGGTTAGAATGTTTGCAAGATAACTGACGAAAACCGCGGATGTACGGGTCTATACCATGACAGCATAGAAATGTGCTGGTAGCGTTAATCGCTAGCCAGTGTGGTGGAGTAAAAATGTACGTTATGAAACACCATAGCAGGTTGCAGGCCTGCTCAAGCTGGCAGGACCAAAGCGGAAACCTAAAGGTATATGGAGAGATAGGATTGTTGGAACGAGGAAAGGCAGTGAGCTTTCTCATTTGAAAGCAAGAGGACGAATCATATAAGCCTTTGAATCACTGCTGAAAAGCAGAGGTCGAACCGATAATGCTTTTTGCGAAAAAGAGAAAAGCACAGGAATGGCCTCAAGTCAGTTAAACAGAAACTCTTAGCACTTAGTCGCAATTAGGATTGCGAGTATGACCAAAAGAAGTCACTCGCCGCAAAGGAGAGTGATGCCTAATGCCAAGTGAGAAACATCCCAAAGCAAAAAGCGTAGAATCCCTCCGCCACGCAGAATACTATGACATGCAGCGTACCTTTGATGAACTATATGCCAGGAGTCAGGCCGGAGAAGTATTCGATAACCTGATGGAACTGATTTTGTCGAAAGATAATATCATGCTGGCGTATCGGAACATTAAGTCCAATTCCGGAAGTGCAACCCTGGGAACGGACAGACTGCGGATAACAGATATTGGCAGACTTCCTGCTGATGAAGTTGTTGCAAGGGTACGAAAAATTGTCAGAGGAGGAACAAACGGCTATACCCCCAGAAGCGTAAGAAGAAAAGAAATCCCGAAGCCGAACGGAAAGACCAGACCACTGGGAATCCCGTGCATTTGGGACAGGCTGATACAGCAATGTATTAAGCAAGTCATGGAGCCAATCTGCGAAGCAAAATTCAGTAGTAATAGCTATGGATTCCGTCCGAATAGGTCGGTTGAAAATGCAATCGCTGCAATCTATCGCCTTATGCAGAGGTCAGGACTTTACTATGTAGTAGAGTTCGATGTGAAAGGCTTCTTTGACAATGTAGACCACTCGAAACTGATACGGCAACTGTGGTCGATGAATATTCGAGATAAAGAATTGCTCTACGTTATCCGCAGAATCCTAAAAGCCCCAATTCAGATGCCCGATGGACATCTGGAAAATCCCAAGAAAGGAACACCGCAAGGTGGAATAATATCTCCCCTGTTGGCAAATGTTGTGCTGAATGAGCTTGACCACTGGGTCGAAAGCCAATGGCAAAACCATCCGGTTATAGAGAAATACTCCTACAGGGAAAATGCAGCAGGATGCCCGATACACAGTCATGCGTATCGGGCAATGCGGAATACAAACCTGAAAGAAATGTATATCGTGCGATATGCAGATGATTTTCGGATTCTTTGCAGAACGAAAGAACAAGCGAATCGAACGCTGATAGCGGTGACAAAATGGTTGACTGAACGCTTAAAACTTGAGGTTTCTCCAGAGAAAACGAGGATTGTTGATGTCAGGCGGAGCTATTCGGAATTTCTTGGATTCAAAATCAGATTACGCAAGAAAGGGAAAAAGCGTGTTGTGCAGTCGCACATGTGCGATAAAGCATATAAGCGGGTCAAAGCCGACCTTGTAAAGCAGGTTGGAAACATCAAGTCCCCCAGAGCTGACCGAGGAGAAGCAGGTGAAGTTCATTTGTTCAACTCCATGGTCATGGGAATCCAGAACTACTACCGGTTAGCTACGGACATCAGCCTTGATTGTAGCGACATCGGCAGAGCAGTTGATATAGTTCTCAAGAACAGACTGAAATCTGGAAAATCTCATCGTTTGAAAAAGGAAGGCCGTGACCTGACCAAAAGCGAATTTCAAAGATATGGGAAATCCAAAAAGCTGAGATATCTCGCCCAATCAAAAGAGCCAGTTTATCCGGTAAGCTATGTGCGGTGTAAAAAGCCGATGGACTTAAAGCGGAATGTATGTGCCTATACCCCGCAGGGTCGAAGCGAAATCCACAATGATTTGAGGATAGATACTACCCTGCTTTTGCAGCTTATGAAATCAACCGCATACAGCCGTAGCGCAGAATATATGGACAACCGTATTTCGCTTTTCTCTGCCCAGCAGGGAAAATGTGCAATCACGGGAAAGCCGTTTGAATGCGTGACAGACATCCACTGTCACCACAAGAGGCCGAGAAGCCTTGGTGGAACCGAAAAGTATGGAAATCTTGTGCTGGTCTTAGCACCTGTGCATGAGCTGATTCACGCCACAAACAAAAGCACCATAGATTCGAGTCTTTCATCTCTAAAACTGAACCAACAGCAGTTGGCAAAGTTGAATAAGTTGAGGATTTTGGCTGAGGTAAAACCCATAGAATTGGAAGAAGTAGCTTTAGAAAACCAGTCTCACAATGGTATGACTAAGGAGATTAAGAAAACTGTTTAATTGAGGGAACGCCGGATGCGGTGAAAGTCGCATGTCCGGTGTGAAGCGGGGGAAAAGTCGGAGATGATTTCAAAGACTTACCTATCGCTATTTCCGTCCGATTTGGCAACTTACGGACGGGATGCAAAGGCACTTTTGAAGGAACTTCAGAGCCAGAACGAGCGGATGTTCCTTGTCACATTTCTGGTGCTGAACACCGGGCGCACGGAACAGGAACTGGAAAACAATGTTTTTCAGGCATCCAGTATTGCCCAGAAGCACAACTGCAACCTGTGCCGCCTTGACTTTCAGCAGGAGCAGGGGCTGATGAGCAGCCTGCCGCTGGCAGACTGTCAGATCGAGATCCAGCGAGGTCTGACCACCAGCAGCACGGCAATTTTTATCCCGTTTACCACACAGGAACTGTACCAGTCCGGCAAAGAAAGCCTGTATTACGGTCTGAACGCCTTGTCCAACAACCTGATTATGGTGGACCGCAAAAAGCTGAAAAATCCGAACGGTCTGATTCTCGGAACTCCCGGTTCCGGCAAGTCCTTCAGTGCAAAGCGTGAAATCACCAACGCTTTTCTGGTGACGGACGATGATATTATCATCAATGACCCCGAAGGCGAATACTCGCCGCTGGTGAATCGTTTGAAGGGTCAGGTCATCAAAATTTCGCCCAACAGTACCCAGTTCATCAACCCCATGGACATCAATGCCAACTACTCCGAGGAAGATAATCCCCTGTCCCTGAAAGCTGACTTTATCCTTTCGCTGTGCGAACTGGTGGTGGGCGGCAAGGAAGGGCTGCTGCCGGTGGAGAAAACCGTCATTGACCGCTGTGTGCATCTGATCTACCGCAAATATTTTGCGGACCCCTGCCCGGAGAATATGCCCATCCTTGAGGACTTGTACAACGCCCTGCTTCAGCAGGACGAGAAAGAAGCCCACCATGTTGCCACGGCTCTGGAAATCTATGTGAAAGGCTCCCTGAATCTGTTCAACCATCGCACTAACGTGAACGTCAATAACCGCATCGTCTGCTACGACATCAAGGAACTGGGCAAACAGATGAAGAAACTCGGTATGCTCATCGTGCAGGATCAGGTGTGGGGGCGTGTCACTGCAAACCGCAGCAGCGGCAAGTCCACCCGGTATTATATGGACGAGATGCACCTGCTTCTGAAAGAGGAGCAGACTGCGGCGTATTCCGTGGAGATCTGGAAGCGTTTCCGCAAGTGGGGCGGTATTCCCACGGGGCTGACCCAGAACGTGAAAGACCTGCTTTCTTCCCGTGAGGTCGAGAATATTTTCGAGAACAGTGACATGATCATCATGTTGAATCAGGCCGCTGGTGATAGGCAGATCCTCGCAAAGCAGCTCAACATCTCGCCCCATCAGCTTTCCTATGTGACCCACTCCGGCGAGGGCGAAGGGCTGCTGTTTTTCGGCAATGTCATCCTGCCCTTTGTGGACCGTTTCCCCACCGATCTGGAACTCTACCGCATTATGACCACCAAGTTGGGTGAAGTCTCGGAGGGCGCGCAGAAATGAGTGAACCGAAGCTGAACATCAAAAAGGAAACGTCCGCAAAAAAGACCCGTTCTCCCCCGAAAAAAGCCAAGGTAGAGCAGTCGGTGCCCAGAAAGAAAAAGCTGAAAACCGATGCAGATAAGGCTGCTGAAAGGGCGCAGCACCTGCGTTTTGGCAAGGCGGAACTGACCCCGGACGAACTGAGCCGGTTGAGCAAGGCGCAGAAACGGGAGATGTACGCAGCCCATGCCGCTCGCTCTGCGGTGCACCGGGAGGTTGACCAATACGAGGATGACAATGTGGGCACACAGGCTCTGAGCGAGGGCGAAAAGGCGGCAGGAAATGTCCGGGATATTTCCAAAAGCCGCTATGCCCGCAAACTCAAGAAAAAAGCCAAGACTCAGGGCAAGAAAGGCTCCAAAACCGCAAGATCTTCTGCACAGGAACCGACTGCGGCACAAGATGCAGGCGCATCCGGCACTGGCGAGGGCGGCTCCAACTGGCTTTCACGCTGGAAACAGCGGCAAGAAATCCACAAAAGCTATTACGCCGCCGTCCGTTCAGGCACAGCGGCGCAGACCGCAGGTGGCAAGGCGGCATCCAATGGCACATCTGCTGCCCGGTCGGGCGTGGAACAGGCGGTGCAGAAAGGCAAAACCGCTGTCAGCACCGCTGTAAAGGGGCTGATGAATGCCGCCAAGGGCAACGCACACGTTCTGGTGATCGTGGGCGTTTTTCTTTTGCTCATCCTCATGGTGATGTCGGGTTTTTCCTCCTGCGGTATCCTCTTTTCGGGCGGCACACAGGTGTCCGGGCAGACCATGTACTCTGCCGAGGACCGGGACATCCGAGGTGCAGAGCAGGACTATAAAAAGCTGGAAAAGGAACTGGATAAAAAAATCAAGCGGACCTCCACCGACCATCCTGGCTACGACGAATACCAATATCATCTGGATGATATTGAGCATGACCCGTGGCAGCTCACTTCGTTCCTGACCACCTTGTATGACGATTATACCCGGTCAGAAGTACAAGGCAAGTTGAAGGAAACCTTCAACAAGCAATACAAGCTGACCACATGGGTGGAAGTCCAGACCCGGTATCGCACAGTAGTAATGATTGATTTGATGACCGGTATGCCATACACCACGCAGGTGCCCTATGAGTACCGCATTTTTCACACAAAGCTGGTGAACAAAGGGCTGGAAGTCGTTATCCGGGAGGAACTGGATGCTGACCAGTGGAAACGGTACGAGATCTTTCAGGACACGCTGGGCGGTCGGCCTTATCTGTTCAACGGAGGTCTGCCGCCCGGTGGCTCCGATGGCTCCGGCTCACCGGGCATCGACTATCAGGTTCCGGCAGAAGCCCTGACCGACAGCGAGTTTGCCGCCATCTACAAGGAAGCCCAAAAGTATGTGGGCACAGCTTACGTCTGGGGCGGCTCCACCCCGGAAACAGGCTTCGATTGCAGCGGCTATGTCTGCTGGGTCTACAATCAGAACGGCTATGATGTGGGCAGAACTACCGCCAATGGATTATGGCAGAAAAGTCAGCACATTTCCGAAGCCGAAGCAAAACCCGGCGACCTTGTTTTCTTCGAGGGAACGTATGATACCCCCGGAAAAAGTCATGTGGGCATCTACCTCGGCAACGGCATGATGGTGTCCGCTGGCGATCCCATCAAGTACGCAAACATTCACTCGTCCTACTGGGAGAAGCATCTCGCCGGGTTCGGACGGCTTTCAAAATGATTGGAGGAATTACTATGAGCGAAAAACTGGATAAGTTGCGGGCAACGCTCAAGAAAGAGCAGGAGCGCCGCATCAAGCTGAACAACCGCATTGCGGTTTTGGAGCGTCGGATTCAGGAGGAAGAAGCCGCTGAGGTCAGCAGCATGGTACGCACGGCGAATGTGACCCCGGAACAGCTCGCCGCTCTGCTGCGGCAGTCGGCTACCACTACCCCGACCCCGGCTGCGTTGTCCGCTGTGGGTGCAACTTTTGAGAAGGAGGACGATGCAGATGAAGATTAAGAAACTGGGTGCGCTGCTGGTATCGGCGGCACTGTGCGCTGGCATGGCGGCCCCCGTCTTTGCCTTTGAGGGCGAAGCTGCCCCGGTGGAGCAGCCGGTTCTGCCGGAAGTCGTGGAGGAAGATGTTGTCACCGTCACGGACGAAATCTCTGGTGCCCTGACCCCGGAGGGCAATCTGACGCTGGTAGACGACTACCACACCAACTATTCCGATGGCAGCGGACAGCAGTTCATTACGCTGGTGTCGAAGTCGGGTGCGACTTTCTATCTGGTGATTGACCGCAACGCCAAGGGGCAGCAGACCGTTCACTTTATGAACCTTGTGGACGAAGCCGACCTTCTGGCTCTGATGGAGGAAGATGCTGCCGATGCTTATACCGCTGAAAAGGAAGCAGCGGCGCAGGCAGAACAGGACAGACTGAAAGCCGAGGAAGAAGCGAAAAAAGCCGCCGAAGAAGCGGCAGCATCTGGCACGGAAACGCCCAAGGAAAACACGGTCACAAAGATCGCATCCGGGTTTCTGGGCGTAGTCGTGCTGATTGCGCTGGCGGCAGGCGGCGGCTTCTACGCTTTCACAAAGCAGAAGCAGAAAAAGCAGGCCGAAAAAGAAGCCCTTGACCCCGATGCAAACTACACCGAGGACAAGGGCGACTTTGAAATACCCACTGAGGATGAACCGGAAGAAGCCGGAGAGGAAGATACTGAACCCATCTGATTTTAAGGCGGCGTTTGCCGCCGTACATATCCAAATGAAAACAGATTGGAGGGAACGCTTATTTCAATTCTAGTTGTAGCAGAAAAGCCATCTGTCGCTATGTCCTACGCAAAAGTCCTCGGTGCTACCCGCCGTCAAGACGGTTATCTGGAGGGCAACGGCTATCTGGTAAGCTGGTGCGTTGGTCATCTGGTAGAGCTTGCACCGCCCAACATCTACGATGCCAAGTATGTCAAGTGGAGCATTGCAGACCTGCCCATCCTGCCGCAGAAGTGGCAGTATCTGGTATCTGCCAGCACCAAAAAGCAGTTTGGCATCCTGCAAAAGCTGATGCACCGCCCGGATGTGGAGAGCATTGTGAACAGTTGCGATGCAGGGTAGTGCGGTTAGGTGACTCAAGAGAAAGAAAAAAGAGACCTCATCTCGTCAAAAATCAAATTTCAAAATCATTAAAGGAGCTATTCAAATGAAACGAAATCAGAATTTCGACCATAATCACTCTCAAAAACTGCTTTCCTTCCGCTACAACATAGACACCAACCGAGTGGAAGCCCGGTTCACGGATGGCTCTGCCGTCGCCAACAGGATGCCCAACTGCCTCAGAACATCCTCAACCCGCTACTTTACAGTGGGGTTGACACGGAGGATTGAGTGTCATCGTTTTTTCATGGCTACCGCCGAAAATCATTGTAACGTATTTTGTGTTACAAATTGGTCAAGCGAATGATTATGATTAAAATTCTCTTACTCGCACAATAAGTCATTTGATAAACTGGTTAAAATGCCAAATAATTTCAAATCATAGTCCAACACACAACAAATGTGGTATAATAACAATATATTTAATGCTTTAACTGTGTTTGCAAAAAGGAAAAGAAGATAAGTATGGAGATTACATGGTTGAAAAATGAAGATAATGCCATTCAATACGTCTATGCCTCTGCTGTTCCCCAAAAAATACCATTAGACATTTTTAAAGAAATTGTTCAGAGCAGTAAAGAAAACTGTCTACCTGAATTTTATGTGATATCTGAACAGGGAAAGTATATCGGATATATTTTATTATTGGCCGATAAAAAAGAAGACATCCCTAAACCTTTTACATTTCTTGCATGTCATAATGGCGATACTCTGCCAAAAGAAACTCACAAAAAAATATTGGAATTTATCGGCAAACGGTGTCGTGTAAACAACTGGAATAAACTCGCTTGGTTGGCCGAACAAGAAATCCAGCAATTGTGATATCATCGTTTTTTAAGCTATCTCTCTATAAAAACTCCTTAAAGACATAAAGGCAAACTTGAATAAATAAATTTATCTAAAAGCCCCACCTACAATAGATATTCCAAATCGAAGAATCTATCTGCATTCTTATCCAAAGTATCTGCATCAGCAGAATCCGTTACTGGCACACCCATTGACCAGCTTGAAAAAAGACTGGCACTTTTGAAATATTGATTGGAGGAATTTATTATGGCTATGACAATTCAGGAACTCAGAGAAAAGAGAAAGAAGGCTTGGGACACTGCCCGTGATTTTCTCGACAGCAAGAGAAATGCAAACGGCGTTCTCAGCGAGGAAGATTCCAAGACCTATGATGCAATGGAACAGACCATTGTTGACCTTGGCAAGGAAATTCAGCGTCTGGAAAAACAGGCTGAAATCGAAGCTGAAATGAACAAAGCAACTTCCACTCCTGTTCTCGGTAAGCCTGCCGCACCAGACGTAACGGAAAAGACAGGTACAGCTTCTGGAACAGCGTCAGAAACCGCAACTGGATCGATGTCCATGATGATTTGCACATTGGTACAGATGCAGAGGGCGGCTATCTTGTTCCAGATGAGTTTGTGCGCCTGTAAAAGGCGATGTTTACAGTAGATTAGGCTCTACACCGCACAGCAGAGCGGTTGTCAATCTGCCTAACCGATGACAGGAAACTGGACACGGGAACACAGCACGGCAGAAACGCAGGAAACGCTGAAAGGATATGAGGCGAGTAGTACCTGCAATGACAAGATAACATAAGGATAAGGCTGGATTGCCAAAGCAAAGGTTAGCTCCTTTTTCGTGGGAGGGTGTGGAAATTATCCTGAAACCACTCTCATGACCCCACCATAATATTGAATTCGTTATGGTGTCTGCTATAGGTCATGAAGCAAGCGTGAGAACACGTGAGATAAACCGAAATGATATCCGACAGTTATCACTTGCCTATAAGCATCGTTAAACAGGGATTGCCTAAGTGGAAATGCCGAAAGGCTATGTCTATTCGAGACTGAATATTCCATATGGCAACGGAGCTTCCGTAGTAGTCCGAGGTGGATAACGCCCACTACATGGCGAAGGGAAGCAGTTTGTTAATTCCAAAGTAAGAAGATGAAAGGGAGGAGAATCCTCATGAATCCAACATCGGAGATTTTGGAGCGTGTCAATAAAAGTTCCTCGGAACATCACGACGGAGTCTTTACAAGACTCTTTCGCTACCTTCTGAGAGAGGACATTTATTTTGCAGCTTACCAGAAATTATATGCAAACAGTGGAGCAATGACTCCCGGAAGTGACAACGACACTGCTGACGGTTTTAGTGCTGAATATGTGCATGAACTGATTGAAGAATTGAGGTCAGGAAAGTACAAACCGAAGCCTGTGCGCAGAGAATATATCAAGAAACAGAACGGAAAAATGCGCCCACTGGGTATTCCGTCATTTCGAGATAAACTTCTGCAAGAGGCGGTTAGAATGTTTCTGGAAGCAATCTATGAACCGTTATTTTATGACCAGTCACATGGTTTCAGACCGGAGAGAAGTTGTCATACAGCTCTCGACCAGATAAAGACAAATTTTCGTTCTGTAAAATGGTTCATAGAAGGCGACATCAAGGGTTGCTTTGACAATATAGACCACGCAGTGCTTATTAAAACGTTAGAAGTCAAAATCAAGGACAGCAGATTTATCAATATTATCAGAGCTTTCCTGAAAGCAGGTTATGTGGAAGATTTTCAATATCATACCACAATCTCCGGTACACCACAGGGCGGAATCATTTCCCCTATTCTGGCAAATATATACCTGCATGAGCTTGACCGGAAAGTCATGAAACTCAAGGAAAAGTTCGATAAGCAGTCTACACGACACCAGACACCGGAATATCTTCATTTAGCGAAAAGAAGGCAGACACTTCAAAAGAAGATTGACAGGGTAAAAGGTGAGGAACGTGAGCTTGCAATCAAGGAATATAAAGCGGTGTGCAATCAAAAATTGAAAACGCCCGCAAGAATGTCCGACGATAAAAAGCTTGTATACTGCCGATATGCTGATGATTTTCTAATTGGAATCAGCGGAAGCAGAGAAGACTGTGAAGAAATTAAAGAGATTCTGAGAGAATTTCTATCAACGCAGTACCATTTAGAGTTGAGTGCTGAGAAAACAAAGATCACACACAGTGCTGAACGAGTACGTTTCCTTGGTTATGACGTTGCGGTACGCCGAAGCCAGAAGATAAAGAAAAAGGCAAACGGTGTTAAACAAAGAACGCTGAATAACTCTGTAGAATTAACTGTACCTCTCGAAGATAAGATCATGCAGTTCCTGTTCAAAAACGACATCATAGAACAAAAACCAAACGGAGAAATCTGGGCGGTTTGCGTTCCAAGATTAAGACATCTTTCGGAAGTGGATATTGTGAACAGGTATAATGCACAAATCCGTGGCATTTGCAATTATTACTGCTTAGCAGCGAATTATGATAAGCTGAATTATTTCCGTTATCTTATGGAATATAGCTGTCTAAAGACGCTTGCAAGCAAAAGCAACAGCACAACGAGAAAAATCATCCAAAAATATCGTCATGATGGCAAATGGGCTATTCCCCATGAAGTTAAAGGCGGTATCAAATATGCAAAGCTTGTCTCGTTAGCTGACTGCAAAGCCGGTAAGTTGATGTCCGATAAAGACCCATGGCAATACAAATCCTTTGACCCGAAAAAGCTGTCACAATATGTGCGGTTAAGCGCAGGGGTATGTGAGCTGTGTGGTGATAATAGTGATTCCTGCTGTATTTATCATGCAGGTAAAATGAAGAATCTGAAAAGCACTACGGAATGGGGCAAGAAAATGCTTCACATGAGACGTAAAACGTTGATTGTTTGCCCGAAATGCTTCAAAAAGATTCACAGGGAACAAAATAAATGACATGTCAATAATGAATGGAAAGCCGTGTACATCGAGAGGTGTAAGCACGGTTTGGGAGGGGCTTTGTGCAAACCTGTCATCGAAAGATGATAAGGCGGCACACTGCTACCTCACGAAAGAAAACTGGTGGAAGCATTGGAGGAAGAAAGTATCTTCCGTCAGATGGCAACGGTTATCAAAACTTCCAACGGCGACCGCAAGATTCCGATTGTTACTTCCAAGGGCGAGGCTGTCTGGATGGACGAGGAACAGCAGTATTCTCTTTCTGATGATACGTTCGGACAGGCATCGCTTTCCGCATATAAGCTGGGAACAGCAATCAAGATTTCTGAGGAACTGC
>OHSO01000943.1_pt1 | contig 14094 bp, 13 predicted proteins | sample 1578651 | NCBI WGS metagenome assembly OHSO01 (sample SAMEA3879524, study PRJEB24766) | human gut metagenome | biome: human-associated habitat; feature: feces | place: USA | collected 1985/1987 | reverse complement strand
GACCGCAACACCAACACCAACCTGCGCTACAAGTTGGGCAAGAACCTGAGCTACCACGGCAAGGACCTCTTCGTCATCAAGAATCCACACCAGGCTCAGCTCCCCGCCCCCAACCTCAGCACGGCCTATGTGTTTGCCACGGGCGACGCCTTCTTTGCCTACCCCAACAATTACAACTACTACGTGTCTTATTATAAGGACACATTCCAGCATGGCGGCATCTCGATGGAGGAGATGATCGTGCCCCTCATCACCCTGACGCCACGAAAACGATAATAGACAAAAACAAAGAAAGGAAAAGCAATATGAAGAAAGTGTATTTTGAACTCGAAAGCCTCGACAAGATCCACGAGGCCGCCCGCTACTTCCTCAACGCCGTGGGCGACGCCAACATCTTTGCCATCGACGGAGACATGGGGGTAGGCAAGACCACCTTCATCAAAGCCGTCTGCGAGGAACTGGGCGTCAAGGATGTCATCACCTCCCCCACCTTCTCATTGGTCAACGAATATACCGATGGCAAGGGTGAGCCGGTCTATCACTTCGACTTCTACCGCATCAAGAAGATAGCGGAGGTCTTTGACATAGGCGTAGAGCAATATTTTGACAGCGGGCACTACTGCTTCATCGAATGGCCGGATATCGTGGAATTCTTCCTGCCTGACGATGCGGTCCACCTTGAAATATATGAGCAGGAAGATGGTGCACGCCGCTTTATCATCAAGTGGTACTTTGTCGATTAGCAAGAGGCCAGAAGCTCCCTCGTCACTTATCTCAACCTCACAAGCCCGCCGAAAAGAAACTTTTGGCGGGCTTCGTCATTTTTCCTTGCCATATATTTGCGCAATTCGGCTTTTTTTTGTTACTTTGCAAATCAAAGGAATAATAACTAACTTACAGGAATTATGGAAGAGACACAACTGCTTTGTGGTCTGAAGCGCGAGGACTTTCAGACCACCATCGACGGCAAGAAGACCGATTTATATGTGCTCCGCAACAGTCAGGGCAACGAGGTGGCACTCACCAACTACGGAGGCGCCGTAGTAGCCATCATGATGCCGGACAAAGAGGGCAAGCACGCCAACATTATTCAGGGACACGACAGCATCAAGGGAGTCATGGAGTCTCCCGAGCCTTATCTCTCTACCCTCGTGGGACGCTACGCCAACCGCATCGCGCGCGGACGCTTCCAGCTCCACGGCAAGGAGTATAATCTCGCCATCAACAACGGTCCCAACTGCCTCCACGGCGGCAAGCAGGGATTCAACGCCAAGGTATGGGACGCCACGCAGGTGAATCCTCACGCCGTGGTCATGAAATACACCAGTCCCTATGGCGAGGAGGGCTTCTCGGGTGAGGTAGTCGTCTGGGTGGCCTTCACTCTGACCGACGCTGACGAACTGGTTATCAAGTATCGCGCCACAACCAACAAGAAGACCGTCATCAACCTCACCCACCATGGTTTCTTCTCCCTCGCTGGCATCGCCAATCCTACCCCCACGATCGACAACGTCCTTTTGGAGGTCAACGCCGACCACTATCTGCCCATCGACGACACTTCCATCCCCACGGGCGAGATACGCCGGGTGGAAGGCACGCCCTTCGACTTCCTCACGATGAAGCCTGTGGCACAGGACATCGAGGCTGACGACGAGCAGCTGCGCCATGGAGCGGGCTACGACCATTGCTTTGTCCTCAACAAGCATGAGGAGGGTGAGCTGACGCTTGCCGCTCGCGTGAAAGAGCCGACCAGCTGACGTACCATGACCGTCTATACCACCGAGCCGGGCGTACAACTCTATACGGACAACTGGGCCGACGGCTACCAGGGACAGCACGGAGCCACCTTCCCGCGTCGAAGCGCCATCTGCCTGGAGTGCCAGCACTTCCCCGACAGTCCCAACCATCCCTACTTCCCATCGGTAGTGCTCAACCCGGGTGAGGAATACACCCAGAAGACCATCTACCAGTTTGGCGTAGAGAAGTAAAGCATTCCCCACAGCCACCCAGGAGCCACCCCATCCCAAACGGCCGTGATACCGCGGCCCATCCATTCACCAAAGAAAGAAAACAAAACAACAACACCGAAATGGAAAATTCCTCTAAAAAACAAGGAAATATCATCGCCATCCTGGCGATGGTCTTCCTATTCGCCATGATTGCCTTCGTGACCAACCTCTGCTCGCCCATGGCCGTCATTCTCAAAAACAACTTCAACGTCTCCGAGTTTCTCTCGCAGGTGGGCAACTATGGCAACTTTGGCGCCTACTTAGTCATGGGTGTCCCCGCAGGTCTGCTCATCACAAAATTCGGCTACAAGAAGACGGCCTTGATGGCCCTTATCGTCGGCATTGTCGGTCTGCTTCTCCAGTGGGTCAGTGGGTCTGCCGGCTTCGTGGTTTATCTCATCGGCGCCTTCATTTCCGGCCTCTGCATGTGCATGCTCAACACCGTGGTCAACCCGATGCTCAACCTCCTCGGCGGAGGTGGCAACCGTGGCAACCAGCTTGTACAGATCGGTGGAGTATTCAACTCCGCCGCTGCTGTCTGTGTCTATATTCTCATGGGAGCCCTCATCGGCGACGCCAGCAAGGCCAAAGTCTCCGCAGCCACGCCGGCTCTGATGATTGCCCTCGCCATCTTCATCTTCGCCCTTGTGGTCATTTTCTTCACCAAGATCCAGGAGCCGCAACAGCCGAAGCATGAAGCTACCCACGACCAGTACAGCTGCTACTCCTTCCGCCACTTCAAACTCGGCATGCTTGCCATCGCCGTCTATGGTGCCGTCGAGGTATGCCCGCCGACCTACATTCTCGCCTACCTCACCTCTGCCAAGGACGCCGTCAACCCAGGTCTTGGCATGGACGCTGGCTATGTGGGCACGCTCAGTGCGGTCTATTTCATCTTCATGCTCATCGGCCGTTTCATCGGCGGCATGGTGGGTGGCAAGGTATCACCCAAGGCAATGATCACTACCGTGAGTTTCGTGGCCATGGTCCTCGTGGCCGTGGGTATGTTGCTTCCCGTAGAGCAGACCATTCAGTTCCCGGGCATCGACTACGTCAAGATGTGCCTCATCTGGGGTGAGATTCCCGTAGGCATCTTCGCCTTCATGCTCATCGGCTTCTGCGCCTCTGTGATGTGGGGTGGCATCTTCAACCTCGCTACAGAGGGACTGGGCAAATACACGGCCAAGGCTTCGGGCGCATTCATGATGATGGTGGCTGGCTTTGCTGTTGTCATCGGCCTTCAGGGATTCGTTATCGACCTTACACACAACTACATCGGTAGCTTTGTCGTCGTCCTCCTCGCCGCAGCCTACATCTTCTACTACGCCCTCTGGGGCTCCAAGAATGTCAATACCGACATTCCTGTGGAGTAATTGAGTAATGAGAAGAAATATCGTCATTAAAACCAATATATTACACAAGCAAAAGATATGGACATAGAATTTGTGAGAAGCCGTTTTATCAAGCATTTCGACGGTAAGACAGGCAACATATACTTCTCGCCGGGTCGCATCAACCTCATCGGCGAGCACACGGACTACAACGGGGGCTTCGTCTTCCCTGGCGCAGTGGACAAAGGCATTATGGCCGAGGTGCGCCCCAATGGTCTCAACACCATCATGTGCTACTCCATCGACTTGAAGGACCGCGTGGAGTTCAAGGTGGACGATTCTGAGGGTCCGCGCGCCACGTGGGCACGCTTCATCTACGGCATGGTGCAGGAGTTTCGCAAGCTCGGCGTGGAGGTGAAGGGATTCAATATCGCCTTCGCGGGCGACGTGCCTCTCGGAGCGGGCATGAGCAGTTCGGCAGCCCTGGAGAGCTGCATCGGCTGCGCCCTCAACGACCTCTTTGCCGACAACAAGGTGTCGAAATGGGACATCGCCTTGGCAGGACAGGCCACAGAGCATAAGTACATCGGGGTCAACTGCGGCATCATGGACCAGTTTGCCAGCGTCTTCGGACAGGCTGGCAAGTTGATGCGTCTCGACTGCCGTAGCCGCGAGTTCGAGTACTTCCCCTTCGACCCGAAGGGATACCAGCTCGTATTGGTCAATTCCAAGGTGAAGCACGAACTGGTTGGAAGCCCGTACAACGACCGCCGCAGAAGTTGCGAGAATGTGGTCGCGGCCATCGCCGCCCAGTTCCCCGACCGCCACTTCGAGACGCTCCGCGACGCTGAATGGACCGACCTGGAGGCCGTCCGCAACAAAGTGAGCGAGGAGGACTATAGCCGTGCTCACTATGTGTTGGGCGAGAAGGCCCGCGTACTGGCTGTCTGCGAAGCACTCAACCAGGGCGACTACGAGACCGTAGGACAGAAGATGTATGAGACCCATGACGGTCTGAGCAACGAGTATGACGTGAGCTGCGAAGAGCTCGACTTCCTCAATGACGCAGCCCGCGAGTGTGGCGTCACGGGATCCCGCATCATGGGCGGTGGCTTCGGCGGTTGCACCATCAACCTCGTCAAGGAAGAGCGCTACGACCACTTCGTCGAGGAAGTGACCAAACGCTTCGCTGCGAAGTATGGCCATGCCCCCGAGGTCTATCCTGTCGTCATCAGCGACGGTTCCCACAAAGTCTGCTAAGGACCCGACGACATTGCCTCTTTGAATCCCCCCGAAAGGGCGGAATTTCAAAGAGGACAGTATTTCAAAACGGGGTTGGCAAGCGATTTAATTCGCACTTGCCAACCCCGTTTTCTTTTTCGGCGGTCTCTACCATTTATACATAGCGTGGCCGATTTGCAGAAATCGTTCTACATACGTTCTCCAGAATCTGATCAGTTATGGACGAGCGTACCGATAGCCTCTCCCGCCATCACCTTGGCGAGATTGCCATAGACATCCATGTTGAAGACATAGATGGGAAGATGGTTCTCCTTACACATCGTGGTGGCCGTGAGGTCCATGACCTTCAGGCCGCGGGTATAGATCTCGTCGTAGGTGATGTCGTCAAACTTCGTGGCTGTCGGGTCTTTCTCGGGGTCGGCGGTATAGATGCCATCCACGCGTGTACCTTTTAGCATTACATCTGCCTCGATCTCGATACCACGGAGCGACGAACCCGTATCGGTGGAGAAGTAGGGGCAACCCGTTCCTGCACCGAAGATGCAGACATAGCCAGCCTCCATGGCTTCGATGGCCTTCCACTTGCTATACAACTCGCCGATAGGCTCCATACGAATGGCGGTAAGCACCTTGTTTTTGACACCCAATGCACCGAGAGCAGAACTCAAGGCGAGCGAGTTGATGACGGTGGCACACATACCCATTTGGTCGCCCTTCACGCGGTCGAAGCCCTTTTGCGAACCCGACAGGCCGCGGAAGATATTGCCACCACCGATGACGATACCGATCTGTACACCCATCTCCTGCACTTCTTTAATCTGGCGCGCATAGTCCGCCAAACGCTCGGGGTCAATACCATACCCCTGCTTGCCCATCAGGCTCTCTCCAGAGAGCTTGAGCAGTATTCTCTTAAATCTTGCCATTGCTGATTATATTGATAAATTTCTACTTTTATAATAAGTTACAATACCCCTCTATTGGGCTGCGGGGATCATAAACTCCACTTCTTTGAAGCTGTATTCGCGGATGCAGCCCTGTCGGTCGTGGAGCAACAGGCGTCCATCGTCTTCCACACCGAAGATGCGTCCCTCAAACTCACCCTCCTTGTCCCGGAAGCGATAATAGCCGTCGCGGTGGTAAAGGTTCATAAAATAGAGTTCAGAGATGTCTCCATAGGCTCCCTCACGGGTCAGTTCATAGTATTTCTTGAACGAGACGATGAGTTCTTGCAGCAGTTGCTCGCGATCTACGTCGTGGCCCACAATCTGTTTGAGTGACACGGGATTGGGCAAGTCGTCGGAGAAAGCGGTCTGATTGACATTCAGTCCGATGCCATAGACGCATTTTTTGAGACCTTGCGAACTGACCGCCGTCTCGATCAGCGTGCCACTCAACTTGCGGTCGTTCCAATAGATGTCGTTTGGCCATTTCAGGGTGATCCCCTCCGTATAGCCATCGAGCACCTCCTTGATAGCCAAGGCCCCTGCCTCGGAGAGGAGAAACTGCCGTCCCACGGGGATCCATGAGGGATGGATGAGGACGCTGAAGAGCAGGTTCATTCCTTCGGCAGACTCCCACCGGTTCGTCCCCTGCCCCCTTCCCGCCGTCTGATGATCAGCGGTGACGACCACCATATCCTCGTCTTCTACAGCGGGTTGGTAGGTCCTGAGGTAGTTGTTCGTGCTATCGACCTCGCCGAGGCGTACCACGGTCACGGGCTTCTCCTTCGGCTTGCGGCCCAGTTGGGCTTTGATTCGTGAAAAGATTTTCATGTTGTTGTGTTCGTTTACATCTGTGAGGCCCACATGACTACATCAATGGGACATCCTCGACATGTCTGACTTGCGCCGTCTCTGCATGGGTTCCGACGATGGTGATGATGTCGAAGCGTATGCGGGAATGGACCTGATAGGTTTTCACAAAAGCATTGGTGGCAATGATGATCGACCGTATCTTCTGTGGCGTGACGGCCAGCGAGGCATCGCCAAAGCGTTCGTTGCGCCGCGTCTTCACCTCCACGACCACCAGGAGGTCTTCGTCCTCCTTTTGGGCGATGAGGTCAAGGTCGCGATGTCCACAATGCCAGTCGCGAAAGAGTATCTTGAAGCCTTGACGCTCCAAGTGGCGGGCAGCCAATTCTTCGCCCCAACGTCCCAACTCATTGTGCGCAGCCATACCCTATCCTATTCGTTTGTTCGCTAATCATCGCACAAATTTACGAATTTTATCCGAATCTTCGGCCATTCTAAGGGGCTTTTTTCCTGGTTCTATAGCAAATTGAGGGAAGGAGGTGGCCCGTGGTGCGGCAAGACGAGGTGGTTGACATCCTTTGATAGCGCCCCTCTGTCCGTCCTTACCGTACCAGCGAACAAAGAAACGGCGCGTTTTCTTCCATAATCGGAAAAGAATTTGTAATTTCGCAATCTGATTGAAGAACTTGACTGTATGCAAGAAAAAAAGACATATACCTTTGAGGAGGCCTACGAGGCCACCTTGAACTATTTCGACGGCGACGCACTCGCTGCCCGCGTCTGGGTGAGCAAGTACGCCATGAAGGACGGGATGGGTCATATCTATGAGCAGACTCCCACCGACATGCACTGGCGCATCGCCCACGAGATAGCCAGGATAGAGACCAACTACCCCCACCCCCTCACGGCCGAGGAGGTATTCGCCCTTCTCGACCACTTCCGATATATCATTCCCGCGGGCAGCCCGATGACGGGCATCGGCAATGACCATCAGATTGCCTCGCTCTCCAACTGCTTCGTCATCGGTATTGACGGCGACGCCGACTCCTACGGGGCCATCATGCGACTCGACGAGGAGCAGGTGCAACTCATGAAGCGGCGCGGAGGCGTAGGCCACGACTTGAGCCAGATCCGTCCCAAGGGCACTCCTGTCAACAACTCCGCCCTCACCTCGACGGGACTGGTGCCGTTCATGGAACGCTTCAGCAATTCCACGAGAGAGGTGGCGCAGGATGGAAGACGGGGCGCACTGATGCTCTCGGTCTCCATCAAGCACCCCGACGCGGGAGCTTTCATCGATGCCAAGATGGAGGAGGGCAAGGTGACGGGGGCCAATGTCAGCGTCAGGATCAGCGACGAGTTTATGCGGGCAGCCGCAGAGAATGGGTACTTCACACAGCAGTTTCCTGTCGATAGCGACCACCCATGGGTCCGCAAGGAAATATCGGCGCGCAAACTATGGGAGAAAATCGTCCACAACGCCTGGAAGAGCGCGGAGCCCGGTGTACTGTTCTGGGACACGATCATCCGGGAGAGCATCCCCGACTGCTATGCGGACCTGGGATTCCGGACGACCAGCACCAACCCCTGCGGCGAGATACCACTCTGTCCCTACGACAGTTGCCGTCTGCTCGCACTCAACCTCTACTCCTACGTCCTCAACCCCTTCACTTCCGAGGCGCACTTTGACTTCGACACCTTCAGCCGACATGCTCAGATGGCCCAGCGCATCATGGACGACATCGTAGATTTGGAACTGGAGAAGATCGACGGCATCATCGCCAAGATCGACAGCGACCCACAGGCAGAGGACGTGAAGTATGCCGAGCGTCGCCTCTGGGAGAAGATCAAGGAAAAGACGGCCATGGGACGACGCACGGGCGTGGGCATCACTGCCGAGGGCGACATGCTGGCCGCCTTGGGACTGCGCTATGGCACGCAGGAGGCCACCGACTTTGCCGTCAAGGTGCAGCGCACACTGGCCCTGAACGCCTACCGTGCGTCGGTGACGATGGCGCAGGAACGAGGCGCTTTTGCCATCTACGACACCCAGCGCGAGACGGGCAACCCCTTCATCCAGCGCATCAAGGAAGCCGACGGGGCCCTCTACGACGACATGGTGCGCTTCGGCCGACGAAACATCGCGTGCTTGACCATTGCTCCCACGGGCACCACATCGCTGATGACGCAGACCACGAGTGGCATAGAACCGGTCTTCATGCCCGTCTATAAGCGTCGGCGCAAGGTCAATCCCAACGACGCCGACGTGCGTGTGGACTATGTTGACGAGGTCGGTGACGCATTTGAGGAGTATATCGTCTATCACCAGAAGTTTCAGAAGTGGATGACCATAGAAGGGATCGATCCTACCCTCCCCTATTCGCAGGAGGAACTCGACGCCCTGGTGGCTCGTTCTCCTTACTACAAGGCCACGGCCAACGACGTCGATTGGTTGATGAAAGTACGGATGCAGGGGGCTATCCAGAAATGGGTGGACCATAGCATCTCCGTGACGGTCAACCTGCCCAGTGGCGTCGATGAGGCATTGGTCAACCAACTCTATATGGAGGCTTGGCAGAGTGGCTGCAAAGGGTGCACCATCTACCGCGACGGCAGCCGGTCGGGGGTGATGCTCTCGGTATCAAAGAAGAACAAGGAGGATGCGCAGGACGACGAAGCCAAGGACTTGCGACAGGCTACGGAGATCAGAAAACCGGTCTTCCAGCAGCCACCCGTGCTCGAAACGAGACCGAAGGAACTGGACTGCGACGTGGTGCGCTTCCAGAACAACAAGGAGAAATGGGTGGCCTTCGTCGGACTGGTAGATGGACGCCCCTACGAAATCTTCACCGGACTGCAGGATGACGAGGAGGGCATCGTACTGCCCAAGACGGTCACGAAGGGCAAGATCATCAAGCAGACCAACCCCGACGGCACCCACCGCTACGATTTCCAGTTCAAGAACCGGCGTGGATACAAGACGACCGTCGAAGGACTGTCGGAGAAGTTCAACCCGGAATACTGGAACTATGCGAAGCTCATCTCGGGTGTGCTGCGCTATAGAATGCCGATCAGCCATGTGATCAAACTCGTCGGGTCGCTCCAGCTCAAGAGCGAGCATATCAACACATGGAAGGTGGGCGTGGAACGCGCGCTGAAGAAGTATGTCAGCGACGGCACGAAGGCCAACGGCCAGGTCTGTCCCGTCTGTGGACAAGAGACGCTGGTCTATCAGGAGGGATGCCTACTGTGTACGAACTGTGGCGCAAGCCGATGTGGATGATGTGCCCTATGAAAACCTTTGTTCTCATCAACAACCTGCAGCTCCACTGCCCCATCGGGGTGATGGAGCAGGAACAGATGATAGGCAACGACTTCTGTATCAACCTACGGATAGGCTACAACTTCACCCGCGCGATGACCTCGGACGATGTTAGCGACACGCTCAACTATGCGGCGGTCTATCAGCGCACACGAGAGGTGCTGGCTCGCCCGGTCGCCTTGATAGAAAAGGCAGCAGGCAATGTGGCCCAGGCCTTACTGGAGGAATGGCCCGAGATCACGTCCATCGACCTCCGTATCATCAAGCGCAACCCGCCCATGGGGGCTGACTGCGACGGAGCGGGCGTGGAAATACATTTAATAAACGATAAAAACCGCTTGCGGTGAATGAGTTTTGCGATTTTATCCGTAATTTTGCACCTGGTATGGTAAAGAAGCTTTCCCTCCTTATGGTCCTGCTGTGTGTGGGGTGGTCGCTCATGGCGGCTACGCCCAAGCGTTTCACACTCGTCATCGACGCAGGACACGGCGGCCATGACACGGGCGCCCGTGGCGTTTTCTCACAGGAAAAAGACATCAACCTCAGTGTGGCCTTGCGTTTCGGCAAGTTGATAGAAAGCAACTGTCCCGACGTGAAGGTCATCTATACACGCAAGGACGACCGCTTCGTCACACTGCATGAGCGGGCCGCCATTGCCAACCGCAACAAGGCCGACCTCTTCATCTCCGTCCACACCAACGCCGTGGCCCGCGGCCACACCGTGCAGGGTTTCCAGGTCTATACCCTGGGTATGCACCGAGCCAAGGACAACCTCGACGTGGCTATGCGCGAGAACTCCGTCATCTCATTAGAGAAGGACTACGAGCAGACTTACCAGGGCTTCGACCCGAAGTCGTCGGAGAGCTACATCATGTTTGAGTTTATCCAAAGCGCGAACATGGAGCGCAGCATCGAGCTGGCACGGTTTATCCAGCGCAGTGTGTGCTCGAACGTAGGGCGCAATGACAAGGGGGTGCACCAGGCGGGATTCCTCGTGCTCCGCGAGACGTCCATGCCGAGTTGTCTGATCGAGCTGGGATTCATCACCACTCCGGAGGAAGAGAACTTCCTCAATACGGAGGAGGGACAAGCCAGCATGGCGGAGGCGTTCTATAAGGCTTTCGTCAAATACAGAAAGAAGTATGAGCCACAATGGACGGTTCCCACTCGCGAGACGAAGCCGATCAGCATAGCGCCCGCCGTGACCAAGAAGCCAGCCATCGGCGCACAACCGAAGAAGGTGCAACCCGTGGCGGTACCCGTCGTCCCCGCTCCGCAGAAGCCGAAGGAGACGACCAAGGAGCAAGCACCAGACAAACAGGCCGCTCCGGCCCCACAGCCACAACTTCCTCCCGAGGCACAGGCGGCCATCAAAGGGGTGGTGCCCGTCTTTAAGGTTCAGGTCTTCGCCATCAACCGGCAGCTGCACCACGACAGCGAGCAGTTCAAAGGCCACAAAGAGGTGGACAGTTTCGTAGAGGACGGCCTCTACAAGTACACCATCGGCGCCAGCACCAACTACAACGACATCGTCAAACTGAAGAAAAAGCTGGCCGCAGACTTCCCCAACTGCTTCATCATCGCCTTCGATGGCGACAAGCGGATGAACACCTCGCTGGCCATTGCGGCCTTCCTCCAAAATGCGAAGAAGAAGTAAGTACGCTGACAACGACCGCTCGGCAGTGCGACACAGATAGCCTTCTCAAAGAAAATCAGAACACATGGAAAAAAAGTATTTTAGCAACGAAGTGAAAATAGCCCTTGTGGCCGTCCTGGGAATCGTCATCCTCTTCTTCGGGATGCAGTTTCTCAAAGGGATGAACCTATTCTCTACCTCCAACGCCTATTTGATGAAGTTTGACAACATCAACGGCTTGTCAGCTTCCACGCCCATCTATGCCAACGGCTACAAGGTGGGAACGGTACACAGCATCGCCTACAACTACACCCAACCGGGCGACATCACCGTCGTGGCCGACATCGAGAAGGACATGAAGATTCCCGAGGGAACGGAGGCGGAGATTGTCAGCGATCTGATGGGCAACATCCAGGTGAACCTCGTCCTCGGCACTTCGAGCCAATACCTGCCCACCAATGGCGTGATTCCAGGCCATTCCTCCAACGGTGCCATGGAGGCGGTCAAGGGGATGGTACCGCAGGTGCAGGCCCTGCTCCCAAAACTGGACTCCATCGCCCACAACCTCAACGTACTACTGGCAGACCCGGCTATTGCGGGAACGCTGCACAATGTAAACCAGATTTCGTCGGACCTGACGACTTCTACGCGCGAACTGAACCAGCTCCTGGCGTCGCTCAACCGTGACCTGCCGGCTTTGACAGGCAAGGCGGGGGCATTGCTTACCCATAGCGACCAGCTCGTCTGCGATGCCCGGTCGGGACTGTCCATGACGCTCGGCAATGCCAATGGCCTGATGACAAACCTCAACCGCAAACTCGAAGGGGTGGATGTCGAAGGGACCATGGCACGGGTGAACACCGCACTCGACCATGTAAACCAACTGACGGCGAAACTCAACTCGGGTGAGGGTTCACTGGGTCTGTTCCTCAACGATCCCTCGCTCTATAACAACATGAACCAGACGATGCGCGATGCCGACAGCCTGCTTGTCAACCTCAAGGCGCATCCGAAACGATACGTCCACTTCTCTATCTTCGGCAAGAAGGATAAATAAGTGAGACGCAAAGACACGAGGGGCTGCACGGACCTTGGCTGACAAGCCGTCCGTCGCAGCCCTTTTCTTTTTCTATAGGAACGGTTGGCGACCGACACTATGCAAAATGTTTGCGGACACAACAAGCAGAAAGGAAAAAACTACTCAAATCGTTTGAGCAATCCAAAAACTTGTTGTATCTTCGCATCCATAATATAACGTAACAAAAATAAAGACCTTTGGCAATATGACAGATTGGAAGAAACTCCAAAACGGCTCTGACATCCGTGGCGTAGCGCTCGCAGGTGTCGAGGGAGAAGACGTCAACCTCACCAGTGAGGTGGCGGGCATTCTGGGACGATGCTTCGTAGCATGGCTCTCGAAGCGCAACAACAAACAACACATCAGCGTCAGCGTAGGACACGACCCGCGACTCTCAAGCACGCAGGTCAAGGATGCCGTCATCGAGGGGTTGGAAGCCAGCGGTGCGAAGGCCTTCGACTGCGAATTGGCTTCGACGCCAGCGATGTTCATGACGACCATCGACAACGAGTCTCCGGTCGATGGTGCCATCATGGTGACGGCAAGTCACCTGCCCTGGAACCGCAACGGACTGAAGTTCTTCACTCCACAAGGCGGCCTTGGCAAGAAAGACATCAAGGAACTGCTCCTCATGGCTGAGCAGGGCGAGTATGACAAAGAGAACCTCTCGGGCGAGGCGGCCAAGTGGAACTTCATGGAGAAGTACTGCCAGCTGCTCCGCGACTACATCAAGGGAGAGGTGAACAAGGGGGACCAGCCGCTGGCGGGCCTCGACATCGTGGTGGATGCGGGCAACGGATCGGGTGGTTTCTTCCCCGAGAAGGTACTGAAGCCGCTGGGGGCTGACACCTCGGGTGGTATCTATCTGAATCCGGACGGACACTTCCCCAACCATGCTCCCAACCCCGAGAGCACGGATGCCATGATGGCAATCTGCCGGGCCGTCACCCGTCACCATGCCGACCTGGGTATCATCTTCGACACCGACGTGGACCGTTCGGCCATCGTGGACCACTATGGTGACCCCATCAACCGCAACTCGCTCATCGCACTCATCGCTGCGATAATACTTAGGGAGCACCCGGGCACGACAATCGTCACCGACTCCGTGACCTCCGAGGGACTGGCTGAGTTTATCAAGGCGCATGGCGGCAAACACCATCGCTTCAAGCGTGGCTACAGAAACGTCATCGACGAGGCCATCCGACTCAACAACGAGGGCGAGGAGTGCTGGCTTGCCATCGAGACATCAGGACATGCGGCCCTGCGCGAGAACTACTTCTTGGACGATGGTGCGTACCTTGTGGCAAAGCTCATCACAGAGGCAGCACGCATGAAGCACGAGGGCAAGGAACTCTCCGACCTGATCCACGACCTCAAGAAACCGGCAGAGAGCAAGGAGAAGCGCATCAAACTCGATCCAGAGCGCTTCGTAGAGGAAGGCAAGGAAAAACTGGAGCGCCTCCGCAGCAAGGTGGCAGAGCAACCCGACTGGCACATTGTTGAGCCCAACTACGAGGGCGTGCGCGTCAGTTGCACGGGAGAGTTTGAGCAGGGATGGTTCCTGCTTCGCCTCTCCCTCCACGATCCAGTCATGGTACTCAACATCGAGTCCAACACCTTCGGTGGCGTAGCGATTATCGAAGAGAGAATCCAAAAGTTGCTGGAGGGTAACTATTCAGCAATAACACCCCTTTGAGTTTTTGTCAATAATCCTAATACAAC
>OHSO01000941.1_pt1 | contig 14115 bp, 10 predicted proteins | sample 1578651 | NCBI WGS metagenome assembly OHSO01 (sample SAMEA3879524, study PRJEB24766) | human gut metagenome | biome: human-associated habitat; feature: feces | place: USA | collected 1985/1987 | reverse complement strand
CTAATTAGCCTCCTATTTCTAACGATTCCGTCTCTTATTTGTAAGGGATCATCTTCTTCACGATATCTTCCACAGTCACGTCGGCGTAGCCGTTCTTGCGAAGGTTACGGGTGCGCTTGGTGGTCTTGAGGCGAACCTGATGGTTAGCGTTCATCTGCTTATGCTTCACGATACCGGTCTTGGTAAAGGAAAAGCGCTTGGCAGCACCACGGTGAGACTTCTGCTTAGGCATGGTGTAGTCCTCCTTCCAATGCTGATAAAACGGGGCGCAGGCAAGCTGCGATAGCCGTTTTATTCCTGTTCTTGATTCCCCTTGGCGTTTTCGCGGGCGGCCTTCTTTTCAGCGAAGGAAGCCTTTGCCGCCTTGGGGGCCAGGATCATAATCATATGACGGCCGTCCATCATGGGACGGCGCTCCACCGAGCTGACCTCGGCGCAGCGGGCCGCGAAGTCCTGCATGACCTGCATGCCGATTTCGCTATGGGTGATCTGGCGGCCACGGAAACGGATGGACACCTTCACCTTATCGCCACCCTGAAGGAACTTCTGCGCCATTTTCGCCTTCGTGAGAACGTCGTTCTCCTCGATGGTGGCGGACAGCTGAACCTCCTTGGTTTCGACGACCCGCTGATTCTTCCGGTTTTCGCGTTCGCGCCGCGACTGTTCGTAGCGGTACTTGTCATAGTCCAGCAGTTTGCAGACCGGCGGTTTTGCCGTGGGCTGGATTTTGGCGAGGTCGAGGCCGCGCTCTTCCGCCAGCTCCATCGCCTTGGCTGTTGGCATGACGCCGAGCTGTTCGCCGTTTTCGTCAATCAGGCGGACTTCCCGGTCGCGGATTTCCTCATTGATCATCAGATCGAGTGCTATGTCCATACACCTCCCAATTTTCGTTGAAGCCAGCGTTTTCTGCTCCATACCACAGAAAAAGCGGCGGGTGACTCCACCCGTCGCTGACATGCACTTTGCGCCTTTTCGGCGGTCAATCCGCCTGAAAGGGAAAAAGCCTGTGAACCCGGCAGCATACGCCGCGCAAGGTGAGAGACGGGCAAGCCTCTGCTTCAAACGTGGATATTGTAGCACAGGGAAAGCGGTTTGTCAAGGGGGATTGGGCGGATTTTTTGCGTGAAGCCGGAGTTTTTTCCGCGAAAACGGGCGCAGACCGCCCGCTGGGGAAGTCTGCGCCCACTGATTTTACTCGGTGTACGGCGTGCCGTGCGGGATGCCCTGCTTCTCCGCCCACTGCCACGCGTAGCTGCCGACGCTGGCGAAGATGACGACATCCGGCGTGTTCTCGAACGCATCCTCCGCGATGTGGGATACGGAGTCCGGCAGGGTGATGCACTTCAGGTTCGCGCAGTCCGCAAAGGCACGCGTGCCAATGACTTGCAGTCCATCCGGCGCAACGACCGACTGAATCGTGCTGTTGCCCACGAACGCCTCGTCATCCACATAGAACGTCGACGCGGGCAGCTTCACCTGCGGCAGCCCGATGCCCGTGAACTGCTCAGTGATGAAGCCCTGAATGTGGATGTTCTTTCCATCCTCAGATGCGTACCAGCTGCCATCGAAGGATGCAGCCAGACCGCTTCCCGTGCTATTGGGTTCATTGTAGCCCCACTGGCTGTACTTGAGCGCCGTACCATCCACCCATTTCCACGCACCGCTGACTTTGCTTGCGCCAATCCACGCCTTGTCGACGGTCGAGGTGGCATTCAGCAGCTGCTCAATAATCTTCTGTTCCGCGTCGTTGTGGACGATGGCAAGGTGCTTTCTGACGGCTGTGCCGCCATCGCCGCCCATGTTGGCGCACATTTCCTGTGCGATGCTCCAGCTGTTGTAGCCGCCGTAAAGCGTGTAGGTGATACCGTTGCGGGAAATGCTGCACCCCGTGTCGTACCACTGTGCATAGACGGTGTTGTAGTTCACGCCATTTTCCAGCCTGACCCAGCCGCCATCCGCCATTTCCTCGTAGTCCTCCGCGGCGTAAATGCGCGTCCAGATCTTTCCCTTCGCATCGGTATAGGTTTCATCCACGCCAAACCAGAAGTCCGCATCGCGATCCATGTGCTTGACGAGGGCAGCCGCGTCATTCGGGGCTGCCAGCACATCCACGCCATCTTCCGCCAGCACATAAGCGAGCGCCCAGCCCGACTTGCAGTAGACAAGCGGAATCGCCGCTGATTTGCTCCCTGCGTGCGCCGCGGAGAGGTCGGTATAGCCCAGTTCCTTGCCCGTGCTATCTGCCACAGGCGCCCAGAGGTAGCCGTTCTGGTCTTGGCGCATGTTGTTCACGTCCACTTGGAAATTGCTGCCGGATGTGTACGTTTTGACAATCGTGTCATCCACATTCTGCGTCTTGTAGACATACACCGTGCTGCCCGGATTCACAAAGTAGTCGTACCAAGCAGGGGTCTGCTTCACCTGCTCGACGTAGGTGTTCGCAGCAATCACCCAGCCGTAGAGGTAGGTGCCGTCGGACTGCTTGTAGCGCGCGTATGCCCAGTCGTTGCCGAAGCGCGGGTCGCGCAGCTTGTGGCTGACGTCCAGCTCCAGAATCGTGTCCTTGCTCAGCGTTTTCAGCACGCCCGTATCGCACCAAGTGTTCGGGAAGGTGCGGACGTAGAGGCTGCTGAGTGCTTTGTACTGCGTCCACGCGGGTTCATCGGGTTCAAGGTCGGGGACGATAGCGGTCTTATCGCCGATGTTGCAGTAGAGAATCGAGCCGTCCGCCATCAGCACAGGCGCAAAGAAGTACTTCTTATTGCTGTCCATTGCGACGTTCAGCAGGTCAATGGTCAGGTAATCGCCCACCGCCGTCGTGGTCGCGACAGCGCCGGAAATGCTCTGCGACTTGCGAATGTTGAGCTTCGCCTTCGTGCGGTAGGTAAACCATGCGCGCGGCGTTTCCTCCACCTCGACGATGAAGCTGTCAACGTATGTGTTCGCGCAGTCGCGGTAGGTGAACCATCCCTCATAATCGCCCTTGATTGCCAGCGCGGTATGGCTGCTGGTCGGCGTCGCGCTCGACGAGCCCCAATTCTGATAGCTCATTGTGTTGTTATTCAGCCACGTCCAGCCATTGCCTGCGCCATTCGCGTGGCCGCCCGTCCACGCCGTGCCGCCGTATGCGCTCATGATGGTCGAATGCAGCATGGCATCTTCCTGCGCATTGTCAATCACGACGAGGTGTCCGCCCATAGACGCCGCGTACTGCGCCGCCTGCGCCCACGAGACATTGCCGCGGCAGAACGTGTAGACGCTGGCTCCGCTGCGCACAGAGACGACTTCCTCAATGCTGTCGTCAACCTGCGTCAGCGGCTCGTTGACATTCGTCACATCAAACCAGCCTGCAACGAAATCATCCCCATGCCCGCGCATGAAGGTGTACTGCTTGCCGTTTTCGGTGATGGTGACGCGTTCGTTTCTGTCAAGCCAGATGATTTCGCCTTGGTCGTAGCTGCTGAGTTCGGACAATTCAAACGTGGCAGGATAGTGAATCGACTTTGCCCCCGCTGCATTCGTTACTTCGTAGCGTTCCCAGTCGCCTTCGCGGTCAATGCCGCAGGGAGTAGGCGGGTCCGCAAGCACCTCGATATATCCTTCTATTGTCTTTCCATTCTTTGTATATCGGCAAGGCGCCCAATAGGTGTTAACGCCCGAAGCATCGTAAAACACCATGTTGGCAACATCTATCTGGAATACGCCGTCGGCGCTGGTAAGCTCGTCGATTTTATTCTCATAATACGGCGCAGCATACACGACGATTCCACCATTTTCGTCAATGATGTAGTCGGAATAGTGGGCAGAGTTTCCGATTTTATCCTGTTTCTGCATGTAGTTGCTGTCGCTCTCGATGCACCAGCCGTAAACGTACGAACCATCGGACTGCTTGTAGCGCGCATATGCCCATGTGTCGCCGTATTTCGGCTCGCGCATTGTGTGATTGAGGTCAAGTTCAACCGTTGCAGCCTTCGGGATTTTCATGATCACAGTTCCCGTAGCATTAGAATCCGCAAAGGAACGCAAATTTAAGCCACTTGCCCAGACGACTTTGTAGTTCCACCATTCTGCGTTTGCCTGTTCGCTCATCGGTCGCACGGTCGGATGGTCTTTTTTCGAGAGGTAGTAGTGTGCGTTCAAGTCACAATAGCCAGTGGTACCATCATTCAGCTGCACCGGCGAAAGCCATCCCCAGCCGTTTCGCGCGCGCATAGCGTACACATGACTTAAATCAACGCGAAATTCCGTTCCAACCGCTATTGTTTTAATTACATTCGCGCTTCGCAGCGAAGGCGTGCTGTAAATGGAAACGCTCTGGTGGTAGGCTTCATAGGTGTACCATTCGTGCGACGGATACCCCGTCACCTGAACCTTGAAGCTCTTTTTCACAGCAGTCGCTCTGGTTCTCTTTCCATCAGCAATCGCATAAGCCGTAATAGTTGCAGTACCAGCGCCAACCGCCGTAACCAAACCAGTATCCGGGTTCACAATAGCAACATTCTCATTGCTGCTCTGCCAGAACAAACCTGTATACCCCGATGCAATTTGTACATTCGGCGAAGAATAGAAGTAGCGGTATACGCCGCTGCTGGGGTTCGGGTAAAACGCATTGCTCGGCGAGACGCTGGAAGTAATTTTCAGCGTCGTATCCACGTTCATTGCAATCGTCGTGCTTTCGCTCAAAACGTCGTTCCCGTTTTTCAACGTAATTCCCGTCACTGCCTGCGGTGTACGCAACGTACCAGTTTTGCTCCAATCCGGATGAAAGAAGCCCAGCACGCCGTAATGTGCCTTTGTTCCCTTGCTATCAATAGTAAACGTATTTGCATAACCTGGTTTATAACCGTATCCATTGCTCGTTACCGAGCAGCGGAGTCCGCTCCAGTTGCCGCTAACAAACTTTACCTTCTTGTTGTTTTCATCAACAGAGGTCACAATCCCTACATGCTGCCATCCCGTTTTGATGGCTGTGCCTGCACTGGATGTGTACGCATTCAGCACTACGATATCGCCAACCTGCGGCGTATAGAGTTTGCTGCCGTAAGTCGTCAAATCTGCATCGTAACGTGACTGGTATTTCGAATATCCAGAATACGCCGAATACGTCGACGGATTCAGCAGCGGGTGGAAGGATGATGTCGTGGGCGCAAAACCCGCCGCACTTGCCGTGTCTGGAATGACACTCGTGCTAATGTCAAGCTGCCGGGCGATAACCGAAACAAACGCTGCACACCACGCACCACCTTGAAAGATTTGGTTATTGTCCGTTCCACTTGCGCCATACATATCCTGCGCAAAACCCGTATCAGACTTCGCAAACAGCATCGCCGCATCCGCGAACTGTTTCCCCTTATCCGTCGCCGCCAGCGCCTTCCCCTCCCCCAGCGGCGTCCAGCCAAACATCAGTGCCGCCGCAATCAGCAGTGCTGACAGGATTCGTTTGCTTCCATTGAGCCAACTCGTTTTCATGGTTTCTCTCCTCCCCTATTCGTCCGGCTACACCCATTGCTGCGGACAGCATCCACCAGAGGCGCTGCACCGATGCTGTTCATATGTAAATTATACCTGACAAAAATCAACATGTCAAGAGTGGCCAGCATAAATATGGCAATTTAGCGTATAAATTGACAGGTTTCGTTCGCGCGTCATGCCATTGCACTATGTAACCTGTTCTTCTTCGTTGTTACATGGTTTTCTTACGCATAAAATAACGCTGTTTTTTTGAACCGCAAGTATATCGTTTTCGGCTAAAAACAGACGCGAATGGACAGGGCATTTTGTGAAAAGCTGCCGCCATCTTTCCTGAAATTTCCTGAAAACTTTCGGAATCACGCGGAGTATCGAAAGAATTTCGGAAAACCGATGTAACTTCGTTTCAATTAACCCATGTGTGTGGTATGATTAGTGCATCAGATGACACCGAAACGTACATCTAAGCGCATCGGGGCTGCTGATGGGGTTCCCCTCCCCCTCATAATGGGAAATTTCAAGCAACAAAGGAGGCTGCAAGGGATGGCTCGGAAGTACATGAAAATTGCCATGGTCGGACAGAAGCGCGTACCGTCCCGCGATGGCGGCATCGAGGTTGTGGTGGGCGAACTGGCCAAGCGCATGGTGGCGCAGGGGCATTCCGTGACATGCTATAACCGAACCGACAAGCAGCAGCCGCAGCCCGAAAATTTCAACGGCATCAGCCTGAAGTATGTACCGACCATCCAGAAGAAGGGGCTGGCGGCGGTTTCCGCAAGTTTCTTCGGCTGCCTGTGCGCGGCGGTGGGCAATTATGACGTGGTGCATGTGCACGCGGAAGGGCCGGCGCTGTTCTGCTGGCTGCCGAAGCTGATGGGCAAGCGCGTCATCGTGACGGTACACGGGCTGGACTGGACGCGCGCGAAATGGCAAAACGGCATTGCGTCCAAGTGCATCAAGCTGGGCGAGGAGATGGCGGTGCGCCACGCGGATGAGCTGATTGTGCTGAGCCACGGCATGAAGCAGTATTTTGCGGACACCTATGGGCGCGAGACGCTGTTGATTCCCAACGGCGTGCCGAGCTACCAGCCGTGCGCGCCGGAGCTGATTCGCCAGTACGGGCTGGAAAAGGACAACTACATCCTCTATCTGGGGCGCATCGTGCCGGAAAAGGGCGAACACTACCTGATTGAGGCGTACAAGCATCTGCCGACGGACAAGAAGCTGGTCATTGCGGGCGGCGCGTCCGACTCACAGGCGTATTGCGATGAGCTGCGCGAAATGGCAAAGGACGACGACCGCGTGATGTTCCTCGGCTTTGTGCAGGGGCAGCTGCTGGCGGAATTGTACAGCAACGCTTACACCTACGTCCTGCCCAGCGACGTCGAGGGGATGCCGCTTTCGCTGATGGAGGCGATGAGCTACGGCTGCTGCGTGCTGACAAGCGACATCGACGAGTGCGCCTCCGTCGTTCAGGCGCACGGCGTGACCTTCCGCCGCGGCGATATCGACGATTTGCGCGCAAAGCTGGCGGATTTGCTGGCGAATCCGGCGAAAGTGGCAAAGTACAAGGCGGAAGCGCCGGATTACATCTGCCATTTGCACAACTGGGACACGGTGACGCAGCGGACGCTGGCGGTCTATCGCGGGGCTGTGCCGCAGGAAGAGCCGCATCGGGATTTGCTGCCGGCAGCGCTGGCGGCTGAGCTGGCAAAGCGCGAGGCGCTTGTGCGCGGCAAATAAAAAATCAGCGTATATAAAGGAAGCGACTGCGACGGGCGCTTCCTTTTTTCGTGCATCCGCGCCTCCCCGGCTTGCTTTTTTGGCGATTGTGCTGTACAATAGGAAGATGGATGAGCCTACACAAGGAGGTGAGGACAGCATGTACGGCAAAGCCAAAGTCAGCAAGCCCGATTGGTACATGATGGGCGCTTGTATCGTATTCGCTTTGACATTCAGCCTGCGCAGCGTGCCGCTGGCGGTGCTTCTGCTGCTGTTCATGCCTTTTTCGCTGCTCTCTCTCACGGGGGAACTGCCCCTGCCGACCCGCAACGCGCCAATCTGCCAGACATTGCTCTGCATCAGCATCCCGCTGCTCGTCATCGGCGCATTTTCCTCTCTGCTGCTCCTCCTGCCGAGGCTGCTCATTCCGTCCGCCTGCGTCTGGCTCTTCGGCGGCGCGCTGATGCTGTTCCTGCCGCCCGGCGCCTTCCGCAAATCGCGCATGGCAATGTATTGGGCGGTGATTTGCTTCGCCGCCGTCGTCGCGCTGCTGATAATGCTCCTTCAGCGCTATCAGGCGTACGGCGACCTGTATGAGGGCTTGTCCTATGACATTCTGCGTGTCATGATGAACGCGCGGACGCGCCCGCAGGTGCTGTATTCCGCGTATGTGTCCGGGCTGGCGGCGCTGGATGCAAAACGTACGGCGGCGCTGGAAAGTCTCGCGGCGCTGACGGGCGGAAACGTGCTGCCGTGGCTTTCCGAGGATGTGCTGCAGCAGCTGGAATGGAGCCTGCGCGCAACGATTGAGAGAACGCTGCCATCCATCATGCCTGACCTGCTGGTCAAAGGAATCATGGCGTTTTCGCTGGGGATGCTGTTGTGCTGGCGCAAATTTCCCGATGCGGAGGACACGCCGACCACCGACCGCTGGTTCATGCCCACCCCGCTGGGCATCAGCATGGCGGTGCTGCTGCTTCTGAGTGCGGCGCAGCTGTTTACAACGAACGCGACAATTGCGCTGGCGGCTTCGCTGCTGGGCAGTGTGGCATTCTGGAGCTTCGCGGTGCAGGGCGTTTCGGCGCAGAATTTCGCCATGATACGCGCGGGTGCAACGCGCGGCCGCCGCTGGTTCCTAAGCATCCTGATGGTGCTGTTCGTGCCGATTCTGCCGATGTTCGCGGGCTGCGTTGACCAAATCCGCGACCCGCGCGGACTGCGCGACGACCGCCATCGAAAAGACGATGATTTTTCTGATTTTTAAGATTTAAGGAGGATACAGATTATGAAGGTTATTTTGCTGGAAGATGTGAAGGGTGTCGGCAAGAAGGATCAGATTGTGAATGCGGCGGATGGCTACGCGCGCAACTTCCTGTTCCCCAAGAAGCTGGCGGTGGAAGCGACCCCCGGCGCGATGAAGGGCGTTGAGAAGATGCGCAAGGCAGAAGCCGAGCGCGAAGCCCAGCGCCGCGCCGACGCGACGGCACAGGCGGACGCCCTGCGCGGCAAGGTCATCAGCATGTCGGTGAAGTGCGGCGCACAGGGGCGGCTGTACGGCTCAATTACGAGCGCGGAAGTTGCCGAGCAGCTGAAGGCGCAGCACGGCGTTGCGGTGGACAAGCGCGACATCAAGTGCGAGAACATCCGCGCCGTCGGCGATGTGGAGATTGAGGTGCGCCTGTACAAGGACATCTCCGCGAAGATGGTTGTGCATGTGGAAGCGGCGGCGGTGAAGTAAGGCCGTCACCGCCGGGGGGCTGTCCCCGGTCTGCCGGAAGTTTTTCTTCCTATTATAATGGATTTTGTTTGTAGCAGGGGTTTCGCCTCTGCGGAGGCGAGGAGGGGGCTTTCCGATCGCCCCCTCCACTCCTTCGGCGCGTGCCCTCCCATGTTACAGTGCTGTATTGTTGCTTGGAAGGTACGAACAGTACACAAACTAAATCAGTTTCGATACAAGTCAAGTAACATGGGAGTGCAGGGCGAAGGAGTCCAGAGGGCGACCGCAAAGCCCTCTGGGAGCCGCAAACAAGACCAATTGGGAAGAGGTCACCAACCCCATTACCCCAAGAAACATAACCACCCAGCAACATGGGAGTGCACGCGAAGGAGTCCAGAGGGCGACCGCAAAGCCCTCTGGTTGCCGCAAACAAGACCAGTTTCAAAGGAAAGGACTGCGAAGCCATCCAGAGGGCTGCTTCACCCCCTCTGGCGGAGAAGTTATGTCAGAATTTCGTGGCGTGACGCCGCCCAATAGCGTCGAAGCGGAGCAGTCCGTGCTGGGCGCGATGATGCAGGATGAAAACGCGGTGCTGCAGGCAGCGGAAGCCTTGTCCACCGACGATTTCTATCAGCCGGCGCACCGCGAAATCTTCGAGGCGATGGTTGCCCTGCACCATCAGCAGCGCCCGATTGACCTCGTGACCGTCGATGCGGAGCTGACCCGCCGTGGGACGCTGGAAGGCATCGGCGGCACGGAGTACCTCATGCGGCTGATGAGCTTCGTGCCGACAACCGCGAACGTCAAGGCGTACATCACCTTGGTAGCCGAAAAGTCCACCCTGCGCAAGCTCATCAAGGCGTCGCAGGAGATTTCGCAGGAGTGTTACAGCCAGCAGAATCCCCTGCAGGAGACGCTCGGACACGCGGAAAAGGCGATTTTCGACATCGTGATGAACCGCGCATCCGGCGAGAGCCTCGTCCACGTCCGCGACGTGCTGTACAACACCTACGCCAACATCGAGGAGCTGGCGAAGCTCAAGGGGCGCGTCTCCGGCGTGCCGACTGGCTTCACCCTGCTGGACAATATGCTCACCGGTCTGCATGGCGGCGAACTCATCATCATCGGCGCGCGCCCGTCCATGGGCAAAACGTCCTTCGCGATGAACATCGCCACCCACGCCGCGCTCTATGCGAACAAAAGCGTCGCCGTGTTCTCGCTGGAAATGCCGCGCGAGCAGATTGCCCTGCGTATGCTCTGCTCCGACGCGCGCGTCAACATGCAGAGCGTCCGCCAAGGCACCCTGCGTGAAGAGGACTGGATAAAGCTGGCGAAATCCATCGGCCCCATGTCGAACTCCCCTGTTTACATTGACGATACGGCGGGCATCACGCCAACGCAGCTCCGTTCGCGCTGCCGCCGCCTGATGATGGACAAGGGGCTTGACCTCATCATCGTGGACTATCTGGGTCTTATGCACGCCGACGGCAAGACCGAGAACCGTCAGCTGGAGGTGAGCGAAATCAGCCGCCAGCTGAAGGCGATTGCGCTGGAGCTGAAAGTGCCGCTGATTGCCTGCGCGCAGCTCTCCCGTGCATCGACGACGCGCGACAACAAGCGTCCCGCGCTGTCCGACCTGCGCGACTCCGGCTCCATCGAGCAGGACGCGGACGTCGTCATGTTCATCCACCGCGAGGGGTACTACGACCCCGAAACGGCGGACAAGAACGTGGGTGAAATCATCATCGCGAAGCAGAGAAACGGCCCGCTGGGCACGGTGAAGGTCGCGTGGCTGAGCGAATACACGACGTACACGGATTTGCCGCCCTCGGCGATGGGGGGAGAGAACGGCGGGGATGCGCCTTTCTGACTTGCTGCATCTTGCGATGCCAAGCTGTTTTCTCTTTCCAAACAGTGCTCTGGCATAGTACCAGAGGGCTTTCCGATCGCCCTCTGGACTCCTTCGCCAGTCCACTTCTGCATACTTGTTTTTTATCGCAAGTTATTTAGTTTGTGAACCTGAAAATCCGACTACTAACGACTATGAGGATTCCAAAATCCTCAACCATTTTCATCCATCGGAGGAAAATCACCCATGACAGTCAATCAGCTGGAAACCAACGCCCGCTTCGTCGGGTTTCTGCTCGTTCGCTCTGCGGATGCGCGAACGGATAAGAAGGGCGGCGCGTACCTCGACCTTACCCTCGCGGATAAAACGGGCGACATCAACTGCAAATACTGGGACTGGAATCAGCTGATGGACGTGCCCAAGCAAGGCTCGGTCATCAAAGTGCAGGGGCTGGTGCAGGAGTACAACAGCCGCAAGCAGCTCCGCATTGAGCGGATGCGCGCCGCCTTGCCGCAGGACGAGGTGGACATGGCGCAGCTGGTCGCGTGCGCGCCCGAAAAGCCCGAAGTGATGCGCAAGGACATCGAGGACACGATTGATGCCTTCCAGTCCGAGGGACTGAAGAAAATCGTGCGCGAGATGCTTCGGCTGACGGGCGACAAGCTGGAATGGTTCCCGGCGGCGCAGCGGCTGCACCACGCGGAACGCTCCGGTCTGCTCCACCACACGACGAGTATGCTGAATTTAGCGCGGCACGTCGTGGCGGCGTACCCGTTCCTGAACGCGGAGCTGCTCTACGCGGGCGTTATCCTGCACGACCTGTGCAAGACGACGGAAATGATCAGCGACGAAACGGGCAGCGTGAGCGATTATTCCGCGGACGGGCTGCTGATTGGGCATTTGGTGCGCGGCGTGGCGCGGATTGAGGAAGCGGCGAAGAACGTGGGCGTATCCGGGGAAATTGTGCTGCTTCTGGAGCACATGGTGCTCTCGCATCACAGCATCCCGGAATACGGCAGCCCGAAGGCGCCGATGTTCCCCGAAGCGGAGGTGCTCGCGCGCATCGACGATTTGGACGCGAAGATGAACGAAATGCAGGGGATTCTCGCGCGCGTGCCGGAGGGTGCGTTCTCGGAGAAGGTTTGGAGCCTTGACCGGCGGATTTATCACCCGAAGTATCAGGAGATTGATGGGGCGGAATGACGTCATCCGCATTCTTTTGCAAGAAAACGGGTGTTTCAATCGTTTTTGAATTAAGGCTAGGATAACAACCATAAGGAGGGAATCACGATGAAAAAGGGCTTTCGGATAGTGCTTCTGCTGAGCGCGTGCCTCGTTCTGCTGGCGGGCTGCGCATCTGAACCGAAGACGCAGTATAACGTCAATACGCAGGGGGCGGCAAATACGCAGGGGGCGGCGAACACATCCAGCACAAATACCGCCGGCAGCAGCCTTCCGGCGGATTACGACCCCGCGTCCGAGGAGGACGACTACACGGGCGACGATGCCAGCGCACCGGAGGAAATTCAGCTGCCGACGCTCGTCACGCCTCCCCCCACGAATACGCCCATTCCAGTCATTTCCGGGCAGTATTCCGGCGCGACGCCCGTCGTGATCGACCCCATCGACAAGCCGACCCCCACGCCCCTGCCGGCGCTGTCCTTCACCTACCAGACCTACACCGCGTCGAACCTGAATCTGACGTTTGAAGGCCCGGCTGGCTGGGTGGTGGATACGTCCGAGACGAACAGCTACAAACTCCAGAGTCCCGACTGGGCGACGGGCTACGCGGCGACCCTCGTCATCCGCGCAAGCAGCACGAGCATTGAGTACACCACCGATTCGCTGACGACGGAAGTCAAGTCCATGCTGACGAACCTCCGCAACGCGAATTACCCCAAGTTCAGCCCGTCGAACACGGCGACGCGCAAGGGGCTGTTCCTCGGCGCAACGGGCGTGTACGCCAATTACACCGCCACGCTGGATGGCAATCTGCAAATCGCGGGGCGCATCGCGGCGGTTTACAAGAATAACGTGCTCTACACCGTCCACCTCACCTACCCGGCAGGGTACACCGACACCTACAAGACAAACGTCTACGACAAACTGCGCGACACGCTGAAAATCATCACGGCACAATAAAATGGCGATTTCAGAACGAGAAAAGACGGCGGTTCGCCTGTTCGCATCCGGGGTGAACTGCGCTCAGGCGGTGCTGATGACCTATGCGGACATTGCGGGGCTGACGCAGGAGCAGGCGGCGCGGGTCGCCTGCGGGCTGGGCGGCGGCATCGGGCGGCTGCGCGACAACTGCGGCGCGTTTTCCTCGGCGGTGATGCTCTGCGCCGCGCTGGAAGGGGCAGACGGCGCGAAGCCGGAGCACCGCCCGCAGACGTACGCGCGGGTGCAGCGCGTCTACCGGGCGTTCATCGCCCGAAACGGCAGCATCTGCTGCGCGGAGCTGTTAGGGCGCGAAAAGAAGCCGGAATCCCCTACCCCGGATGCGCGGACAAACGCGTATTACAGCAGCCGCCCATGCGCAAAAATCATCCGCATGACCTGCAAAATCATTGATGAAATGCTGGCGGAAAATGCCGCCGGGCAGGAGGACTAATTGAAGGCACTCATACTCTCCACAGCCACGGGCGGCGGACACAACACGGCGGCGCACGCGGTGATGGAAGCGCTGACGGAGCGCGGCGTGGAATGCCGATTTGAGGATTGCGTGGCATTCGGCGGGCAGAAGCTGTCCGCCACCGTGTCGAACGTCTACGTCAAATTTGTACAGGCGGCGCCGGATGCCTTCGGGCGGCTGTACCGCTTCGCCAAGGCCATCAGCACGCCGCGCATCAAGTCCCCCGTCTACCTCTTCAACGCTGCCTACGCGCGCAAGATGAAGCAGCTGCTGACCGATTACGCGCCGGATTTGATTGTCTGCACCCACATGTTCGGCGGGCAGAGCGTCACCTACCTCCGCCGCCACGACCTATGGAACGGCTTGTTCGCCATGGTCATGACCGACTACACGATTCATCCCTTCATTGAGGACATCGAGTGCGACGTGATGTTCACCTGCAAGGCGGCGATGCCCTCCGCCAGGCGGCTGTCGCTGCCCAAAAGTGCTTATGAATTCACAGGCATTCCGGTGTCCCTCTCCTGCCGCCCCTGCACGGACAAGCGCGCCGCGAAGGAGGCCGTTGGGCTTGACCCGGAGCGCCCCGAAGTCGTCCTTGTCGGCGGCAGCATGGGCGCGGGCAATCTGCCGGAGATGATTGCGCGGATTCTGCCTGTGCTGGGCGAAAACGGCCATCTGACCGTCGTCTGCGGCTCGAACATGGATGCGCTGCGCCGGGCGACC